>Ga0187769_10000621_pt1 | contig 19782 bp, 16 predicted proteins | sample 0116_SJ02_MP02_1_FD_133140 | JGI IMG/M metagenome (GOLD analysis project Ga0187769, IMG submission 133140) | Tropical peat soil microbial communities from peatlands in Department of Meta, Colombia - 0116_SJ02_MP02_10_MG | ecosystem: Environmental > Terrestrial > Soil > Wetlands > Peat | place... | reverse complement strand
CAGCGCCAGGGCGTGAGATGCCAAAGCCCGCACTTCGTGCTGTATGCCGCACGCATCGACGACCGCGGCCTGTCGCGACTCGGAGTCACCGTCTCGCGCCGAATCGGGCGGGCGGCGGTGAGAAACCGGGTCAAGCGGCGGGTTCGCGAGTGCTTCCGACTGAAGCTCCGCGAGCGGATTCCCGCGGGCGTCTCGCTGGTCGTGATTGCGCGCGAGGGGGCGGGCGCGCTCGACACCCCGGCTATCAATGCCGAGCTGATGACTGCTAACTTGAAGTTAGGCGCGAACCTCGCGCGATGATCGCGTGACTACGCAATCGAAAATAACCGCGGCGCTCGCATCGGCTCCAGCGGCGGCCGCACTGATAATAATCGGGGCGTACCGGGCGATCGGCTCGCCAATCCTGCATGCCGTCTTCGGCCCGGCCTGCCGCTTCGAGCCGTCCTGTTCCGCCTATGCGCAACAGGCCGTCCGCAGCCACGGGCTCATCCGGGGCGGCGCGCTCGCACTTGCCCGGCTTGCGCGATGCCATCCACTGGGCGGCCACGGCTACGATCCGCCGCCCGCCCGCCTTGCGAGCAAGCCGTAAAGAAGAGACTCCTTGGACTTAAGCCGCGTAATCGTCGCCGTAATTCTTTCGCTGGTCCTGATCTTCGCTTACCAGGAACTTGTGCTGAAACGGCTGTATCCGCCACCGAGCGAGCAGCCTGCCGAAAAGATGAAGCCTGGTCAGCCGGCCGCGCCATCGGCGATCGCCTCCGCCGCTCCGGGAGCGGCGGCAACCGGCGCGGCGCCGGCGCGCGAGGGGATCGCGGCTGGAGAAATCCAAGGCGCCGGGCCTCCGCCATCGGAGCGCACGATCGAGGTCGATACGGATCTTTACGCCGCCCAGTTCACGACCCGCGGGGCGCGCCTTAAGGGCTTCCGGCTCAAGCGCTACAACGAAACCGCATCGCCCGACAGCGGATGGTACCAGATCGTGATGGCCGCGCCGGGCGACGAACTGCCGCTTGCGGCGCTGGTGTCGCGCGCCGGCGTGACGGCCGACGATCGTGCGCTCGGCTATTCGACCACGGCGCCCGATCGGGTCGAGGCCGCCGTCCATGGCGAGACGTCGATCGAATTTACTGCCGCCACCGCCGACGGGAACCGAATCACGAAGACGCTAACATTCAAACGCGGAACCTACGCGATCTCGATGGATGTGGCGGTGGCCGACGGGCCTGCGCCCGATGAGGTGGGAGTGGCGCTCAGCCAATCGCTCGTCCAGCGCAGCGCCGCGTTCCGCGATCTCCCGGAGCTTCAGGCCGACGTCGCAAATAAAGTGATCACCGAGTCCGAGGACAAGCTGCGCAAGGGGGTGCCGCCGGTTACGGGAGCGGTTACGTATGCGGGCTTCGGCGACCGTTACTTTCTCACGGCCTACCTGCCGGAGAGTCCGGTCGCGGCGACCGTCGCGATGTCCTACGAGAACGACCAGGCGTTCATGCGCATGTTCTTCCAGGGAGCGCCGCGCATCCGCACCCGAATCTATATCGGACCCAAGCTCCTGGAGGCTCTGGAAGCGGTCAATCCGCTACTCAACAACGCGATCGATTTCGGCTGGCTCGGATTCGTCGCGCTTCCGTTCCTGCGGATTCTCAAGTCGTTCCATTTCATCGCGCCCAACTACGGCGTCGACATCATCCTGCTGACCGTCGCGCTCCGGATCGTGACTCTGCCGATGATGATCAGGAGCCAGCGCTCGATGATGAAAATGCAGCGGCTGGCGCCCCAGATCGAACGGCTGCGCGAGAAGTTCAAGGACGAGCAGGAGCGGCTCCAGCGCGAGATGCTGGACCTCTACAAGCGCAACCATGTGAGCCCGCTCGGCGGATGCCTGCCGATGCTTATCCAGTTCCCGATTTTCATCGGCCTTTACGAGGCGCTGCTCAACGCGATCGAGTTGCGCCACGCGCCGTTCATGGCATGGATCAAGGACCTCTCCGCGCCGGATTGCTTCGGTATCCCCTGGATGCCGCAACTGCCGTACCTCCACTGCCACGGCATCCCGGTGCTGGTGCTGCTGATGGGCGCGAGCACGTTCCTGCAGCAGTGGATGTCGCCCACGTCGCCCGATCCCAACCAGCAGCGGATGATGATGCTGACGCCGCTCATCTTCACCGTGATGTTCATCAACTTCCCGGCGGGGCTTTCGCTTTACTATTTCTCGTCCAACGTGCTGGGCGTGATCCAGCAGTTTTTCCTTAATCGAGAGATGAAGCAGTACACCCCTGTAACCGCATGAGCACCAACGATTCGATCGAGATATCCGCATCCTCCGTTGATGAGGCGATCAGCAAGGCGCTCGAGCAGCTCGGCGCGCAGGAAGAGGACGTCGAAATTGAGGTCCTCGCCGGCGCGCGATCGGGCGTGCTGGGACTCGGCAGCCGGCAAGCGCGTGTGCGCGTGACGCGCCGTCCCCCCGCGGGCGCATCCAGCGGCGTCACCTCGCCGCCGCCGGCTCCGCCGGCCGCGCCGCCGCGTCCGGCACCTGAAAGGCCGGCGCGCCCGGCCGCGCCAGCGCGCGAGGCGATTGCTCCCGCGCCAGCGCGCGAGGCGATTGCTCCTGCGCCGGCGCGCGAGGCCAAGCCACCGGCACCGGCGGGCGAACAGCCGCCCTCGGCGGGCGGCGAGGAACGCGCTCCGCAACCGCGCGGCAAGTCCGACCTCGATGCGGCCGAGCACGAGGCAAGCGAAGTCCTGGCCAGGATTCTCGACTTGATGGGCGAAAAGGCCGAAGTCATCCCGTCGCGTCACGACGGGGAGTCGGTCGAACTCGAGATCAAGGGCGACGGGTCGGGAATTCTAATCGGCCGGCACGGACAGACGCTGGACGCGCTCGAGTACCTGGTCAATCGAATCGTGGCGCGGCGCATCCGGGATGCCGCCCCGGTGATGATCGAGACGGAATCCTATCGCGCGCGCCGCCGCCAGCAGCTCCACAAGATGGCGCTCTCGATGGGCGAGCGGGCAAAGCGCGAGCACGAGGCGGTCACGCTCGAGCCGATGCCGCCGCGCGACCGGCGCGTCGTGCACTTGGCGCTCAAGGACGACCCGATGGTCACGACCCGGTCATCGGGCGATGGCTTCATGCGATCGATCGAGATACTTCCGGTCGAGGGCCGGCGCGAGCGCGAAAAGCGCGGGCGGCCTCGCGAGCCCAAGGCCGCCCTCGGCGAACAGGGCGGCTTCAAGCACGGCCAGAAGAAAATCGTTTAGGCGCGGCCCCGATCGGGCCGTCCCATCCGGTCGAAAGGAGGGCCGGCGGTATCGATGCTGCCCCGGCCCCCGAGCTGGAAAGATGCAACCGTCAGGTGCTGGAGACGAATCCCCACTTCTTCTTGTTCTCGGCCACCTGCTCAGGCGTCGGATGCTCGGTTTGCCTGAAGGTCTTCACCTTGAACTGGTCGATAATCTCCACTATCGCATGGTTCAGAGCGATGTCGTCCTTGAAAACGTCGGGCACCGCGGGCTCCTCGAATATTGCCTCCCACGGGCATTCCGGCTCGCAGGCGCCGCAATCGATGCATTCGTCGGGATGTATGTACAACTGATTGGGGAACTTCTGCTTGTCGGCACCGACATATTCGTAGATGCAATCGACCGGACAAACGCTGACGCATCCGGTGTCGACACAATCAATGCAGAGTCGAGTTATGGTCCAAGGCATAGCAGATCACCATCTCCTATAGAAAAAGGTTGCGCCCTAAATTACATCGGCCAAGCGGCATAGAAAAGCCCGCCGCGATGGCATACGGATGCGTTGCGCGCCCGGATTCAAGCCGCGCCCGCGCATCCGCCTGCTGCATCGCACCGGGCTGAGATGCGAGCAGGCCGGAAGGAAGAGTTCAGATGAGCACGATCGAACAGAAGAAAACCGGGCCGACGCGGACCGAAACTGACAGCATGGGAGCGATCCAGGTCGCTGCCGACCGCTACTGGGGCGCGCAAACCGAGCGTTCGCTGCTCCACTTTTCGATCGGCTTCGATCGCATGCCGCGCTCCGTGATCCGGGCCTTCGGCGTGCTGAAGAAGGCCGCCGCCGAGGTGAACCGGGAGCTCGGAAAACTTCCGGCGGAGAAGGCCAGGCTGATCGTCCAGGCCGCGGATGAAGTGATCTCGGGAAAACTCGACGAGCACTTTCCGCTGCGCATCTGGCAGACCGGCAGCGGCACTCAGACCAACATGAACGCGAACGAAGTGATCTCGAACCGCGCGATCGAGCTGGCTGGCGGCGCGATGGGCTCGAAGAAGCCCATCCATCCCAACGACGATGTGAACATGTCGCAGTCATCCAACGACACTTTCCCGACGGCGATGCATATCGCGGCGGCCGAACAACTCGTCCACGAGCTGGTCCCGGCGCTTCGCAAGCTCCGCGATTCGCTGGCGGCCAAGTCTGCCGAGTTTGCGGAGATTGTCAAGATCGGCCGCACTCACCTGATGGATGCCGTGCCGCTTACGCTCGGGCAGGAGTTCTCGGGATACGTCGCGCAGCTCGACTACGATCTCAAGCGCATCGAAGCGGCTCTGCCCGACGTGTACGAACTCGCAATCGGCGGCACCGCAGTCGGCACGGGGCTCAACACCCATCCCGAGTTCGCTTTGCGGATGGCGGCGAAAATCGCGGCGTACACCGGGCTTTCATTCACGTCGGCGCCGAACAAGTTTGCTGCGCTGGCGGCGCACGATGCGCTGGTGATGGCGTCGGGGGTGCTCAAGACGCTCGCGTGCTCGTTGATGAAGATCGCCAACGACATCCGCTGGATGGGCTCGGGCCCGCGATGCGGCCTGGGCGAGCTGCTGCTGCCGGAGAACGAGCCGGGCTCATCGATCATGCCGGGCAAGGTCAATCCGACGCAGAGCGAGGCGATGACGATGGTCTGCATCCAGGTGATCGCCAACGATTTCGCGATCGCGGCCGCCGACTCGCAGGGAAATTTCGAACTCAACGTATTCAAGCCGCTCATCATCCACAACCTCCTGCACTCGACGATGCTGCTCGCGCACTCGTGCGATTCGTTCAGGAAGTACTGCGTGGAGGGGATCGAGGCGAACCGGGAGCAAATCGCGCACTACGTCCACAATTCGCTGATGCTCGTGACCGCGCTCAGCCCGCACATCGGCTATGACAACGCTGCGAAGGTCGCCAAGAAGGCGCACGCCGATCGCACGACGCTTCGCGAGGCGTGCGTCAAGCTGGGGTTGCTTTCAGGCGAGGACTTCGACCGCCTGGTGCGCGCCGAGAAAATGCTCGCCCCGGAGGAGTGAGCCGGCCGGCCTTTCAGAATATAAAGGCGTGACCGCGGGCGGTGGTCGGAGAGGGAGGAGTCTCCGTGCAGTAAGGCTCCGGGCCGGCCGCGTTGCGCTGCTCGCGGTCAGCGAGCATCTTCTTGAGATCGTCCTCGCAGTGGTTCTGCTCCTTCGGATAAAAGCGATAGCGAGAGGATTGGGAGGGAGGCGATGGCGGCTGGACGAGAACCAACCCGCCAAACTTCGATGCTTCTTCGGGCGTGAATCCAAAATCCGTTGGATTCAAAGTGCCGGTTTCTTTGGATTTCCAGATTGGTATCCCCGGCAGGCCGACCGATGTGAGGTTCCCCTGCGCGTTCTCGCTCCATTCGAAACATGCGCCCAGCCCGCACAACGCGATCAACACCAGTGCAAATATTGCCTGCCGCAAGATAGTCTCCCCTTTTTCTCGCCCGCCAAGCGTGGTGCAACCAAAATTCACCCGCAACCCCGGCCTTTGAATTCAATCCCCGATCGCGCGATTCTAAATCCGCCGCGCGGCCAGGCGTCAAGTCGATGCCCCGTCGGGCGTCGAGGCGGCCGCGGGAGCATCACATCCTGAACACTCCGAAGCCCTGCGCCGGCGGGGTTGGCGCATTCATCGACGCCGCGATTCCCAGCGCGAGCGCCGCGCGCGTCTCGACCGGGTCGATCACGCCGTCGTCCCACAGGCGCGCGCTCGAATAGTAGCAATTCGACTCGGCATCGTACTTCTCGAGCGTCGGGCGGGTGAATTCCCGCTGCTCCTCATCGCTCATGCTCTTGCCCTCGCGGCTTAGCTGATCGAGCTTGACCGTGAGCAGAGTATTGGCGGCCTGCTCGCCGCCCATCACGGAAATCCTGGCGTTGGGCCACATGAACAGGAGACGCGGACCGTAGGCGCGCCCGCACATGCCATAATTGCCTGCGCCGTTCGATGCGCCGATTATCACGGTGAATTTCGCCACCTGCGCGTTCGCGACCGCATTCACCATCTTCGCGCCGTCCTTTGCGATCCCACCCTGCTCGTAGCGCTTGCCCACGATGAAGCCGGTGATGTTCTGAAGGAAGAGCAGCGGGATGCGGCGCGTGCAGCACAGCTCGATGAAATGCGTGGCTTTGAGCGCGGACTCGCTGAACAGAACGCCGGTGTTGGCGACGATCCCCACCTGGTATCCGTAGATCCGCACGAACCCGGTCGCCACCGTGGTCCCATAGCGGGGCTTGAACTCGTGCATCCGGCTGCCGTCCACGATTCGCGCGATCACCTCGCGGACATCGTAGGGCTGGCGGGTATCGGGCGGGATGATCCCGTACAGCTCGGCAGGATCGTAATACGGATCCTCGGGCGTGTCCGGCGGCGAGGCCTCAGAGGACTGGCGCGGCCCGAGGTTCTCGAAAATCGACCGCGCAATCTGGAGCGCATGCTCATCATCGTCGGCCAGATGATCGCTCACGCCGGAAAGCCGCGTATGCACGTCTCCGCCGCCGAGATCTTCGGCGCTGACCTGCTCCCCAGTCGCGGCGCGCACGAGCGGCGGCCCGGCAAGGAAGATCGTCCCCTGATTACGCACGATGATGTTCTCATCGCACATCGCCGGCACATAGGCGCCGCCCGCGGTGCACGATCCCATCACCACCGCGACTTGCGCGATTCCCATCGCGGACATCCGCGCCTGGTTGTAAAAAATCCGCCCGAAATGGTCGCGGTCGGGAAACACGTCGGCCTGAAGCGGCAGGAACGCGCCGCCCGAATCGACCAGGTACACGCACGCAAGCCGATTCTCCATCGCGATCTCCTGCGCCCGCAGATGCTTCTTGACCGTGATCGGGTAGTAGGTGCCACCTTTCACCGTCGCGTCGTTGGCGATCACCATCGCCTCGCGGCCCTGGATGCGCCCGATGCCGGTGATGATGCCCGCGGCGGGCGCCTCGTCATCGTACATCCCGTACGCCGCGAGCGCCGACAATTCGAGGAAGGGACTGCCCGGGTCGAGCAGCTTGCGGACGCGATCGCGCGCGACCAGCTTGCCCCGCTCGACGTGGCGCTTGCGCGCGTGCTCGGGTCCGCCCTGGCGGATTCGTGCGATCTCGGAGCGAAGCTTGCTGACTTGCGCCTCGAGCACCTCGCGGTTGCGCCGAAACTCATCCGATGCCGGTTTGATTCGCGATTCGATCCGTTCCATCGATTTCCCCTTGCCCTTGATGCCTGAGCGGGTTGGATGGGCTAGATATTAGCCATTGAGGCGGGCCGATGCGCAAAGCAGCCCGCCCCAAGTCTATGCGGGAACGAGACCTCAGAGCGCTCGAATTCGACAAGGTGCTGCACCTCGTCAGAGAGCACGCCGCATCGGAGTCCGGGCGCGAGGCGATCGACGCGCTGCGGCCATCGACTGAGGCCGCCGAGGTGCGCGAGCGCCTGCGCGCGGTCGCGGAGATGGTGGAGTTGAGGGCCCATGCAGGCTCTCTTCCAATGCAGGAGTTCGCCGACCAGCGCAACCTGCTTCTGACCGCCTCCCGCACCGGCGCGGTCCTCGACGGCGCATCGCTGGTCCGCATCCGCGACTTCGTGGTCGGATCGCGCACCGTCGGCGCGTTCCTGCGCTCGCGGGTCGAGCGCCTGCCGCATCTGGCGGAGCTGACCCACAACCTGCTTGCGCCGAAGGAGCTGGCGGACGCGATGCTCTCGGCGCTGGACGACGACGGCGGGCTGCTCGACGATGCGAGCCACGAACTCAGGCGGCTTCGCACCCGGCTTCGCGACGAGCGCTCCGACCTCGAGGCGCGCCTGCTTAGATCGCTCAACGCATCGGGCATGGATGCATTCGTCTCGGATTACCTCGTGACCGTCCGCAATCGGCGTTTCGTCCTGCCGCTCAAACCGAATTATGCCGAGCGCCTCGATGGCATCGTGCAGGACCGATCGGTCTCGGGCGAGACACTCTTTGTCGAGCCGATGTGGGCGGTCGAGCTGAACAACCGGGTGATGATGCTCGAACGGGAGGCCGAGGCGGAGGAAAGGCGAATCCTCGCCCGGCTCACCGGCATGGTCGGAGGGTACGCCGAGGAACTGGGGCTTACCTTCAACGCGATGGTCGCCCTCGATTCCCTGAACGCGCGCGCAATTTTTGCCGAGCGATGGGGATGCGTCGAACCGGAAATCGTCGATGAGGGGCTCGAGTTTCCGTCCGCGCGCCATCCCTTGCTGCTCAGCAGCGGCCGCGAGGTGGTGCCGATCGACGTCCGGATAGCACCCGGCCAGCGCGGGATCGTGATTTCGGGCCCGAACACCGGCGGCAAGACCGTCGCGCTGAAGACGATCGGGTTGATCTCTCTGATGGCGCAGGCCGGGATTCTGATTCCGGCGCAGCAGGGCAGCCGCGCGATTGTTTTCCGCAGCGTGTTTGCCGATATCGGCGATGAGCAATCGATCGAGGCGAACCTGTCGAGCTTTTCCGGCCATATCGTGAACCTCTCGGAGATCGTCCGTTCGCTTGAAGAACCGGCGCTGGTGATCCTCGATGAGCCCGGGGCGGGAACCGACCCGGCCGAGGGCGCGGCCCTGGCGATCGGCCTGATGAATCACCTCGCGAGGCGGCGATGCCTGATCGCAATCGCGACGCACTCGACCGCGGTCAAGCTGCACGCTTACTCAAAGGCCGGTTTCGAGGCGGCCGCGGTGGATTTCGACGCGGACCGGCTCGCGCCTCTGTACCGGCTAAAGCCGCACACGATCGGTCAGAGCTATGGCCTTGCGGTCGCGCGGCGGCTCGGACTTCCGGAGGAAATTATCACCGAGGCGACGGCTGCGATGGGCGCCGGCGGCGCCGAGCTCGAGCAGGCGCTCGGCCGGCTGGAAACCGAGCGGACCAGGCTTCACGATCAGACAAGCCGGCTGCGCGAGCGCGAGGAGACCTTCGCGCGGCAGGAACGCGCCGGGCGCGATGCGCAGCAGCGCGCGCTCGAACAGGCGCAAGCCGACCGGCAACGGCTTCGCTCGGAGACCGCGGCGATCATCGAGGAGTTCCGGCGCGAAGGGTCCAAGCTGCTCGACGAAATAAAGGCGCAGTCAAAGACGCGCGCGCATCTGACCGCTTTCATCGCCAAGGCAAACGAGTGGATCGACCGGACCGCGCCCCGGGTCGAAGCCGTGGGGGCGGCAGAGCAAGGTCCGCTCAAGCCCGGCGATGAGGTCGAACTCGGAGAAATTCGCGGCGAGCTGGTCGTGCTCGAGCCCGGCCGCGCGGTGATTAAGCGCGGCGGACTGAAGATCGAGGTCGCGCCAGAACGATTAAGGCGGGCGGCTCGTCAGGAGCGGCCGGCACACGCCGCGCCGCGAACCCCGACGGTCACCGTCAGCGCGCAGGCTGCCGGCGAGGCCGAGTTGAACGTGATCGGGATGCGAACGGCCGATGCGCTCCGAAAGGTGGAGGAATTTCTCGACCAGGCCTTCCTCATAAGCCGGCCAGAAGTCCGGATCGTTCATGGGATCGGCTCGGGCGCGCTGAAGAAGGCGATCCGCGAGTATCTGGACACTTCTCCATATTGCGCGTCGTTCCGGCAGGCGGACCCCCATCACGGGGGCGCGGGCGCCACGATTGTGGAGTTGAACCTGTAAGCCCGGGCGAAGCCTCTAAAACAGTTTCTTGAGCTGCTCCAGAGGATTGCTCGGCGTCGGCTTGCCGCTGGGCGCTCCGCTGTTGGAGTCGCCTCCCAGAAGTCCGCCGAGCCCCTTCTTGCCGAAAAGCTTGCCTATCGCCTTCTGGCCCTTCTCCTCAAGCGCGCGAGTCTCGGCTCGCTGCGCTATCTCGGCCGCATCCGGTACCACGAGCGGCTTGGGCAAAGCTCCAGAAATGTGAAGCGGAAAATCGACCTGCCCGTCATTATTGGTCACATACACGATATTTTTCTTCTGCTGGACGAGCTCGCCGCTCAACTGCTTGGATAGCTGAATTCGCGCCGCGAGATTGATGTTCTTGTCCATGTCGAACCATCCGTCGCCCTGCATTGCATAATCGACGCTCTTGACCGAGATGTCGTGCGAGGTAATGCGCGGCCCCTTCAAAACGAAAGTCAGAGTCATCGAGTCGATGTCGGTATCGTGGTTCTGGAACAGTTCGGGATGGTTGCGGACGACGGCATCGGGCATCAGGTTACCGATTCCGGGCACGTTTTGGACCTTCCGCAACGAATCAGCGACCACGTTCACACCGACGAGCTTGCCGCGCTGAAGAAGCAACTGGCCGTCTCCATCGAAGGTCGGTTTCATCTCGTCGAATTTTCCGGTCACGCCGTTCGCCGTGATGCGGCCAGTGATAAATCCGCGCACAGTTCCCGCGGCCTTCGGGTTCTGCGACTGAATCGCCTGCTGCAAATCCAGGCCCGAGAAGCTGACCGAGGCGCGAAACGGCGACTTGGGCTCAAGATGAGTATCCGCGGTCGCGACCACGGTCCCGCCGAATACCCCGACCCTGAGCGCCTCCGCCCGCGCGCGCGTCCCCTCCAGGGACAAGGTGAGATCGAGCTTGTTGTAGTCGATATTGTTCAGGCGGCCGGCTGGCGAGGTCACTTTCGAGTCGAGATGCAGGCCATTGTCACGGCTGATTAACGTCCCGCTCGCCATAAGCTGGCTAAGCTGCTCGTCTGCGGGACGGCCCGCGGCCAGCTCGCCGGTCTTGAGCGAATCGGTCGAGAACTTGTACGTGATCGAGGGCGGATAAACCGATTCCGCGTGACCCTCGAGAGTTGCGTGGCCGGAGCCAAGGTCGAATTTCAGTTGGCCCGCGTCGGCGGCCGTACCATTGAGCTTGATCTCGCCCCCCAGATTGGACAATACCGGCGTGGCCTGCCCCGGCCTCGAAACCGCGACTTGAGCGAGGGCGACCATGCCATTGGCAGTCAGCTTTCCGCCAACAAACTCGGCATCGGTATGAATCTCGGCCTGGCCTGTGACGTTGGAGCTCGCCAGCGCCGGAAGTACCTTGGCGAGCGACCCCAAATCGAACCGGTTGGTGTCGATCCGGCCGCTGAAGCCGCCAAGCGGGCTTACCTTGGTGGCTTTCAATTGCAGATCGCTTAGCGTCACCTCAGCCGGGTCTATCGTGAGAATCGGACCAGCGACAGTTGCGTGGGCCGAAATCTTGAGCGGGAGGTTCGCTGGCTTGTTGAACGCGTCGCCAAAGCCCAGCGCATTTGAGGTCAGGTCGGATGACACATCAAGCGCGAGTTCGGTCGGCTTACCCTTGGCAGCGGCTTCGAGCGAGAAGGGGTCAGTGATCGAGAGCTTCGCCGGGATCGCGTTGCCCGCCATCGCGACCTTTCGAAGCGCGTCGAGCGCTACCGGCCCCAGCTTCAGATGCAAATCGAAGGGTGTCTGAAGCAAGTCGAGTGCCCCGGTGCCTGACAGGGGCCCAACTTGGCCGGAGACGTCGACGTTCTGGTCGTCGCCAAGAGCGGCAAGCCTCAGCTTCAGGTCGAATGGTGATGTAAAGCCGAAGTGGCTGACCTCGAGGTCGACCGCATTGATCCTGATCGGGGCGGCATCCGCTTCAGCGTAAAGGATTTTGCCCTGCTCGACGGCGAAGTCGCTCACGTGAAGCGCTCCGAGAATTCCTGCGCTCGTGCCGCGCTGGGCGGGCACCGTCTCCATCGGAGTGCCGGCGCTGGGGGCACTTGGTTCCGGCGGCGCCACCTGCTGGCGCGGCGGCATCTGTTCGCCCCCCGTTCGCCCGATTGTCGATACATTGAGCACGCCACGAGCGTTCCTGATTACGCGGATTTCAGGATTCTGGAGCACGACCTTTGAAATCCGAACCTGGCGCACGAGGAGGGGAAAAAGCTCGAGCCTCGCATAGATGTCCGAGGCACGGAGGAACGGCTGGTCCGAGAATGAGGGATCATCTCCGATTTTGAGCCCCGAAATGTCCGCCGAGACTCCGAAACCGATACTGGCTTGAATTTTGGCGACCTGTACGGGGCGGCCGAGCGATGAGCTGAACTTCGCAAGAAGGAGATCCCGGTTCTGCGCGATGATCGTGTTGAGATTCGCTGCGGCGTACAGCAGTAGGGCGGCCACTACAACAATCAGGGCACCGACAATCGTTCCCGCGATTACGATGGGTCTGCGCATGGGCTTCCTCGCGAGCCGGATGGTTGTGACAGATGGCCTTTAGACGCAGCCAGTTTAACCGAACTTCAGCGAAAGAACACTATTTTCGCGCGATGTTCCCGAACCGGCGTGATATTATTCCGGATGCCTCCGCCTGCGAATCGCGATGCGTTGACCAATCCGGTCGCGACTCGTGCAGTGTCTCCCGATGAAGAAAAGAAAGAAACCGCCCGCGCAGAATCTGAGACGCGCGGCGCCCAAGCCCGTCTTCGGATCACCCTTCAAAAACCTCAAGAAGATGCTGGCGGAGCGGGCGGACTTGCCATCATCCCCGTCCAAAAAGCATGCCCCGCCCGAGGCACCCTCACCCGAACCCGTCGCGGCCGAGGATGAAGCGGCACTCCTGCGTGACGCACTTGCTGGCGTCCGGCCGCTCAAAGACGAGGGCCGTTTGCGGCTTCCGGTCGAGCCGGTGCTGAATCGTCAGGTCGTGAGCGAGGACGACGAGGTGCTTGCACAACTCTCCGACCTGGTCTCGGGTCAAGGCCCGTTCGACATCACCGAGACCGAGGAATACGTCGAAGGGATGCGCGTGGGACTGGACCCGCGCCTGCTCGCGCGGCTGCGGCGCGGCGAATTGTCTGTGCAATCGCACATAGATCTGCACGGGATGGTGCAGGGCGATGCGCACGCGGCGCTGACGCAGTTCATCATCGAATCCGTCCGCAAAGGGTACCGAACGATTCTGGTCGTGCATGGACGGGGGCTCCGTTCGCCGGGCGGGGAGCCGGTTCTGAAGCGGGCGGCCGCGCGCTGGCTCTCGCACGGTCAGATCGGAGGACATGTATTGGCATTCGCGACGGCGCGTCCAACCGACGGCGGCGGCGGCGCGATGTATGTGCTGCTCCGTCGCGATCGGCGGCGCGCCGCATTCGATGTCCTCGAGGGCACGAAGCGAAGAGACTGAGCCGCCCGCGCCTCGCTCGCCCGCCATCGCAAGTAAAGCCAAAAAAAAACGGGGCCCGATTGAGCCCCGTCTTCGAACCGGCCTTCCGCTTCACGCGGCCGGGCGGCCCACCGCGTCGCGGTTAGATTTTCGCCTGCAGAAGGATTGCAACCACAAGCGCATACAGAGTGAGCGCTTCGATGAACGCGAGGCCGATGAGCATCGGGATGAAAATCCGGTCGGCGCTGTTTGGGTTGCGTCCGATCGACTCCATCGCGGATGCGGCCATCCGCCCCTGGCCGAGCGCGCTGCCAATGGCTGCGATGCCGACGCCGATGTTGGCCGCCAGTGCGATTAGCCCGGCGCGAAGCGCCCCTCCACCGGCCGCTGCGCCGCCCGCCGCCTCCTGGGCCATCGCCAGCACTGGCGAGGTAAGCACCGCTGCCGCGACCATCGTCGCGATCATTCCAATCCTGCGAACCATCTTACGATCCTCCTTCTTTCCTTGCGTTCCCGGCGACGATCCAAGCCACCTCTTCTATCCTCTTCCACCCCGATTCCCGGACGCCGTCCTTCGCCGCTAAAGAACTTTTTTGCCTCGCGCCTGCTCAATGCTCCTCAGCCGTGGCGAGCCGCACGTACGCCATCGAGAGAACCATGAAGATAAGCGCCTGAATTGTGCAGACTATCGATCCGAATATGTAAAAGACCACCGGCACTACCAGGTAGGTCAGGTTCGTGAAAATTCCCAGCACGCTGTGATCCGCAAACATGTTGGCGTAAAGACGCAGGCCGAGCGAGAACGGGCGGAACACGTTATCCGCGACCTCGATCGGCAACATCAGGATCGCGATCGGAAGATAGGGCCCCAGGAAGCTTCGCAGATACCCGGCCGCGCCTTTCTGCCGAAACCCCTGAATGATGAAGTACGCGAAGCAGGTCGTGCCGAGCGCGAAGGTCAGGTCCGAATCGGCGGTCGGCGGTTCCATCCCGGGAATAAGGCCCATGAAGTTAGCGCAAATGATGAACGTGAACAGGCTCCCGAAGAAGGGCACCAACGCGCGATATTCGTGCAACTCGGTCACGTCGTGGACGAAGCCGTCGAGCCATTCGACGAGCAACTCGGACACCGAGCGCAGGGTGAGTCCTTCATCCGGGATGACCGGGTCTTTCGCCCGGGCGAGCGATGCCCTCGCGAGCAAACCGACCACGATAAGGATCGCCATCACGAACCAGGTACCGGTCAGGACCACCGGAATCTTTGGCCCGAAAATTAACTCAAGAAAGACAACCGGTTTCTGCAAGGAATCACTCCGTCTGCTCGCGCCTAGTTCGTGGCGCGAATCGCACTTCGCCCCGTTTCAACAAAAATCGCGATCGTCTGCGTGAAGACGCCGACTCCGAAGCCCAGCCCATTTATGCCCGTCCGCGCGAACAAAAGGTACACAAGCCCGGCGACCAATACCAGCTTCAGCGGTATCGCAGCCACGCTCAGCTTCGCCAGGCCACTGGCATTGGCAGAAGCAGCGGCAACGATCATGCGTCCGAGCGCGGCGAGGATGAAAAAGTTCGCGACTACGACCGAGCCGCCGAGGAGGCACCCGAGAGCTGCGGATGGCGACACGAAGCGCCCCAAGATCCCGACCGCGATCGCAAGAATAACAGCGTTCGTGAGCTGGATCGCCGCAATCGACGGAAATCGGGAGTTGCTCACCTGCCTATGACCGCGGCGACATTTCTCGCGCCAGCCTGATGATCGTCGCGACGCCGTACAATACGCCAAGCAGTCCCAGCACCGCCATGAAGAAGGGCTGCGTCTTGAAATACGCGTCGAGGTAATAACCGAGCCAGCCGCCGGCGATCGGCGCCATCGGGATTTCCATGGCGGAACCCATCTGGCGGAGGTATTTTGCGGTGGTAGGCGTCACAGGTTTACCGCGCCGGTTCGCTGGTCGGCGCCTGCCGCAGACCGTCGAGCGCCTGGCGCGCCGCCTCGATCGTTCGGTCCAGGTCTGCGTCGGTATGGGCGAGCGAGATGAACATTGCCTCGAATTGCGATGGGGCAATATTCACGCCGCGCTCGAGCATCGCGTGGAAAAACCTGGCCCATTTCTTCGCATCGGACCTCTTGGCTTCTTCTGCATTCCGAACGGTCGTCGGCCCGAGGAACATCGTCAGCAGGGAGCCGGCACGATTGACGCACCCCGGCTCGCCGCTGCGGGCGAGCGCATCGCGGAGTCCGGCCTCGAGCCGAGCGCCGGCGGCATCGAGCCGCTCGTAGACGCCGGGATGATCGAGAAGGCGGATGGTTTCGAGTCCGGCCCGGACTGAGAGCGGGTTTCCCGACAGTGTGCCCGCCTGATAGACCGGACCGACGGGCGCCAGAAGATCCATGATTTTCGCGGGTCCGGCGACCGCTCCGATCGGCATACCGCCGCCGATTATTTTGCCGAGCATGATGAGGTCCGGTGCGACCCCGAGTTTTTCGCTGACTGAGCCGAAGCAGAGGCGAAATCCGGTTATAACTTCGTCGCAGATCAAAAGCGCGCCGTTGCGATGCGCCAAGTCCGCAAGTTCCTTGAGAAATCCCGGCTCGGGCAGGACTACTCCCATGTTGGCCGCCACCGGTTCCACGATAACCGCGGCTATCGTCCCGGGATTTTCCTTAAAATACTTCTCGACGCTTGCGAGCGAGTTGTAGGCCGCAACCATCGTGAGGGCGGCAAGTTCGCCCGGAACGCCCGCACTATCAGGAATGCCGAGCGTCATGCCTCCCGACCCTGACCGCACCAGGAGCGAATCGCTATGGCCGTGGTAGCATCCATCGAACTTGATTATTCTCGGCCGCCCGGTCGCCGCCCGGGCAATCCGGATTGCCGTCATGCCCGCCTCGGTGCCCGAGCTTACAAGCCTGACCTTCTCGGCGCTGCGGATTGCCCCGGCGATCGCCTCGGCGAGTTCGACTTCGAGTTCGGTAGGTGCGCCGAAGCCCAGACCGCGGGCGGCCTGAGCCGCCAGAGCGTCGGCGACATGAGGATGAGCGTGGCCGAGGATAGCCGGTCCGTAGGAGCCGACGTAATCGATGAAACGGTTGCCGTCGGCATCGGTGATGAAGGCGCCTTCACCGCGCGCGATGAAGAGCGGCGCTCCGCCGACCGCATTCCAGGCACGAACCGGAGAATTTACCGCGCCCGGAATTTTAATTCTGGCGCGATTGAAAAGTTCATCTGATTTTTTTTTCGAAAACATCGCGCAATCCTGTGCTCTGCTCGCTAACATCGCGTGCGGCGGCAGTCAAACGCAAATCAAAGCGGTCGCACTGCACGCACACGCGCTCGATCGCGATCGAGCGTGATGGCTTCCAGAGCCAGCATACCGGATCGCGATCGAGCGTGAAAAAAACCGCGCGCCGAGCGCCGCGCACTCGCACGCAAGAATTTCCTTTCGTTCCGCACAGTTCCGCGAAAGTTCAAACTCGCGCTTGTCACTCACGCGCAAAGAGTTTATCACGTTGCTTGACCCTGAACTTTCGTCCACAGATGAATCGAACTCGGCGGAAATTTTTCGCTCGTCGCGAGACCGAAGTGACTGGAAGGCGCGCGAGGTTCACCGCCGCGGATCGGCGGGAGTTCGCCCGCAGGCTGGTACGGGGGCCGGCCGGAAAAGTTGATAGCCCGGCAGTTCCAAATTCAGATTCGCAACCGGTAACGATGGAAAATGGGCTTATCCACACCTGTGGATAAACTTGTGCGTAATTCGAACATGAATTGAGACCCGTGAGTCGGCTCCGGGCCTCGTTGGATGCCCGGATTCTTCGGAGGGGGACCAAATGAACGGCTTGTGGGAAAGGACGGCTGACCGTCTTCGGGAAGAACTCGGCCAAGTTGCTTATGAAACCTGGATTGCACCCCTGAATTGCACTGCCCTTCAAGGCAAAACCATCACCATCGAGGCGCCGAATCGGTTTTTTCGCGATTGGGTCAATGAGCGATACCTCGCCAGGCTTCGTCAAACGCTGGCAGCCGAAGCAGGCGAAGGCATCGACGTCCGATTGACCCTCGGCGAAAACGGGACCACGGCGCTGCCGACGCCCGCGGCCAACGGCCGCGCGCAGCGCTCCAACCATGTGCCGGCGCCAAGTGAAGCGGCGCGTCACGATCGGCACCCCAAGCTCAACCCGCGCTACACGTTCGCGGAGTTCGTAGTGGGCTCGGGCAACCAGTTCGCCCATGCAGCGGCGCAGGCAGTTGCGAATCAGCCTGGCGAGAAGTTCAACCCGCTCTTCATCTATGGGGGTGTCGGGCTGGGCAAGACGCACCTGGTCACCGCGATCGGCCACCATATTTGCGCTGGCGATCGCGGGCGCAAGGTGCTCTTCATGCCGGCCGAAGTCTTCATGAACGAACTCATCAATTCGATCCGTCGCGACAAGATGGACGAATTCCGGGAAAAATTCCGGCGCGTGGACGCCCTGATCCTGGACGACGTTCAGTTCCTTGCCGGTCGCGAGCGGACCCAGGAGGAGTTTTTTCACACGTTCAACTCTCTGCACGCCGAACGCCACCAGATCGTGCTCACCTCCGATCAGTTGCCGCATGAGATTCCGGGACTGGAGGAGCGGCTGCGCAACCGATTCGAATCGGGTTTGATCGCGGACATCCAGCCGCCCGACCTGGAAACTCGGGTCGCAATCGTGCAGAAGAAGGCGGTGCTGGAGAAATTGCAGCTTTCGTCCGAGGTCGCGCTCTATATCGCCCAGAGCGTGGAGTCCAACGTGCGCGAGCTGGAGGGGTGCCTGACGCGGCTCGTCGCGCTGGCATCGCTGAACAAGACCCCGGAAAATTCCGCGATTACGCTTGAATTCGCGCGCCAGGCGCTTCATTTTCTGATCCGCAACCATGATGCGAAGCCGGACGTCGAAATGATCCAGAGGACAGTGGCAGACTTTTTTCACATCCGCCTCGCCGACCTTAAGTCGAAGAAGCGCACTCAGCACATCGCGTTCTGCCGGCAGGTCGCGATGTACCTGTGCCGCAAGCTGACCGACAGCTCCTTTCCCACCATCGGAGAGCATTTCAGCCGCGATCATTCGACTGTCATCCACGCCTACAACCTGATCCAGAGGAGGGTCACCAGCGATTCCGCGTTCCGCCTCTCGCTGGAAAAGATCGAACGCGAGTTGAAAGCGATACGCGCGCACGCGGCATGAGGTTCATAGACCTGTTGAGATGCGGGGGACAGCGAGGCACTTTTCAACATGCTGGTGCCAGCGTGGCGCGGATGATGGATCTAGAGGTCGAGGCGCCAACAAGTTATCCGCGATGATTCGGCCAGAGATGATGCGGGCTTGGAACATTTCTCAACAGATCAACATCCTCTACTGTTACTGCTAAGGTTTTCTTTAGAGAATCTAAGATACTAGGATCCAGAACCGGTCATTCGACTCATGGGACTTGTCATCGAACGCGCCTCTTTGCAAAACGCCCTTGCCCTGGTGCAGGGCATCGTCGAACGCCGCACGACGGTTCCGATTCTTGGTCATGTCCTGCTGGAACCGGTTGAAGCAGGTCTTCAATTGAGCGCGACCGACTTGGAGGTCGGGATTCGCACGCAGGTTGCGTGCCGGTCCGCCAAGGACAAGAGCATGACGCTCAACGCCCGCAAGTTGTTCGAAATTGTCCACGAGGCGGAGGGTGATGAGGTCAGGCTCGAAGCGCTCGACAACGAGTGGGTCGAGCTCAAATGCGGGCGCGCCAAGTTCAAGATGATGGGGCTTGACCCGAGAAGCTTCCCCGCGATGCCGAGTCAGAGCGTTGCCAAGCCCGAGGCTGGCGCGGTCAAGAGAGGCGCGAAGGCCGATCTTAAAATTGAACAACGCAAGCTTGCGGAGATGATCGACAAGACCATCTTCGCGGTCAGCCCCGACGAGGCGCGTTACAACTTAAGCGGCGTGTACGTCGAGTCGCCAGGACCTGGTGTCGTACGGATGGTGGCGACGGATGGGCATCGGCTGTCGATGGTGGATCGCGAGGTCAAGGCCAATGACTTTCGGATGGAGGCCGGAGCGATCATTCCTCGCAAAGGGCTCGCGGAAATCCGCAAACTTCTCGATCCGGAGAGCGATGCCGAGGTCACTCTCACGATCGACGGCCAGCTCGCCTACTTGAGGCGCGATCCGACCGAAGTTTCGATGCGTCTGGTCGAGGGCGAGTTCCCTGATTATCGGGGTGTAATTCCGAAAAAGTCGCGCCATCAGGTGCCGGTCAAACGCGATACCCTGTTTGCGGCCATCAAACGCGCGGCGATCTTCTCGAACGAGCGATACCACGGCGTTAAATTCGCACTCTCGGCGGGCACGATGACGGTCTCTTCGACCAGTCCCGAGATGGGCGAGGCGAGTGAAGCGCTCGACGTT
>Ga0187769_10000620_pt1 | contig 19783 bp, 18 predicted proteins | sample 0116_SJ02_MP02_1_FD_133140 | JGI IMG/M metagenome (GOLD analysis project Ga0187769, IMG submission 133140) | Tropical peat soil microbial communities from peatlands in Department of Meta, Colombia - 0116_SJ02_MP02_10_MG | ecosystem: Environmental > Terrestrial > Soil > Wetlands > Peat | place... | reverse complement strand
CGTCGAGCACCGAGTCCATGATGCGCTCCACCGCGCGCCCAGATAGGACCGGGTGCGTGCAATACGCGATCACGTGTGTAGCGCCCGCGTCGCGCAGCGCAGCGCCGGCCTGGCACAGCGTATTGGAGGTGTCGATCATGTCGTCCATGATCACGCAGGTGCGGCCCTGCACTTCGCCGATGATGTTCATTACCTCGGCCACGTTGGCTCGCGGACGGCGTTTGTCAATGATCGCCAGGTCGGCATCCATGCGCTTGGCCAGGGCACGAGCGCGCACCACACCGCCGATATCAGGCGAGACAACCACCAGGTTTCGATAATTGTGCTTCCACAGATCGCCCAGCAGTATTGGACTGGCATAAATATTGTCGACCGGAATATCAAAGAAGCCTTGGATCTGATCGGCATGCAGATCCATCACCAGCACGCGGTTAACGCCCGCCACCTGCAGCATGTTGGCCACGACCTTTGCGCTAATCGCAACCCGCGCCGAGCGCGGGCGCCGATCCTGACGCGCGTAACCAAAATACGGAATTGCCGCGGTGATACGGCCAGCCGACGCACGTTTGAGCGCATCGACCATGATCACCAATTCCATCAAGTTATCGTTGGTCGGAGCGCAAGTTGGCTGCAGCACGAAAACATCCTTACCGCGCACGTTTTCGTTGATCTCCGCCATGATCTCGCCGTCGGAGAAGCGCGAAACCATGGCGCGCCCAAGCCGGATGCTCAAATGTTGAACAACCGCGTGAGCCAATCGGGGGTTCGCGTTTCCCGAAAAGACCATCAGGTTTTCTGGTACCAACGCCGACATCAAAGTACCTTAGCGAAACCGCACCCCAAGAGTGCTGCTTGATCCGTAAGAGCAAGAGCGAGCGAATCTGCCTAACCGGCCAATTGCCATTCGCGCCTCGCGCTCTTTGCCGCTCTTTGCTTGTGTTCCGTAGCTTTGGCTGGGGAGGAAGGATTCGAACCCTCGAATGGCGGAATCAAAATCCGCTGCCTTAACCAGCTTGGCGACTCCCCAGCACGAGACTTGCAAAACGCAACTGCGGGCTTTCTGGCCCGATCGGCACGCCTCTTTTTTTCTCAACCCAACGCATTTCTGCCTGCCATCGCACTGGCGGCGCCTTTTGCTATCCGCCAACCCTCAACCAGTCTGCCAACGGCAGTTCCTCAAGCCCCGAAACTGCCCAAGCCTTCCAGCGCGGCGGCAATTGCACCCGCAGCATATCCAATGCCCGTTGTGCCTCGACGGCGCCGGGCACGATGCAGTACACCGCGGATCCAGAACCGCTCATTCGCGCCGGTCCAAAGCGCCCCAACGCGTCCAGCGCCTGATTCACGGATGGGTATCGGGACCGCACTACCGGCTCCAGATCATTGGCCCCAAATAGGCCCGGGTTCGCCTCGCGAAGTGCCGCAGAAAAGCCGGAGATTGTCGTTCCTTTGCTGTCGCGTGTCAATTTTGGATCGGCAAAGATCTCCGCCGTCGAAACGTGCTCGCCCGGAAATAACAGCACAAACCACGTGCTGGGCAGACGAACCGGGGTACAACGCTCACCGATGCCCTCGACGAACGCAGCGCCGTCGCCGAGAAAAAATGGTACGTCCGCGCCCAGATCCCGGCCCACTTGCATTAGCGCCTCTCGGGAAAGACGCAAATCCCAAAGCCGGTTTAGCGCGATGAGCGTGGTCGCCGCGTCCGACGATCCGCCACCCAAACCGGCGCCCACGGGAATGCGCTTTTCGATACGAATCGTTGCCCCGCCTGCGCCCGTCTGCGATGGCGGCGAGTCGCCGCGCTGGGCAACGTATCGCTGTAGCGAGTGCGCCGCGCGCACTGCCAGATCTGCCTCGATCGGGCCCGTCAGATCGCCTTCACGCGCGATTTGACCGTCTTTTCGCGAGGCAAAGTCCAGGATATCCCACAGGCCAATGGGCACGAACACCGATTGGATCTCATGGTAGCCATCGGGGCGCTGCCCCAGCACATGCAAAAACAAATTGATTTTCGCCGGCGCAGGCAACCCAAGTAATTGACGCGGCCCGATCACGATGTCGGTCCGTCAAGCACCACGCGCAACGCGACCGATGGCAATCCGTCGCGTCCGGCACGCTCGATCTGCAAGTAACGACCGGTCTTGCTGTCGACAACGCGCTGCACTGTGACCGACCAGCCATCTTGCTCGAAGCGCTCGCTGCCCTCATCGGCCGCCAACATAAGAAACGGTCTGCCGCTCGAAGGTCGTCCCTCGATCCAGTCCGGCATGCGCTCGATCGGCAACGACCAGCCCAACACTTGCTCAGCGAGCGCCTGGGCGTCGGCACCGCGCGCAATGCGCGTGTGGCCATTGGATGGCACGAGCAAGCGCGCCTCGCGCGGATCGGTTTCAAATCGCGCGATCGTTGCCCCCAACGGTGTAACCAGATCCAGCGTAAGGGACTGAGGCCCCACGGCCAGCGCGAAGCGCCCAGTCCATGCGCTGCGTTGCGTTTGGCTCCCCGTTTCGGACTGCGTCACGGCAAGCGAAAAGCGTCCCGAGTAGCTGCGCTCGATGCTCGCAGTTGGGGGCAGATTTGCACAGCCGCCGATGATCACCGCTGCGAGCAACAGCGCCAGTCGCGGCGCAAGCAGTTGCAATCCAAACCGCCCTCCCGAACCCCTCCCGGTCACCGGCCGTGCCATTGCTTGCGGGGCCCTTAGGGCTGGATTTTTAGTCGTTGCAGCGTATCGCGCAGCGTGTCACTTTCGCCGTCGCGTTTTTGCGCTTCCAGCAAAAGCTCGCGTGCCCCAGTGTGATCTCCCGTGGCCCAGAGAACTTCGCCCAAGTGCGCGGCAACATCCGGATCGGCCTTGAGTTGAAATGCGCGCGTTAGCGCCTCGCGCGCCGCGGTCAGATTGCCCATGCGGTATTGGACCCATCCCATGGAATCGACGATAAAGCCATCGTCGGGTGCAAGAGCCAACGCATGGTTGATCAGCTGATAGGCCTCTTGCAGGCGGATGTTGCGGTCGGCAAGCGAATATCCCAACGCGTTATAGGCGTGCGCATAATCGGGCCGTAGCTCCAATAAGTGGCGCAGGCGCGCTTCCATCAGATCGATTCGATCCAGGCGCTCGGCGCTCATCGCAGACTCGTAGAGCAATCCCGTGTCGTCGGGGCTGGCCCGCAGCGCCTCATCGAGCAAACGAAACGACTCCTCGTAGCGGTGCGCATCTCGCAGCAACTGGCCTTGGGCCAAGACGCGTTGTGTGCGCTCCTCTGCAGTGTTTGCGGGCATCTGCCGCAAAATTTCTAGACCTTCCTCGACCCGATTCATCCGACCGAGGACAAAGGCCTGACGCTCGCGCGCCGCCTCGTTTTGGTCGGCGCCATGCACTTTTTGCAGCCAGTCGAGCGCTTCGGCAAACCGATGCTCGCCTTCGGCAACACGCGCCATGTTCATGTAGACGAGGTCCAGATCACGGTCCTGGGACGATCCGACAGCATCCAGATAGCGCTCAAAATGCCCGCGCGCCTCGGCAAAGCGCTCGGCCTCCAGCGCAAGCACGCCCAAGGCAAACAGCGGGTCTAGGTTCTTGGGGTTTTGGCGCAGCAGTTCCTCAAACTGTTGGCGCGCCTCTTCCAGACGCCCCTCGCCCACCAGCAGCCGCGCGTAGACCTGTCGCACCTCGGCGGCCTGCGGGTGCGCCGCAAGAAACCGCGCCAGGACGGAAAGTGCCTCGGAATGTGCCGCGACGTTCGCTTGCTTGTCTGCGCCCGTGGTCGCACTGGGTGCGGGTCGGGAGGTACCCTCGATCAGCAGCTGCACCACGGTAATGACCGCCAATTCCGAATCCGGGCGCATCGCCAAAGCAGCACGAGCGTGCGCAATGGCGGTGCGGTCGTTGCCGGCAGCGTGCGCACCCCGGGCAACGATCAAATGCGCGTCAAAGCCGCTGTTTGGTGCGTTCAAATACTTCTGCGCAACCGCTTCGAGCAGCGCTAACCCCTTGGTTTGATCCGGCGCGTGCGCGAGCACCCGCTGTAAGCGATCGAGAATTTCAAGCGGACTTGCTGCCGCCGCGATTTGCCGCTCCAACAGCGGCCGGGCCACGTCATACTGGCCGTTAGCGACAAGCAACGACGAATAGGACTGATCCGCCTCCGCGTCGTTAGGGGCAAGGCTGCGCCAAAGCCCTGCGGCCTCCAATGCCTGGGGCAGCGCCCGCGCGCTGATGGCAATTTCCGCAGCTCGCTGCGCGATTCGCGGATCGTGGGTTTGTCGTGCCGCGGCCATGAGCTCGGTAAAGGCCGCCGCCGCTTCGCCGCGCTGCACCGCAATTTCCGCATACATTAGGCGAAAAAGCAGATCGCTTGTGAGCTCAACATCCGGCAACCGCTCGCTCGAAGCAAGTGGTGCGGCGGTTTCTGACACCCCAGGGCCACCCGCCGTCTGCGGTGGCTCGCCATGCGCCGGTGTGGTCGAGCAGGCCGAGATCGCCCCGCCCAGAAAAAGTGCGCCCAGGGCAACCCTGAAGCCGCGCAAATAAGCATGTGTGCTAGCAATCAGTACCATCGGATCAGCGCCAAAGCGGCGCAAGTTGCAATCAGATCCATCATATTATCCTCCCGGCACCTGGCGCTTCGCCGGTGAAATGCACCCGAAAGGCGGGTCGACCGGAGGAATTTTCATGCCCGAATTGCCCGAAGTCGAGGTCACCGCGCGCACTCTGGCGCGTCGCTTTGACGGGCAGCGGGTACGTGCCGTTCGCATCTATAACCCAAATTTGCGCTGGCGCATTTCGGACTCCTTGGAAAAATGCCTCACCGGGGAGCGCATCGAGCACATATCGCGTCGCGGCAAGTACCTGCTCTGGCATTTACAGTCCGGCGTGCTGATCTCACACCTTGGCATGTCCGGTTCGTGGCGTGTGCACGAAGCACAGCGCGCCCCGGTCCGCCAGCGCCACGACCACGTCGAGGTGCAGTGCGATGGCCTCATTGCGCGCCTAAATGACCCGCGGCGCTTTGGCGCACTGCTTTGGCACGCGCATTCGGGCGGCGATGTACTGCATCACCCGCTGCTTGCAGGCCTGGGGATGGAGCCATTTGACCCTCGGTTTGATGGCGATTGGCTCTTTGCCGCCACTCGTGGGCGTCGTAGCCCGATCAAACAGGTGCTGCTCGCAGGCAAAACCGTAGTTGGCGTGGGCAATATCTACGCCACCGAGTGCTTGTTTGCAGCGCGCATCCACCCGCAAACTCCGGCTGGCCGGATCACGCGCCGGCGTTACGCTCGCTTAGCTGCCGCGATACGCGGGATCTTGGCGCAGGCCATCGACCTGGGCGGATCAACGCTGCGCGATTTCCGCAGTGCCGAGGGTGTTGACGGCCGTTTCACTGACTTTGCCAAGGCCTACGGGCGTGAAGGTCTAGCGTGCGTGCGCTGCGGTACGCGGATTCGACGCCTGGTCCTCGGGCAGCGTGCGAGCTACTTTTGCCCGCGTTGTCAACGCCCTTAATACGTGCAATTAGCCCCAATAGGGGTCGGTTTGCGAAGCCTCGAAGCGGGCCACGGCTATGCTAGTGTGCGGAGCACCTCTGCGCCCGCGTGGGCGCAGGGGGTGCGCACGACTTGCAAACGATTCCATGTCCGAACTCGTTTCCAGTTTTCAGCACCTTGGCGCCTGGCGCGATGCGCTGGCCACCTCGATCGACAAGCTGCGCCGCTGGCTCATTGCGGGGCAATTGCTCGACCAGGACGCTGCGCGCCGCCTCGACCTGGCGCAAGATCGCCTGGCAGGCGACAAGATGGTCATTGCCTTCGTTGCCGAGTTCTCTCGCGGCAAGTCGGAGCTGATCAATGCGATTTTCTTTGCCGATTACGGGCGTCGCATCTTGCCGTCGTCGGCCGGACGCACGACGATGTGCCCGACGGAGCTGATGTACGACGAGACACTGCCGCCGTGCATACGGGCCCTTCCGATCGAAACGCGCGCCCGCCTGGGCAGCACCAGCGACTTTAAGCGCTCGGCCGTCGAATGGCGTGTCTTTCCGCTGAACACCGATTCGACCGAAGGCATGCTCGATGCCTTCAAGCTTGTCGCCGAAACGGTGCGCGTGTCGGCCGACGAGGCAAGGATGTACGGTCTGTACGACCCATCCGACCCGGACCAGGCTGCTGCGATAGATGCCAGCGGCATGATCGAGATCTCTCGCTGGCGCCACGCGATCATCAATTTTCCGCACCCGCTTTTGCAAAGCGGCCTGGTGATCTTGGACACACCAGGACTGAACGCCATCGGTACGGAGCCCGAATTAACGCTTTCGCTGGTGCCCAGTGCACACGCGATCTTGTTCGTGCTGGCGGCCGATGCGGGGGTAACGCGCAGCGATCTTGGAGTTTGGCGGCACATCGTAGGGGGAGAATCCGGCAGCAGCAATCACATCGCCGTACTGAACAAGATCGACGGCCTATGGGATCAGCTCAAGAGCACGCAGGAGATCGATGCCGAGGTGCAGCGCCAAGTCCAAAGCGTTGCTGAGACGCTGCACATCGGGCCGGCGCGGGTTTTCCCGGTCTCGGCACAAAAAGGCCTCGTAGCCAAAGTCACGCACGATGAACAACTGCTGCAGCAAAGCCGGCTGCCTGAACTCGAGTCAGCGCTGGTCGAACTGCTCGTGCCGACCAAACGCGATCTGGTGCGCAAGCAGACCATTGCCACCGTCGACCGGGTAATCACCGAGGTGCGGCAGACCCTGACCGCGCGCGAACGCAGTCTGGTGGAGCAGTTATACGAGCTGCGTGGGCTACAAGGTAAGAACCAGAGCTCGATTGAGCGCATGCTGATGCGGGCTCGCGGCGAACAAAAAGAGTTCGAAGAAAACGTCCGTAAGCTTTTTGCGACGCGATCGGTGCTCGGTCGCCTGGCCGACGAGGCTTACGCACAGGTGCGTCTGGACGCCCTGCGAGGCTGCGTTCTTGCAACACGCGAGAACTTGCGCAAGGCGCGGTTGACGCCGCAATTTAGTGCGGTCACGCGTGAGTACTTTGAGCAGCTGCGCAAGCTGCTGCGCCAAGCAAATGCCGCTTTGGCCGAGATCGAGAAAATGATTGTTGGTGTGCAGCGGCTATTTGCCGAACAAGTCGGCTGGAGTCTGCCCCCGCCAATGAGCTTCTCGCTGGACACTTACATTGCCGACGTCGACCGCCTGGAAGTCGCGTACCGCAATCATTTTGGCACCATCGCACTGCTTACTCGCGACAAATGGTCGCTGATCGAGCGGTTCTTCGATACGGTGGTGGTCAAGTCGCGATCGATCTTTGCGGCCGCCGAGCGCGATGCCGAAGCCTGGGTGCGCTCGCTGTTGCCCCCGCTGGAGATGCAGGTTCGAGAGCAGCGCCAGCAGTTGAAAAAGCGCACTGATTCTGTCTCCCGCATCCGCGATGCGCAGGGCTCGCTCGATGAGCGCATCGGCCAGTTGGAAGAGGCGCTGCAGCAAGCGCAGGGCCAACTTGGCGAACTCAAGCGCCACGCAGATCGGATCTGCACGCCCCTGCATGAAACCTTTGGCGCGGGGACCCACGCGGAGCCGGCCCCGAAAGAATCGCCGTTGCCGCTCACAACGCCGGAGCCGCCCAACGCGCTGTCGCAAGAGCGCATCGAAGCAGTGGGCGCGGCAGAATTTGACGCGCCGACGGAACCGATGCAAGAGCCGGCACCGGAAGACGAGCCCGACACGCAACTTAGGGCCGCAACCTGAGTCCTGCTGCAGAGGCGCGGTTTGCGCCAGCGTTGATTCAGTGGCACCGCCAGCACGGACGCCACGACCTTCCTTGGCAACAGACTCGCGATCCCTACCGTGTGTGGTTAAGCGAGATCATGCTGCAACAAACGCGCGTGGTAACCGTCCTGGACTTTTACCCGCGCTTTTTGCAACGGTTTCCCGATCTTCGAGCCCTTGCCGCCGCCTCACTGCAAGAGGTCCTGCAGCTGTGGTCCGGCCTGGGGTATTACGCGAGGGCACGGCAAGCACACGCGTGCGCCCGGCTGCTCGTGCACGAGAACGATGGGCACTTTCCAAGCTCAGCGCAAGGCCTTGAGTACTTACCTGGTGTCGGCGCATCGACTGCGGCCGCGATCGCGGCGTTTTGCTTTGGTGAGCGTGCGGCAATTCTCGACGCAAACGTGCAGCGCGTGCTTGCTCGCCAGTACGCGGTTACCGGCGATCCGAAGCGAGCGCAAGTTCGAAAAAAGCTCTGGGAGTACGCACGCGGTTTGTTACCGCCCGCCGATCAAATTGCTTCTTATACGCAAGCCATGATGGATCTGGGCGCCCAGATCTGCACCCGCACTCGGCCGCACTGCGCGCACTGTCCCGTTAGCACGGGGTGCCAGGCCCGGCAGAAGGCTCAAGTGGCCCAGATTCCAACCCGCTTGCCGCGCGTTGCGCGTCCCATTCGCCATGCGCACATGCTCGTTGCCATGACTGGGCGGGCAGTCTTTCTTGAGCACCGCGCCGCCTCGGGTATTTGGGGCGGCCTGCTCAGTTTTCCCGAATTCTCCGGGCGCAAGGAGCTCTTGCGCGCGGCCCAAGCGCTGGGCGCGGCGCGGCCGCAAGCGCTAGCCACGCGCAAGCACGGTTTCACCCATTTCACCTTGGCCCTCACGCCCTATCTTCTTTTCCTACCGCAGGCCTGCGAGCGCGTGGGTGCAAAGCCTGGGCGCTGGATGCAACTCAGGCAGGCCGAAAAAGCCGCAGTGCCCGCCCCCGTGCGCGCGCTACTGCACGATTTGCGTCAGGAGCACCAGGCGAATCGGCAGTCGGTCGGCGCATTGCGCACCCGGATGCCAGGCGCGAGATAGCGCTTGCGCTACGGCGCGTCACTGCTAGCGGTTCAGACTGCGGTGGCGGGCTAACACCTGTGCGTGACCGCCGAATCGAGCGGCCAATTGCTCCACCACGTACGGTGACCGATGCTGCCCGCCCGTGCAACCAATCGCCACCGTCAAGTACTGCCGCCCGTCTTCGATATAGCTCGGAAGCCATTTCTCGATAAGACGCGCAATATCGTCAATCATTTCACCAACCAAGCTGGAGCGTTCCAAGAACGCCGCAACCGGAGCATCCAAGCCCGTGAGACCGCGCAGGTCCGATTCATAGTGCGGATTTGGCAGATTGCGGACATCGAAAACCAGATCGGCGGCAACCGGAACGCCGTGCTTGAACGCGAACGACTCAAAGGCCAACGTCAGCTTACCGCCACCGCCGTCGACGAAGGCACGCACCCAATGGCGCAGCGTATTGGCGGCCAGGTCGCTGGTGTCGATAAGATGCCCCAAAGCGTACAGCGGAGCGAGCAATTCGCGCTCCAGTTCAATGGACTCTTCCAAAGTCGGCTCACGCGGATCAACCGAACGACGCGCCGGCAAGCGCTTGGACAGCGGGTGGCGTCGGCGCGTCTCGGAAAAGCGCTGCACGAGGGCCTCTGTCGAAGCCGTCAGAAACAACACCCGAACATCAATGCCCGTCTCACGCAATGCCTGCAACATTGGCGGCACGCCGGCCAGTGTGGCCTCTGAACGCGCGTCAATGGATACGGCAATGTCGACATGACCGGTCTTGGCAAGCAATTCGCACACCTCCCCGAGCAGCGGGGAGGGCAGGTTGTCGACGCAATAAAAACCGATGTCTTCGAGCAGTCGGATTGCAACTGACTTGCCCGAACCAGACATTCCGGAAACTAAAATTAAGCGCATGTCGTGTCGCCAAGCTGGTGCGGCCTTTGCTGCGCAGCAGGTATTAGAGCACGGCCCTGCCAAGCTGGCTCGGGCGCGCCAGGGACAAGAGCGCAAAGGGCATCGATGGCGCGAGCACGCGACCGCCGCGCAATGCCATCACAGTGCGAATCAGGTGGGGAAAAAAGCACTGCGCTAGTCGGCAACGCTAATTGGCGGGCGCAGGATGGCGCGCAGTACTTAGGAGTCCATTGCGCGGCGCTGCCGATCAAGGAAATCTTCCATCGTATCGATGCCGCGCAGTTTTAGTATGGTGTTGCGAACGGCGGCTTCCAGAAGCACCGCGAGGTTGCGTCCGGCTGCCACGGGAATTACGACCTTGTGTATTGGCAGCCCCAGGACCGACTGCGTCGAACCAGCCAGCGGCAAACGCTCCATGGTATCGGCTGCGCTACGGCGCATGAGTTCGACGATCAGTCGCAATTTCATCTTGCGACGAACCGCGGTCTCGCCAAAAATCGCTTTGATATCGAGCAACCCAAGCCCGCGCACTTCCAGCAGATTCGACAAAAGCGGTGGGCAGCGGCCTTCCACGGTATCGGGCGCGACGCGCGCAAAATCGACCACGTCGTCGGCTACCAGTCCGTGGCCGCGACTGATCAGTTCAAGACCCAGTTCGCTCTTGCCTAGTCCGGATTCGCCCGCAATCAGCACGCCCATCCCCAGCACATCCATGAACACGCCGTGCATGGAGCAGTGTGGCGCCAACACTTTGGCAAGATAAATGCGCAGAACATCGATCACCTCGGCCGAGGGCCGCGATGTGGCAAACACTGTCAATTTGGCCGCTTCGGCCGCAGCCAGCAGTTGGGCCGGCACCTTGCGGTCATCGCAGATGATTAAGCCAATGGGTCCACCCTCGATTAGTTCGCTGGTGAAGTGATCTCGGCGCGATACGGCCATGCCATCGATGTAATTGGCCTCCAGCGCACCAATCACATGAATGCGGCGCGGATGGATTAGGTTCAGGTGGCCAACGAGCTCCGAGGCCTGCACGCCCTGGGCGCCGGGCTCAGGCAAGGGCCAAAGAGTCTGCTTGTCACCGACGATCCAGCGCAGTTCAAGGGCTGCCTGGTTTTCCTCAAACAGCGAATTGAGCGTTTGCAAGGGGAAGGTTCTCTGCAGGCAGACGCGGCAAGCGCGTGAACCCGCCTCAGGCTGCCGGCCGAATGGGCTCCCACGCGCAGACGCGGTCGCGTACGGCCACAGCCGTCGGTTCCGTCATCAATCCGACGCGCAGATCCCGGTCCGAAAGCATTTGCGCCAACTCGGAGAGCACCTCAAGATGCTCCTGCGTGGCGTTCTCGGGGACCAGCAAGGCAACGAGCAAGCCCACGGGCCGACCGTCGGGCGCATCAAACCCCACGGGCGACTTCAGGCGGATGATGGCAGCCATAGCGTGCTTTAGGCCCCGGACACGCCCGTGCGGAATGGCAACCCCTTGACCCAGACCAGTTGACCCCAGCGCTTCGCGCGCAGCCAGACTTGCGCGGATTTTGGCCTGATCGATTCCGCTAGCACCCGAAAACAGCGCCGCGGCAGCGTCTAGAGCAGCCGACTTATCCCCGGCGTCGCAATTGACCGCAATATTGGCCAGGGGAAGCAGCTTCGACAATTGACTCATCGGTGCGAACCTCGGCTCGCGCATGCTTAATGCCTCGCACGGCACAGGATCGGTGGCGCGGCAGTATACGCGCCACGGAGTTAGCGACCCTCAGCGTTGCATGCCGTCGCGCTTTCGTTGCAATTGTGCAACAGACAAAAGGGGCGCTGCTGGGCAACGCGCTCCCGGCCCTATTCGGCCTCGGAGGAGGGTTGGTGCTTTAAAGAGGCATGTGGATAGTTTTTCTTCATGCGGTCCTTGTGCTTGATAACTTGCCGATCGAGCTTGTCCATTAGACAGTCGATAGCGGCATACAAATCCCCGTCGATGGATTCAGCGTGCAGGGCCGAGCCACTGACTCGGATCGTAATTTCGGCCTTTTGCTGCAGTTTCTCCACTGATAGCTGGACATCGGCATCGATGACGTGATCGAAGTGCCGGCGGACTCTTTCAAGCTTCTCCTCAACGTATTTGCGCAACGCGGCGGTGACTTCAAGATGGTGGCCGTGTATGGCGAGCTTCATGCGTTTCCCTTTCTGGATCATGCAATCGGTGAATCAGTTTTATATCGTCTTGCGCAAAGCGGCCGCAGGGATCTGCATCAGTTCACGGTATTTGGCAACCGTGCGGCGGGCAACCATCATGCCTTGCGCGCTAAGCAGTTCTGCGAGTTTGTTATCCGATAGGGGGTTGGTAGCGTCTTCGGCTTCGATGAGTTGCTTGATAAGCGCGCGAATGGCGGTGCTGGATGCCTCCCCGCCGGCCTCGGTCGCCACGTGACTGCCGAAGAAATAGCGCAATTCATAGACCCCAAATGGGGTTGCCATGTATTTGTTGGAAGTCACGCGCGAAATCGTCGACTCGTGCAGCCCCAGCGTGGTCGCAATTTCGCGCAGCACCAGCGGCCGCATCGCGATCGCACCATAGGTGAAAAACCGGCTTTGTCGATCGACGATGGCCTGCGCGACCCGCTGTATCGTCTGAAAGCGCTGGCGCAAGTTGCGAATCAGCCAGCGGGCCTCCTGCAGCCGGGTTGACCAGTCGGCGCCAGCAGCCGAGCCAGCAACGCCCCCCTGTTCCCGGTTGCCCGCTTTGGTACTGACCGCGGCGTGTTTGCCGCTTTCGTTCTTCAAGATGGCAGCGTAGGCTTGGTTCACCCGCAAACGTGGAACGACATCCGGATTGAGCCGCGCCGCCCAGCGGCCAGCAACACGTCGCACAAGGATATCGGGTATCACGTAATCCGGGGTCGACGAACCAAAGCCTACGCCCGGATGGGGATTGAGTCCACGAATGCGTTGGTGCGCGGCGCGCAACAGTGCCTCATCTGCATCAAGGAGCTTTCGCAATTTCGCAAATTCCCTACCTGCAAGCAAAGGTAAGTACTCGCACACAATCTGCCGGGCCAACAGCAGTTCACGGCGCTCGGCCTCCGGGCCATCGGCGCCAAGCGCCTGAATCCGCGCGTCCAGCTGCAAGCGCATGCACTCGGCCACATCCCTCGCTCCCACACCGGGCGGGTCAAAGCTTTGCAGCAGACGCAAGGCGGTGAGCAGCTCCTCGCGGTCCACTTGCGCTTCGGCGCCGCACAGCTCAAGCAGATCATCGAGCGAAACTCCGAGGTAGCCGCTCTCATCGACCGCGTCAATCAGCATCGCAACCAAGGCGCGATCGCGCTCCGTCGCGGTGGTCGAAGCAAGTTGCATGCGCAGGTGCTCGCGCAGACTCGGTGGTGTTGTGGCCCAATCTTGCGGTCCCTCCGTTGCCTCTTCCGAGCCGGCCGCCGGCCCACGCGATTCCTGGCTCCATGAGCCAAGTTCCTCGGCTCCTTCTTCGGCACCGCTTGCGTATTCGGCATCCTCCGAGGAGGCGCTTCTGGCTTCAGCGCCTGCCTCTTCGCCCCCCGGCGGCGCCAGTCCACCAGCCGGCGTCGGGACAATCGAGCCCTCACTGCTTAGGCGCAAATGACTGCCTAGCGGATCGTCCTCGCGCTCCAGAAGCGGGTTTTCCTGCAACGCCTGCTCAATTTCCTGGTTTAGCTCCAAGGTCGAGAGCTGAAGCAGGCGAATGGACTGCTGCAGCTGCGGCGTTAGGGCCAGCTGCTGCGTCAGCCGCAGGTGCACGCCGGTCTTCATCCTCGCAAACGCTTAGGCAGCGGCGCAGCGCGCCCATAAAGGAAATACAAACCGAACATCGGGCGCTTACATCCGAAAATGGTCGCCCAGATACACGCGCCGAACCGACGGATTTTCAACAATCTCCTCGGGGCGGCCCGCTGCCAGCACCTGGCCTTCGTTGATGATGTAGGCGTGATCGCAGATGCCGAGCGTCTCGCGCACGTTGTGGTCCGTCACCAGCACGCCGATACCACGCTGCTTGAGGAAACGCACAATGCGCTGAATCTCGATAACAGCAATTGGATCGACGCCGGCAAAGGGTTCATCGAGCAAGATAAAACGCGGGCGCGCCGCCAGCGCACGAGCAATCTCCACCCGGCGACGCTCACCGCCGGAGAGGCTAAGTGCAGCGTTCGTGCGGATGTCCTGAATTTGCAGGTCGCCGAGCAATTCATTTAAACGCGCATCGATCACCGCGGTCGAGAGTTCCTGCCCTCGCTCATCGACCTGCAACTCGAGCACCGCCCGAATGTTTTCCTCCACCGTTAATTTGCGAAAGACGGAGGCCTCCTGCGGCAGATAGGAAAGCCCCATGCGTGCGCGCCGGTGGATGGGCATGTGGGCAATTGAGCGCCCGTCCAGCGTGATTGAGCCCGAATCGAGCGGTACCAGCCCCACAACCATGTAAAAGCACGTGGTCTTGCCAGCGCCGTTGGGACCGAGCAATCCGACGACAGAACCGGATTCGACCGTCAGCGAGACGTCCTTCACGACCTGCCGTCCGCCATATCGCTTGGCAAGATTCTCCACCACGAGCTCGGCCCGGCGCGCTGTCCGAGCCACATCCACCGGGGCTTGCCGTTCCTCGGGTGCCGCCGCCAGCTGGGCCGTAGGGCTCGAGACGCTCAATGCGTGCCCTCCGGCGGCAGTGCCCGCTCGGTTTTTAGGCTAGACCCCGGGGCAGGCGCAGGAGCAACAGCAGCCGAAGCGCTGCCGGTGGGCGCGATGCGCATGTGCACGCGCCCGGTCGGCGCTTCGACATTGCGTCCGTCCACCTCGTAAGTCGAGCGGCGCGCGTCGTATACGATGCGCGCGCCGCTGAGCTCATCGCGCAACTCGTCGTTTTCGAAGCGCTTTACCAGGGCGCGACGGAACAAAAACACCCGGTCGGTCTTGTCGTCGTATTCGATGCGCTCGGCATAGCCGTCGAGCGTCGATTCCACGCCCTCGCGCACCGGATCGCGTCGTTCGTGAAAGGTCGCCAGCTCCTCGGGGGCAGCCGTCACGACGTAGTACTGATAGCCCTTTTCGTCCTGGCGATGTTCCATGCGCTCGCCCGTCAAGCGCATCGTGCCCTTGGTCAAAATGACATGCCCCGTTAGCACTTCGACCTGATGCAGATCGTCGAGCGTGGAGTGATCGGCGCTCACATTGGCCTCCTTGTCCCGATCCGCGCGCTCGGCCCACGACGGCAGACAAAGTAGCGCTCCCGCGGCCAGGCACCCGCCCGCCGCCAGTTGCCTGCCGAACCGACGCACCCGCGCCAACGAGCCCGCGCGCCTCATCGACGGCTCCTGGGCGGAAAGGTGCCAACAACCTCCGAGTTCAACTCGACCCGCCGGGCAATGTTGTCAAAGTCCATCCCTCGCGCGTTGATGTCCGTTGCGCCACTTTGCAGGTGCACCGGCTGATCGGTCCAGAAATGATCCTCGTCGGGAATCGCTAAGAGCTCCTCCGTTTGCATCATCATCGCTGCCCGATCAACGCTGGCAGCGCGGGTTACAACAACGTTGCCTTTCATCTGCACGGTCTGAGCGTTGTTGGTGGCATGTGCATACTGTGCTGTGGCCTGCACTAGGGGTTGGTCCGAACGCAAGCTCAAGATACGCGGATGCTCCAAATCCACATCGTCGCTGTTGCCAAAGTGGGTCATGCGATCAGCAAAAAGGCGGTAGCGCGCCCGACCGAGCGAATCAAAACCGGTCAGAGCAATGTTCTGCGCAAAAAAATCCACGGCGCCGATGCGTCCGGTCTCCACGGTCGTGCCGCTGCGCAGCGTTTGCGCGTACCAGTAGCTCGTCGCCAGCACGGCCGCCACCAGCACAATGGCAAACCAAGACGCTATGCGCTCACCCATGGGCGAGCTCCGAAACCGCGGGCCTAAGCGCAGTCCGCAGCAAAGAATCAAAGCGTCCCTGAGCGCGCAAGAGTAGCCGGGCCAAATCGCGCACTGCGCCTCGGCCACCCGGTGAGGGGGCCACCCAGTGAACGCGCCGCTTGATTTCCTCGGGCGCATCGGCCACTGTCGCCGCCAGGCCCACCGCCGCCAGCACGGGCAAATCGGGCCAGTCATCGCCCATGTACGCGCACTCGCGCTCGGTTACTGCCGCACCGGCAAGCAGGCGCTGTAAGCCGGCGTGCTTGTCTCGCTGCCCTTGGAGCACCTTGTCAATTCCAAGGTCGCGTGCCCGCGCGGCAACAATTCGCGAAGAGCGTCCGGTAAGAATTGCCACCTCGATCCCGACGTCACGAAGCAAGCGAATGCCCAGACCGTCACGTACATCGAAGGCCTTGAGTGCCTCACCGCGCATGCCGAAGTACAGTCGCCCGTCTGTAAGAACGCCGTCTACATCCAGCGCAACAAGACGTACGCCGTTTGCACGCCGGGTCAACGCCGAGCTGCTCAGGGCCGCCATCAAATCACCTTCGCGGCCATCAAGTCATGCATGTGCAGCGCACCGATCAGGCGTCCGTGCGAATCGACTACCAACAGCTGGTTTTTGCGCCGCGAATCGAGCAACTGTGCGGCCTGTGCCGCCAACGCCTCGGCGCCAATCGTTAGCGGCGTAGCGGTCATGACATCGGCAACCAGCGTCGAGCGCACATCGGCGCCGCGCTCGAGCAAGCGGCGTAAATCGCCATCCGTGAAAATCCCGGCCAGTTGCCGATCGGCATCAACGATGGCGGTCATTCCCAGCTGCTTACGGCTGATCTCGTGCAGCGCGTCCATAACGCTTGCGCGCCGATCGACGGTCGGCAGGGCCTCGCCCGTGCGCATGATGTCGGCCACCCGCAGCAGCAGGCGCCTGCCCAGCGCGCCGCCCGGGTGCGAACGCGCAAAATCCTGGGTACCAAAGCCGCGCGCGTCCAAGCAAGCGATGGCCAGTGCGTCGCCAAGCGCAAGCATGGCGGTAGTCGATGAGGTCGGCGCCAAGTTCAGCGGACATGCCTCGCGTTGTACACGGCAATCCAAATGTACGTCGGCTGCTTGGGCCAGGGCGGAAGCTTTCGATCCGGTGACCGCGATCAGTGGCGTACCGTCGCGCTTCAAGATCGGCACTATGGTCATTAGCTCCGGCGAGGACCCCGAATTCGAGAAAGCGAGAAACACATCCGCGGGCGTGATCATTCCCAGATCGCCGTGCGCGGCTTCTGCGGCGTGCACAAACATTGCCGGCGTGCCCGTTGAGGCCAACGTCGAGGCAATCTTGCGAGCGATATGTCCGCTCTTGCCTATGCCGCTGACAACGACCCGTCCGCGGCAGCTCAAAAGCAGATCCACCGCGTGTAGGAACGCCCCATCGGGCCGCTCACCGAGCGCCGCGACGGCCTGCGCCTCAATTTCGATGACCGCGCGTGCGAGCGCCAGCGCCGACTCGCCAGATGGCGGGCGGCCGGCCGTCGGTGCCCAGGTCGGGTTCGCAGGTGCCTTGTTCATCGCTGCAGCAGCAGGGCGCCGATGATACTCTCGGGGTGCCCAAAGCTGGCACGGGATTTGCTGCCCGCCCGGCGTGCCTTGCGCAGTTTCTAGCACCCAAGCGCCGATGCCGACCGCCCTGGAAGTCACACTGTTGCTGCTGGCCGCCTCTGTGATTGGGGTAGCCGCGGTTCGGCTGTTTCATCAGCCCCCGGTGCTGGGCTACCTGATCGTGGGGATCGCGATCGGCCCCCACGCGCTGGCCCTTGCGCCCGATACCGCCGAAACGCGCCATTTGGCCGAGCTAGGGATCGTCTTTCTGATGTTCTCGGTCGGGCTGGAGTTCTCACTTGCGCGCCTGCGCAGCATGCGCCGCATCGTTCTAGGCCTGGGCGTCTCACAAATCTTGCTCACCGTCGGCGTCACCGTGGCGGCAGGCGTTTTGTTTGGCTCGTATCTCGGCGTGGGCACACCCGGCGCCTTTGCGCTGGGCGCGGCACTGGCAATGTCCTCCACCGCAATCTTGATGCGTCTGATAGCCGAGCGCTTGGAGCTCGATACCGACCACGGCCGGCGCATTGTCGGCGTATTGCTGCTGCAGGACCTGGCGGTGGTGCCGCTGCTGGTCATCGTCCCTTCGCTCTCATCGCCGCCCGCGCAAATGGGTGTGGCGATTTTGATTGCCTCGGCCAAGGCCGCTGCATTGCTAGCAGTTCTTTTGCTCGGAGGACGAGCGCTGCTGCGCCCTTGGCTTCATCTCGTCGCCCGGCGCCGATCGCAGGAGCTGTTCATGCTGAACTTGCTGCTGCTCACACTGGGCCTAGCTTGGCTGGCCGAGCGCATCGGACTGTCGCCGGCGCTCGGTGCCTTTGTCGCCGGCATGCTGCTTTCGGAGACCGAATATCGGCATCACGTAGAAGAGGACATCAAGCCGTTTCGTGATGTCCTGCTCGGATTGTTCTTCGTGACAATTGGCATGTTGCTGGATGTGCGCGTCGTCCTCGCACAGCTGCCATGGGTTTTGGCCGCGCTGTTCGTGCCGGTAGGCTTTCGGTTCGCGCTCACGCTCGGTCTTGCCCGCCTCTTCGGCGCCTCTCCCGGCACGGCGATCAAGACCGCGCTGCCGCTGGCAGTGGCCGGGGAGTTTGGCTTCGTACTGATCAACCTGGCGTCAGACCGTCAATTGCTGCCGGCTTCGCTCCAACAGGTGGTCATAGCGGCAATGTTACTGTCGATGCTGGCCACGCCCTTTCTCCTGGCAAGTGGCGCGCGCCTGGCACTGCGCTTTGGTGGCTCCGAATGGATGCTGCGGGCGTTGGAGCTGCACCGCATTGCCGCGCGATCGATGTCCACGGAGCGCCACGTCGTTATTTGCGGTTACGGGCGCAGCGGCCAACATCTTGCCAAGATGCTCGAACAGGAGAATATCGGCTATGTGGCCCTTGATCTTGATCCAGACCGGGTCCGCGAGGCGGCAGCAGCGGGGCATGCGGTCGTGTATGGCGATGCGGCGCACCGAGAAACGCTCGTGGCTGCGGGCATCGCGCGCGCAGCGGGCGTTGTAGTGAGTTTTAACGACGTGCGCGCTGCGCTGCGCGTGGTCACCTTCGCGCACGAACTCAACGCTCGTGTTCCCATCATCGTGCGAACCCAGGACGATACCGATCTGGAACGATTGCTTGCCGCCGGTGCAACCGAGGTGGTTCCCGAGGTATTCGAAGGCAGTTTGATGCTGGGCTCTCACGCCTTGGTCCTGCTCGGCATTCCGCTTGCGCGCGTCATTCGGCACGTGCGCGACGCGCGCGATACGCGCTACCGGTTGTTGCGCGGGTACTTTCACGGCGCAGACGACACACAAGACAGCGTCGAGGAGCCGCTGCAGGTGCGCTTGCACACCATCGTGCTCGAGGCCGATGCCGCGGCGGTCGGTCGCAGTCTGAGCGACTTGGATCTTTGCGCTACCGGAGTGGAAGTTACGGCGGTGCGTCGGCGCGGCATCGTTGGAGACAATCCCACCGGGGACCTGGTCTTGCAGCCGGGCGATGTGGTTGTGCTACGGGGCACGGTGGCTGCCCTGGAAGCCGGCGAACAGCGACTTTTGTTGGCGGCGTAGCAAAGGCGCTCCCAGCGATTGACCAAGGCGATTTCGTCTGCGACGATGTGCCGACAGGAGACTTGCCAGCGTGACTGCCCCGACCGCATCCTTGCTGCCAGAGCTTCGCAATACGAGCGCCGGTGATGGGCTGCGCTGGTGGACCGACTCGTTTTCTTGGCTTTTTGGCGACCTTTCGCGCCTTGGGGTTTGGATCGGCATGTTGCTGTGCTCTTTCTTGATCCTGATCCCGTTGCACTGGCTGCCCTTTTTGGGCTTCGTTGCCTCGCATCTGCTCATGTTTGTTTTTACCGGCGGCCTCATGATTGCCGCGCGCGATACGCAACGCGGACAAGTGCCGCAGTTTCGCGACCTCTTTGCGGGTTTTGGTCCGCAAGGCGGCGCGCTCGTCGGAGCCGGGCTGCTCATCCTTGTTGCGTCGCTGGCCGTAGTCGGCTTGATGCTGCTCATCGGCCTGGGCGCAATG
>Ga0187769_10000619_pt1 | contig 19786 bp, 16 predicted proteins | sample 0116_SJ02_MP02_1_FD_133140 | JGI IMG/M metagenome (GOLD analysis project Ga0187769, IMG submission 133140) | Tropical peat soil microbial communities from peatlands in Department of Meta, Colombia - 0116_SJ02_MP02_10_MG | ecosystem: Environmental > Terrestrial > Soil > Wetlands > Peat | place... | reverse complement strand
TACATCATGGGCGAGAATCCCGCGATGTCGGATCCCGACCTCAATCACGCCCGCGAGGCGCTGGCGCACCTCGAACATCTGGTGGTGCAGGACCTGTTCCTCACCGAGACCGCGGTCTATGCCGACGTGATCCTGCCGGCTTCCGCCTGGCCGGAAAAAGACGGCACCGTCACCAATACGAATCGCCAGGTGCAGATGGGGCGCCAGGCGCTGCCGTTGCCGGGCGATACCAGGCACGACTGGTGGCTCATTCAGGAAATCGGCCGCCGCATCGGGCTGCCGTGGAATTACAAGGGCCCCGACGAAATCTACACCGAGATGGCGTTGCTGATGCCCTCGCTCGACAATATTTCCTGGGAGCGCGTGCAGCGCGAGAGCGCGGTCACCTATCCGGCCGATGCGCCCGACAAGCCGGGCCGCGACGTCGTGTTCGACAAGGGTTTCCCGCGCCCGGGCGGCTTCGGCAAGCTGGTGGCGGCCAAGCTCAAGCCGCCGGATGAGGTTCCGGACGAAGAATACCCGTTCATTCTCACCACCGGGCGCGAGCTCGAACATTGGCACACCGGCGCCATGACACGGCGGGCGACTGTGCTCGACGCGCTCGAGCCCGGCGCGGTCGCCGCGGTGTCGCGCGGCACGCTGGCGAAGCTCGGCATCAAGGCGGGCGACATGATCCGGGTTTCCACGCGCCGCGGCACGGTCGAGCTTGCCTCGCGCCAGGATGACGCCATTCCCGACGGCGTGGTGTTTATTCCGTTCGCATTCGTCGAGGCGGCGGCCAATCTCCTCACCAATCCGGCGCTCGATCCATTCGGCAAAATTCCCGAATTCAAATATTGCGCGGCCAAAGTCGAGGCGGTCGATCCGGCGACGCGGGTGGCGGCGGAGTAGGCTGTCTGTCGCGCGGCTGCGTGCCCTCGTCGAGTTCCATACAATACCGCTGATTTCAGTTACCCGATCTTAAGTATCGCCGCTCGTTGTTGCGCTGCCGGGGCGCCATTTTGATGCAGCTCAACTACCTTCATGCGAGGGTCTGCATTGCTGTCCTGAATAAGGATGGGCGGTACCGAATTGCATGTATCGACTCTTCGCATTCCTATCAGGGGTCATTCCGCTCAACGTGGTCCGCGACACGCGCGACGGCGTGTCGGGCGCTTGGTGGCGCGGCGCCGCGCCGTGCATTCTGGCCGGTATCGTCGGCATATCCATCTCGCTCGTATCCGCCGGATTGATTGTGCAACGAGATGATCAGGAGGCCGCGCTTCAATTCCGTGTCACCGCCGAGAACCATTTTATGGTTCTGCAGAACGGCCTCAACGAATACGTGAACAGGCTTCACGCCGTCCGCGCGCTGTTTGACAGTTCCGAAGACGCGGTGACGCGCAACGAGTTCGATGCATTCACGCAACCGCTACTCGTGGAAGACACTGCCATCGTCACGCTGTCTTGGGTGCCCAGGGTGCTCAATTCCGAGCGCGCCGAACATGAGCGGTCTGGGGTTCGCCAGGGCCTGCCCGGCTATCGCATCAAGGCCATGCAGGCTGACGGCAAGATGATCACGTCGCCGGAGCACAGCGAGTATTACCCGATCTTCTACGCCACCGTGCCAAAAACGTCGATGCTCTACGGGCTTGACCTGCGCTCCGAGCCGGCGACGCTGCAGCAGCTGGAGCAAGGGCGGGATAACGATCGCCTGGGCTTCTCCAGAATCGCTACGCTTGTCACCACCGACGGCACCGAAGGCGGTTTTCTCTTCTCTCTGCCGATTTACAAGCGCGGCGCGCCTCACCAGTCGGTCGAGGATCGGCGCCGCAATCTTGCCGGTTTCGTGCATGGGTCGCTCAATACCGGCAGGATGTTCGATACGATCATCATCGAGAATAAAACGCCGAAAGGGCTCGACAGCTTTTTCTTCGCGCCGGATGCCGGTCAAGACGATCTGTCGCTCTACGTGCACAGTTCGCGGTTGCACGAAAAACCGGCCGAGCCGAATTCTCAAGCAGCGCTCGCGAACGGACTGCATTGGTCGGGAAATCTCCTGGCCGACGGACAGCCCTGGTTGACGATGGAAGTCGTCGCGGCGCCGGGCGGCGCCATGATCGCGCGGCATGATCGCGCGTGGATCGTGTTGATTTTCGGCCTCATCGTCACCGGCGCGATTGTCACTTATATTCGATCTGCCGTGCGTCACGCTGTGCGCATGATGCGCATCAACCGAAAAGTCTCCGATCTGGCGCAAACCGACGCGCTGACGGGCCTCGTCAATCGCCGCGCCTTCATCGAGCGTCTCACCGCCGCCATCGCGACGTGCCGGCGCGGCGGCAAGCCGTTTGCCGTGCTCTATTTCGACCTCGATCGTTTCAAGGACGTCAACGATACACTGGGCCATTCCATCGGCGATGCGCTGCTGCAGCAAGTCGCGGCGCGGGTCTTGAGTGCGACCCGCGATAACGATGTCGTTGCCCGCTTCGGCGGCGATGAGTTTGCCGTGCTGCAAAGCGATGCCGAGGACGTCGCGGCGGCGGGCGCCCTGGCGGCTAAAATCGGGCACGTTTTGGCGCAGCCCTATGTCATCGCCGCCAACGAAGTTCACATTTCGGCCAGCATCGGGATATCGCATTACACGGCGGATGTCGCGGGGCCGGATGCGATGATGATACAGGCGGATCTGGCTTTGTATCGCGCCAAAGAGGAAGGCCGCGATTGCTACCGCTTCCACAACGCCGATCTCGACCGTCAGGTCCAGGAGCGCGTGACGATCGCTGAGGAGCTCCGCGGCGCCATCCGGCGCGATGAACTCGAGCTTTACTATCAGCCGCAGGTCGAGCTGGCTTCAGGCCGCATCACCGGGCTCGAAGCGTTGCTGCGTTGGACCCATCCAAAGTACGGTCAAGTCTCTCCCGGCGTGTTCATTCCGATCGCGGAACGAACCGGCCAAATCCAGGCGCTCGGGCGTTGGGTATTGGACGCCGCGTGCCGCCAGCTTAAGGACTGGCAAGATCAGGGCGTCGCCCCTCAGCTGATCGGCGTCAATGTTTCGGCTCTGCACTTTAAAGGCGCTTCGGAGCTCGATAGCGACGTCGCCGCCAGCATTGCAACGTGGAAGCTGCCTCCCAAAATGCTCGAAATCGAATTGACCGAGTCCGTTCTGATGGACGTTACCCAGCAGCACAGCGACCAATTTGCGCGGCTGCGCCAACTCGGCGTCAGAATCGCGATCGACGATTTCGGCACCGGCTATTCGTCGCTCAGCTACCTCGCCAATTACCCGATCAACCGCGTCAAAATTGCCCAGGAGCTGGTGTCCGGCGTCGATAGCCATTGCGCCAACGCCGCGGTGGTCCGCGCAGCGATCAGGCTCAGTCACGAGCTTGGTATTGAGGTCATTGCCGAAGGAGTGGAGACAGAGGAGCAAGCAAAATTCCTGCTGGCGGCCGGCTGCGAGCAGGGTCAGGGCTTCTACTTCGGCAAGCCGGTCGACGCGCAGCAGACGACCGCGCTGCTCCGCGCCGGACGGATCAAGCCGGCCCGCGCGCTGCGCGTGGTTACGGCCGCATAGGGCTTCGTGCAAGACGCAAATTGCCGTAAAATACGTTCCCGCGCCAAGGCGGCGGGAGGTAATGGACGACGGCACCCGCGACGAGATCGAGCGCCTGGAGGCGCAAATTGAGGACCTTGCCGACCGGCTCGAAGGTTGCCGCAAGTTGATCCTGGCCGCGCGCGTGGCCACGGTCGCCGGCGCCACTGTCCTTATCGCAATCTTGTGCGGCGCGATCCGGTTCGATCCGATCTGGATGGCGCTGGCGGCCACCGCACTCCTCGGCGGGATCGTGGTGTGGGGCTCGAACGGCTCCACCGCACAAGAGACCAGGGCCGAAATCGCCGCAGCCGAAGCGCGCCGCGCGACGCTTATCGGAACAATCGATCTTCGCGTGGTCGCGGAGCGGCCGACGCTGCACTAACCAGCGATGCGCAAAACTATCCGTGCGGCGATCCGATGGCCGGGACGAGACCGGCCACGACGGCGTACAGTACCGCTTAGGGAGGACGCGCCATGAGCCAGTCATATGTCTTCGCCGGCGTCGGCGGTTATTACGGCGGCAATCAGGGCCATCTCGCCGGTGTCTTCCGTCGTGATGCCGAGGCAACGGAATGGACGCATGTGCTTAAAGAGCCCGAGGCCTACACCGTATTTGTGCATCCGCGCGATCCGAACCTCGTCCTCGCCGGCACGAAAGACGGCGTCTATCGCTCGACCGATCGCGGCTTAACCTTCAGGCGCTCGGGCTTTCCCGACGGCGGCGTTCAGATCTGGTCGTTCCTGTCAGATCTTGACGATCCGCGGCGACTGCTTGCCGGAGGATCGCCGGCGTCGATCTACTGCAGCAACGACGCCGGCGCGACCTGGACGCGGCGGGCCAATCCGCAATTGCCGGATCGCGGCAAGGCGCCGTTCGCGGTCCGGGTCATGCGGTTCGCGCGGCACCCCGGCCGCCCGGACGAAATCTATGCCGCGCTCGAAGTCGGGGGCGTCATGCGTTCGACCGACGGCGGCGAAAGCTGGAGCGATTGCAGCGATTATCTGATCCGCCTGTCGGTCGAGGAGCCGAGGCTGCGCAGCAAGATCGTCAGCGATACCGAGGCCGAAGGCATGCTCGACGGCCACGCCATCTGCACCAGCGCCGCCGATCCCGACGCCGTCATTCTCGCCGTGCGGATGGGCCTGTTCCGCAGCCAGGATCGGGGCCGGACCTGGCAGGATTTGCGCGTTGATCGATTTTCGCCCTTCACCTACGGCCGCGACGTCAAGGTTTCGCCGCAGGACCCGAACACGCTCTATGCGTGCCTCTCCGTGGCGGCCTCGTCCAAGGACGGCGCGCTTTACCGCAGCCGCGACGTTGGCAAGACCTGGCAGCGCTTCGACAAGGCCAAGCCGCACGGCACGTTGATGTCGGTCAGCCTGCACCACGGCGACCCCAAGCAGGTTTACATCGCTGCGCGCTACGGCGAGGTGTTCGGTACGGCCGACGGCGGCGAGAGCTGGCGCGAGACGCCGCTGCCGGCTGGCGTACAGCACATTTATGCGCTGGCCTGCGGATAGAGCATGACCCCGAAACGTGGAAACGGGTTTTCGGATAGGATCATGCTCCAACCGAATATCTAGACTCTGATCCGATTCAATCAATCGGATCAGAGTCCAGGGCGCCTACTTCTTTTGGTCCTTGAAATAGGCCTCGACTGCGCCGCTAAGCTTGATCAGGAGCGGATTGCCGTAGCGATCCTTGGTCTTGGCGGCCTCGACGCGGATCCAGCCTTCGCTGACGCAATATTCCGCGACGTTGCTCTTCTCGACGCCTTTGAAACGGACGCCGACGTCGCGCTTGAGCACTGCGGCGTCGTAATACGCGCTGTTCGGATCGGTCGACAACCGGTCGGGTGGGGGGTCGTTGCCGTCATGACTTCGCTCAGGGACTCAATCCGACGGCGCGATATGCGCCGCGTTGGCGAGCCGGGTCATGGCCGCCATGTCGTCGGCGAAATGTGAGCCTCCGCAAACGCATTGCCCGTAACGATGGCCCGCAGCGAGCGTGCTGGCAAGGCGACGCTTTGCCAATGCGGCGCCGCGGGTTAGACTTCGTGCCATGGCTGTTGCCGCCGACGCCTTGCCACAATCGCCGATTTCCAACCCGCCTCGCCACGACTGGACGCGCGAGGAGGTGCGGGCGCTATTCGATCTGCCGTTCCCCGAGTTGATGTTCCGCGCGCAAGGCGTGCATCGGCAGAATTTCGAGCCGACCGAGGTGCAGATGTCGACGTTGCTGTCGATCAAGACCGGCGGCTGCCCGGAGGACTGCGCCTATTGCCCGCAAAGCGCGCTTTACCACACCGGCGTGCGCGCGGAAAAGCTGATGACGCTCGAAGCGGTGCTCGCCGCGGCGCGTGCGGCGAAGGACGCCGGCGCAAGCCGGTTCTGCATGGGGGCGGCGTGGCGCGAACCCAAGGATCGCGATCTCGATGCGGTGTGCGAGATGGTGGAGGGCGTCAAGGCGCTGCAGCTTGAGACCTGCGCCACGCTCGGCATGTTGACCGCGGCGCAGGCGCGGCGGCTCAAGGCCGCCGGGCTCGATTACTACAACCATAATCTCGACACCTCTCCGGAATTTTACGGCGAGATCATCACCACGCGGACCTATCAGGATCGTCTCGTCACCCTCGAACACGTGCGTGACGCCGGCATCCACGTCTGCTGCGGCGGCATCGTCGGCATGGGCGAAACGCGCGAAGATCGCGTCGGCATGATCGCCACGCTGGCGGCGCTGCCCGAGCATCCGGAATCGGTGCCGATCAATATGCTGGTGCGCGTCGCCGGTACGCCGCTTGCCGGGCAAGCCGCGCTCGACGGAATCGAATTCGTGCGCACCGTCGCGGTGGCGCGCATCTGCATGCCGCGCTCGATGGTGCGGCTCTCGGCGGGCCGCGAGGATATGAGCGAAGAAGCCCAGGCGCTGTGTTTCCTCGCCGGTGCCAATTCGATCTTCTGCGGCCCGAAGCTCCTCACCACGCCCAATCCCGATCGCGACCGGGACCGTCAGCTTATGGAACGGCTCGGGTTGACGCCGATGCCTCCGGCCTAAGCCTTGAGCGGCGCTCTCCGGCATCTGCACGACAAATGCGGGCCTGATAAAATCCCGATTGCGAATCAGGGGAGCAGAAAGTCATGGCCGACCCAATCCGGCGGGCCCGTCTCATCCGGGAGATGGAGCAGGGTTTCGTTCCAGACTACGAGGCGGCCACAATGCCGTCCCCGGACAAGCGGGCGGCTTATGCTCTGGAATACATCGCGGTTAGCGTCGGCCGCATCGAGCAAAAGCTGACGCAGCTTGCCGAAGCGCTGGCTGCACTGACCGGCAAATCGTCATAACGCCGATGCGAATAGCCGTGCCTGCTTGACGCCGGCTGTTATCGCAGCCGCGAAAAACCGGGCGGTCCGCCGGGCGGTGCGCCGCCCGCCGCAGCGTCCAATGGCCGCCTGAGCAGGCCTTGGCGCGTCGGATCGGCGGCCGGCTGCGGCTGACGGTTCCCGGGCACGGATGGTGCCAGCGGCGGGGTCAATTGCGGCGGCGTCTCAGCCTCGCCGGCGTCGAACTCAAGGCCGCTCCTATTGCTCAAGCTCGCGCTGCGCCAGCGCTCGATCACCGAACCAATCAGATCCCGCGTCATGCCGGCACTCGCATCCGAACGGGTGTTGCCGGCGGCTTCGCTGTTGGGCCGCATCGCCGCTGGCAATTCCTTGAATTGCATGCGCGACGGCAGCGTAATGCCAGCGCCCAGTGCGATCACTTCGCGCGTGCCCAGCGAGGGAATGAATGACAGCATGTTCGCGGTGGCGTCGGCCGTGGCGGAGCGGATATAGGTCTGGTCGCGCTCGTTCGACAGCCGCATCACGAACAGCGTGTTGCACTGGGAAATGATGGTCGAATCGATTTCCGACGGCCGCTGCGTGATCAGGCCGAGATAGACCCCGTATTTGCGGCCTTCCTTGGCGATGCGCGACAGCGCGCGCCGGGTCGGTCCAAAACCGAGCTTGGGATCGGCCGGCGCATAGCGGTGCGCTTCCTCGCAGACGAGCAGCATAGGCGCCGCGCCGTCGCTCCACAGCCCGAAGTCGAAGGCCATGCGGCACAGCACGGAGACCACGGAATCGATGACCTCCGCCGGGAAGCCGGCCAGCTGCATGATGGTCATCGGCTTGCCGCCCGGCGGCAGCCGGAACAGCTGCGCCAGGATGTCCACCATCGTATCGCCGCCGAGATTGGCGTTCTCGAACATGAAGCCGTAGCGCGGATTGTTGCGGACGGTCTGAATGCGCGAGATCAGTTTGTGATAGACCATGCGCGACGAGCGGTTTTCGAGCTTGCCCATGCGCTCGTCGAGCTGACCGAGCAGGTCTTCGAGCCGGTACGGCACGGGGGTGTCGGCGGTAAAGCCGGCGGTTTTGGTATCGCGCTTCTTCGTCAGCAGGCCGCGATCGTTGTTGCGGTATTGCAGATAGGCGGCTTTGGCGAGCGGAATGACTTCCGACAATATTTCGACTTCTTCCTCGATGCCGGCGCGCCCGCCCAGAAACGCCTCGATCGTCTCCTCGAAATTGAACAGCCAGAACGGCAGCCGCAGATTACCCGGCGAAAACACCTGCGCCTTGTCGCCGAAACACGGCGCGTATTCGTTGTGCGGATCGACGAGCAGGATACGCAGATTGGGCCTGACGCTGAGAATCTTTTGCAAGATAATGGCGACGCCGCTCGATTTGCCGACGCCGGTGGTGCCGAGCACCGCGAAGTGCCGGCTCACCAGCTCGTCGATGTTGACGTGCACGCCGATATTCTTGTTCTGCTGCAGGTCGCCGATATGGGCACGGTCGCTGCCCGCGCCGCCATAGATCAGCCGCAGCTCGGCTTCGTTCATAAGGAGCGCGCCGTCGCCGATCCGCGGATAATTGTTGATGCCGCGCTGAAAGCTCGGCTGGCCGGTCGCCGGCATTCTGATTTCGCCGATCAATTCAAGCCGCGCGACGCTGCGCCGCTCGCTGGGCGCAGCGACCTGGTCGAACTCCTCCTTCACTTCGGAAATCAATCCGATGACGATGGTGCTGCCGCTGACGATGCCGGCAAATTTGCCGACGGTGGCCGCTTCTCCGTCGCCCGCGGTCTGCGAGGCCACCAAGCTCAAATAGGCGTGCGCGCCGGAAATCGAGACGACACGGCCGATCAATCCGCGCGCCGGCGGCGGCGTGGTTGGAGGAACGTTACCGGCCATGACGCTTCCGTGCTGTGGCAATGAAGTCGAGAATGAGACAAATTGATAGCACGGAACCTCTGCGATACTGTTAATGGCTGCACCTCAATCGCAAGACTTGATTCACCACGTTGCTCGAGATCGCCTCCTTACGCGGATCTGCCATGTATATACATGGATTGACGCAAGCGACGACATTAGATAATTTAGTAACTAAGGTGCCCCATGCCCCGAACTCGCGCGTTCAAATCCGGTAACAGCCAAGCGGTTCGCATCCCAGCGGAGCTTGCCTATACGGATGTCGAACTCGATCTGGAAATTAATCGTCTGGGCGACGTCATCACGATTTTTCCGGCGCGCAACAGTATGAGTGACGTCGTTGCTGCTCTCCGGCGCATGCCCAAGCCGCGCCATGTTGAAAAGAGGCGGTCGATTGAAATGCCGGTTCGCCGACGAGATTGATAGACCGTCGAAACCGTGCCCTACCTCATCGATACCAATATCGCCATTTATGCCCGCGATGGCGCGGACAAGGTTCTCGATAAGCTCGCCGAACATAATGGCGAAGTTTTGCTGTCAGCGTTGAGTCTCGCCGAATTGCAGCGGGGTCTCTACCGAGATTCAAAATTTACGGCTATCCGGCAAGCTCGGTTGGAGGTTTTACTTCGCGCTCTGCCCGTTTTGCCGTTCGATGCCGCAGCGGCCGTCACGTATGGTCGGATCATCGCCCAATGCGGTTGGGCGAAAGGACGAGATTACGACCGGATGATTGCCGCCCATGCCATCAGCAGTGGCTGCGTTCTTGTGACCAATAATGAAGCCGATTTTCGCGACATTCCCGGTCTGTCGACCGAAAATTGGATTAGTTGAGACAAGATGTCCGCATATTAGGCTGATGGCGACAGTCCGGGCAAATTCGCAAGGGATCGCCGGTCATGATAACGTTTAAAGATATTTCTCTCATGCCTGATGAGCGGCGAGGAAGCTGAACAGACTAAAAAGTGGTTTTTAAGAATTCTCGACGCCTACGCCAGCACTGGGAAAGATGGCGCGAGGGTCGGAACCGCCCTTGAGCAGAGCTTAATTCGCAAACCGTGGTTTTAGTTTTCCGTGCCGCATTCATCTACACCCCCGCCGCGCCGCCGTCGGCACGCGGGTCGTGGGCGCCTTCGAGCGTGCCGTCCGGATGCAGCACCACCGCGCCGGCATGGCCCATGACGTCGGAATAGGGCTCTGAGAGAACGTCGACGTCGTGGCCGGCCGCGACCAGTGCGTCGACCAGCGCATCGGCAAAGCGCGGCTCGAGGCGGAGCGCCGTGCGCGGCGTCCCCCAGGTGCGGCCGAGCACCCAGCGCGGCCGGTCGAGCGCTTCCATGAGCGGCTCGCGGAATTCGACATAGCGCGTGAATAGCGCACTTTGCGTCTGCGGCTGGCCGTCGCCGCCCATGCAGCCATAAGCCATGATGCGGCCGTCGTTGAGCACCGCGAGCGCCGGGTTGAGCGTGTGGAACGGCAGCCGCCCGGGCATGAGATAATTCAGCGAGCCCGCTTCGAGCGAGAAACTCGCGCCGCGGTTCTGCATCAATACGCCGGTCGCCGGCAGCACCACGCCCGAGCCGAATTCCCAATAGAGCGACTGAATATAGGAGACGACGAAGCCGCTTGCGTCGGCTGCGCCCATCCAGATCGTGTCGCCTGAGTTCGCCGCGATCGGCCAGCGCGCGGCCTTGGCGCGGTCGATCTTCATCGTCTCGCCGGCGAGATAGCGCTCGTCGAGAACGCGATCGAGCGGATAGGCGAGATATTTCGGATCGGTGATGACGCGGTCGCGCATGCGCAGGCCGCGCTTGGTTGCCTCGACCAGGCCGTGGATGTGGTCGAAGCTTTCCGCCGCGGTAACGCCCAATCGCGCGAACAGCGCCAGAATCATCAGCGAGACGGCGCCCTGGGTCGGCGCGTCGGTATTGTAGACGGTGCCGGCCGGCAGGACGACGTGCAGCGGCTCGGCGAGCGTGGCGCGATAATGCATCAAATCGTGGCGCGTGACCGGGCTGCCAAGGCGCTCAAGATCGGCGGCGATCTCGCGCCCGACGTCGCCGCGGTAAAAATCGTCGAGCCCGGCATGGGCGAGCTGGCCGAGCGTGCCGGCGAGGGCCTCCTGCCTGAGCACGGTGCCGGCGGGCGGCGGTTTGCGCTCGACGAGGAATGTCGCCGCGAAGCCCGCAACGTCCGAAAGTCCGGCAATATGGTCTTCAGTCAGCCGTGCCTGGCTGCGCGTCACCGTGTAGCCGTTGCGGGCATGCGCGACGGCCGGCGCCAGCAGCACCTCGAGCGGCACTTTTCCGCCGTGGCCGCGGGCGGCTTCGAGCGCCAGCATCCAGCCGCCGATCGCGCCGGGTACGGTCAGCGCCGCCAGCGGCCCGCGCGGCGGAATGGTCTCGTAGTCGCGATAAGCTTCCGGCTTTGCCAAGGCGCCTGTCGGCCCGGCCGCCATGATCGCGCGCAGGCGGCCGGACGGCAGGCGAACGAGCCAGAAGCCGTCGCCGCCGATATGGTTCATATGCGGATAGACCGCGGCGATCGCCGCCGCCATCGCCAGCATCGCCTCCAGCGCATTGCCGCCGTCGGCGAGGATTTGGCGCCCCGCTTCGGCGGCGGCGGCGTGCGGCGCGCAGGCGACGCCGCGGCGATGGCCGGCGCTGTGCAGATCCATGGTTCTAGTTTACCGCAGCCGGGGCGAAGCCGCGTTTGCGCAACAGCGCTTGTGTGCTCGGCAGCCGCCCGCGGAAGGCTTTATAGGCGTCGGCCGGATCTTGCGAGCCGCCGGCTGCGTATATGGTATCGCGCAGCCGCTTCGCCGTAACGGAATCGAATATGTCGCCGGTTTCCTCGAAGGCGGCAAAAGCGTCGGCATCGAGCACTTCCGACCACATATAGCTGTAATAGGCCGCAGCATAGCCGCCGCCGGCAAAGATATGGGCGAAGTGCGGCGGCCGGTGCCGCATCACGATCTCGTCGGGCATACCGATCCGCGCCAGCGTTTCCGCTTCAAAGCTCGTCGCATCGACCTGATGTGGCGACGCCAGCGAGTGGAACTCGAGATCGACCGCGGCGGAGGCGATATATTCGACCGTGGCAAAGGCCTTGTTGAAATTGCGCGCGGCGATCAGCCGCTGCAACAGCTCCTCCGGCATCGGCTCGCCGGTCCGGTAATGGCGGGCAAAGCGGCGCAGCACCTCGGGCTGCTCCAGCCAGTGCTCGTAAAGCTGCGACGGCAGTTCGACGAAATCGGTGGCGACGTTGGCGCCGGCGATTTTCGGATAGGTGACGTCGGAGAGAAGCCCGTGCAGCGCGTGGCCGAATTCGTGAAACAGCGTGCGTGCGTCTTCGAAGCTCAATAGCGCCGGCTTGCCGTCGGCCGCTTTGGCGAAGTTGCAGACATTGACGATCTGCGGACGGACGTCGCCGGAGAGCTTTTCCTGGTCGCGCAGCGAAGTCATCCAGGCGCCGCTGCGCTTGGACGGGCGTGCGTGATAATCGCCGAAGAACAGGCCGATATCGTTACCGTTGCGATCGCGCACGGCCCAAACGCGGACGTCCGGATGCCAGACCGGGACGTCATGGCGCGGCGTGAAGGTAACGCCGAACAGGCGCTGTGCCGTGTCGAAGGCGGCCTCGATCATGCGGTCGAGGCTGAGATAGGGCTTGATCGCTGCCTCGTCGAAATTGCAGGTCTTGTGACGTAATTTTTCGGCGTAATAGCGCCAGTCCCACGGTTCGAGCTTGAAATTGCCGCCTTCTTCCTGGATCAGCGCCTGCATGGTGTCGCGGTCGGCAAGCGCGCGCGAGCGCGCCGGTGCCCACACCGCGTCGAGGAGCGCCCGCACCGCTTCGGGCGTGTGCGCCATCTCGTCCTCGAGCCGATAATGGGCAAAGTCGGCATAGCCGAGAAGCTGCGCCCGCTCGGCGCGCAGCCGCACCATTTCGGCGATGATGGCTTTATTGTCAGTCGCCCCGCCGTTGTCGCCGCGCCTGACGAAGCCGCGGAACAGCCTTTCGCGTAAGTCGCGCCGGTCGGAGAATTGCAGAAACGGCTCGACGCTGGACCGCGACAAAGTCACAGCGTAGCCGTCAAGCCCGCGGTCGCGCGCCTCCGACTGCATCGCCTCGCGCATGAAGGCCGGCAGGCCGGCAAGGTCGGCCTCGCCGTTAAGCCGCAGCACAAAGGCCTGCTCGTCGGCCAGCACGTTCTGGCTGAAGGCGGTGCCGAGCGCGGCGAGCCGTTCGATGATTTCGGCAAGGCGCGTCTTGGCCGCCGGGGCGAGCGCCGCGCCGGCGCGACGGAACTCGGTATGGTAGCGTTCGACGACCCGCCGCTGTTCGGCATCAAGCCCGAGCCGGTCGATATCACCCATCAACGCGTCGATGCGGCGAAACAGCGCCGCATTGGTGTTGATGGCGTTCCAATGCCGTGCTGTTTGCGGCGCGATCTCGCGTTCGAGCTCCAAAAGCGCGTCGTTGGTGTGGGCGCCGGCCAGGATGTGAAACGCGTTGTCGACCCGATTGAGCGCGCGGCCGCTTAATTCCAGCGCCGCAATCGTATTCTCGAAGCTCGGCGCGGCGGGATCGGCCGCGATGGCGGCGATCTCGGCAGCATGGTCGGCGAGCGCGCGGGTATAGGCCTCGCGGAAATGCTCGGGCCGAATACGGTCGAACGCGGGAACGCCCTCGGGGGTGGCCAAGTCGGCAAAGAATGGACTTTCGGACGCGGCGGGTCGAGCGGCGGGCTGGGGTTCCTGGGACATCGGGAGGTCTTACCAAAGACGGATGCAGGCGTGATATATGTCATGCGGCGAGCGTCACCAAAGCCGTCAGGAGAGCCGAAAATGCCCCGCCACGCCCATTATGTGCCGCACGGCGTCATTCCGGCCGTCCTCTTGCCGTTCGCCGACGACCTGTCGATCGACGAGAAAAGCTTTCGCAAGCACCTTGCCGACGTCGCGGCGACGGAAGGGCTCTCCGCCATTACCGTCAACGCCCATTCGACCGAGGTGGCCTCCTGCAGCTTCGACGAGCAGCGCCGGGTCCTGGACATCGCCCAGGACGAGATCGGCGGCCGGCTGCCGATCGTCAACGGGGTATGGGCCGACGGTAGCCTCGAAGCCGCGCGCATCGCGAGGATGGCGGAAGCCGGCGGCGCTTCGGCGCTCCTGGTATTCCCGCCGGCTCCCTTCACGCTCGGCCAGTCGCCGGCCATGGCGATCGAGCATTTCAAGCGCATTGCCGACGCAACGAGCCTGCCCTTGATCGCGTTCCAGTATCCGCTGGCGACCGGGCAGGGCTACCCCCGCGATACGCTCTTAAGGATGGTCGAGGAAGTTCCGACCATCCGCGCCATCAAGGACTGGTGCGGCAACGTCGCCCAGCACGAAATGCATGTGCGCGAGCTGCAGAGCCTCAAGCGCCCCGTCAACGTGCTCACCACCCACAGCGCCTGGCTCTTAAGTTCGCTGGTGCTGGGCTGCAACGGGCTGTTGTCGGGCTCCGGCAGCGTCATCCCCGACTTGCAGGCGGCGCTGTTCCGCGCGGTCAAGGCCAACGACCTTGCCGAAGCGCGGCGCGTCAACGACCGCATCCATCCGCTGGCGCGGGTGTTCTATGCCGAGCCCTGGGCCGACATGCACAACCGCATGAAGGAGGCGCTGGTGCTGCTCGGACGGCTGCCCCGCGCCGTGGTGCGGCCGCCGCTGGTCAAGCTCACGCGCGCCGAGATCGAGCGCATCCGCGCGGCCCTGGTCGAGGCCGGCCTCCTGTCGGAAAAGTCCGCCCGCGACGCGGCGTGATGTCTTTCCCGTTGCGGCAACGGGAGAGGTGATGTGCTGGCCTTGATCCCGCCGCCCGTTTCGGAGACATTGCCGCCGCCATGAGCCAGAACACCACCATCCCCCGCCCGCGGCGAATCCTGTGGGCCAACGTGCTCACCGTCGGCAGCGCCGCCATTCTGATCAGCGCCGAAGTGTTCGGCGCCGCCTTCGCCGGCTCTTGGGCGATCGCCAACCTCTTGGCGCTCGGTGCGCTCGGCGCGCGCCTGCTCGATGGCCTGTTCATGCTGTGCGGCATCGCGGTCATGGTGCAGTTCGTGCGCGCGGCGCACCGCGTCGAGCCGTTCACGGCCAGCTGAAGCGATCGCCGAGCCGTTTTCTCCACCGCCAAGCGCCGGCTTTACGTCTCGTTAAAACAAAAAAGGTTGCGTGACCCGCGCAATTGGATTATTTCCGGACTCGCCCAATTTCGCACGTGCCTGTGGCCGTGTGTCGGTCGGTGGGCATCCGGACAAGAGGCCGGACAGCCGCCTAAGGAAGAGACACTACTTCCTTGCACCCGCGACCGGCAGCCGGAGGCGAACCGGCAATGCCAGCTCTCCACTGGCGACGCGGCTTAAAGCAACGACGGAAGGGCTTTTTTGGGTCTACTTGCCGGCGCCAATGCCGGGGACACCGAAGAGGCTTGTCCATCTTTGCCAGCAGTGCGGAACGGGATCTCCCCTCATCCGGACCAAGGCAGCAATCACGGTGACGCAAGCGGCTCCGCAATGGTGCGGGCCAGTACGCGGCACAGGAGGTTCACCTCGGCGGCTACGCCGCCGGCCGGATAGGGAGTTGAGTGCCGATGACCGCACGCATCCGCGAATTCCTTAAACACCGTACCGATGTCGGACCCTGCCTCGTCGTCGATCTGGACGTGGTCCGCGAGAACTATCAGAACTTCGCCAAGGCGCTGCCGGACACCAAGGTGTTCTACGCGGTGAAAGCCAATCCGGCGCCGGAAATCCTCAAGCTTCTGGCCGATCTGGGCTGCTGCTTCGACGTCGCCTCGCTCAACGAGACGCACGCCGTGCTGGCGGCGGGCGCGACCGCCGACCGCGTTTCCTACGGCAATACGATCAAGAAGGAGAGCGAGATCGCCGCGGCTTTCAAGCTCGGCGTCATGCTGTTCGCCGTCGATTGCGAAGCCGAGGTCGACAAGGTCGCCCGCGCCGCCCCCGGCAGCCGGGTGATCTGCCGCATTCATTGCGACGGCTCGGGCGCCGAATGGCCGCTGTCGCGCAAATTCGGCTGCGAGCCGGCCTATGCCGCCGACATTCTGGAGCACGCCCATAAGCTTGGGCTGACGCCCTGCGGCATCTCGTTTCACGTCGGCTCGCAGCAGCACAACGTGCAAGCCTGGGACCGCGCGCTCGCTTCGGCCGCGGCCATCTTCCATGGCTGCGCCGAGCGCGGCATTACGCTTTCGGTCGTCAATCTCGGCGGCGGCTTCCCCGCCCGCTATGTGCGCAAGACACCGAAGCTCGAATCCTACGGCAAGGCGATCTTCCGAAGCTTGCGCAAGCACTTCGGCAACAACCTGCCGAACACCATCGTCGAGCCGGGCCGCGGGCTGGTCGGCAATGCCGGGATGATCGAGGCGGAGGTCGTGCTGATCGCCAAGCGCAATCCGGAAGACGAGGTGCGCTGGGTCTATCTCGACATCGGCAAGTTCCATGGCCTCGCCGAGACCATCGGCGAGTCGATCCGCTATCCTATACGCACCGCCCACGACCGCGACGAGATGGCGCCCTGCATCATCGCCGGGCCGACCTGCGATTCGGTCGACGTGCTGTACGAGAAGACGCCTTATCCGCTGCCGGTCACGCTCGCCATCGGCGACAAGGTGCTGATCGAGGCCGCCGGCGCCTATACCGCGACCTATTCGTCGGTCGGGTTCAACGGCTACCCGCCGCTGCGGCAATATGTGATCTGACGTTCTTTACGCCAGATTGATCACTCCGGCCTCGCCGCTTTCAGTGCCGAAGGCGAGCAGCAACCCGTCGCCGCTCCAGGCGAGCGCGGTGACCGGCGCGCTGCCCGGATTTTTGGCCAGGATCTCGGCGCCGTCTTCGATGCGCACAATGAGCACCATGCCGTCGGCATAGCCGGCGGCGATGATGTCCTGCCGCGGATGGCAGGCGACCACGCCGATGCGGTGCTCCGAGGGCGCGAGGAGCCGCGGCTGCTTGCCCATCGGCCCGTCCTTGGTTTGGAACGGCCAGAGGATGAGTTGGTTCGCGCCGGATGTCGCCAGCCAGCGCCCGCCCGCCGACCAGCCCAGCGAGGTGACGCGCGCGGCGTAACCGGACATGCGCATGTGCTGGCGATCGACGAGCCGCCAGCCGTGCAGCATCGGTTCCTGCATGGTGGTGACCAGGAAGCGGCCGTCCGGGCTCACCGTGGCGCCGAGATGCGAGCCCTTCCATTCGAGCTTTTCCGGCACCGCCCCGGTCGCACCGGGAAACCATAGCGTGGCGCCGTTGTAATGCGCGATCGCCAGCCGAAATCCCTTTGGCAGGAAAGCGAGCCCGCCCACCGTCGACGGCGCCTCGAACTCGCGCAGCTCTTTGCCCTGCGCATAGGCGGTCTTGCCGGCCGACCAGGCGACGGCGCCGTCCGGCCCCAGCGCCACATGATCGATCCAGCGATGCCTGGTGTCGGTCGTCAGGGTATGGCTTGTGCCGCCGCTATCGGTTTCGACGATCTTGCCGTCATCGCCGCCCGAGACGACACGCTCGCCGTCGGCCGCCGTCGCCAGGATGGCGCCGTCATGGATCGCCACGCGCCGCGGCTCGACGTCCGGCGCGGCGAGCATAATCGCTTCCTCGCCGAGCACGAAAATGGCGGTGCGATGCAGAAAATGCACTGCCACCACCGCGCCGCCGGCGGCCATGCCACGCGTGCGTTCGACGACCGAGACGGTGTCGCTGCGAGCGTCGCTCATCCTAAGCGATGCAGCTCTCGAAGCCTTCGGTGATCTTCTTGCCCGGCAGGTTGCGGCCGATGAAGACGATGCGGCTTTCGCGTTTTTCGTTGTCGCGCCACGGCCGCTGGTGATCGCCGTCGAGGATCATGTGCACGCCCTGGAATACGAAGCGCTGGTCGTCGCCCTTGAAGGCGAGGATGCCCTTGCAGCGCAAAATATTCGGACCTTCCTTCTGCACCAGGTCCTGCACCCAGGGAAAGAATTTGTCGGGATCGAGCGGCTTGTCGCTTTTCAGCGAAATCGATTGCATGTCCTCGTCATGGTAGTGCTTGAGCCGGCCATGCGAATGCGCATGCTTGTGGCCGTGGTCGTGATGATGATGATCGTGGCCATGGCCGTGCTCATGGTCGTGATCGTGCTCCTCGCCCTCAAGGAACGCCGGTTCGAGATCGAGAATGCGATCGAGATCGAAGGCGCGGCGTTCCAAGACCTCGGCGAGCGGGATTTTCGCGCGTTCGGTCTTATGCAGCCTGGCATAGGGGTTTATGCCGCGGATGCGCGCCTCAACCTCCTCAAGCTCTTCGGCTGAGACCAGATCGGTCTTGTTGATCAGGATGACGTCGGCAAACGCGATCTGATTCTTGGCTTCAGGCGCGTCTTTGAGCCGGTCGTTGAGCCACTTGGCGTCGGCGACCGTGACCACCGCGTCGAGCTTGGTTCTGCGGCCGACGTTCTCGTCGATGAAGAAGGTCTGCGCCACCGGCGCCGGATCGGCGAGCCCGGTGGTCTCGACGATGATGGCGTCGAACTTGCCCTTGCGCCGCATCAGCCCGTCGAGAATGCGCACCAGATCGCCGCGCACGGTGCAGCAGATGCAGCCGTTGTTCATTTCGAACACTTCCTCGTCGGCGCCGACGACGAGATCGTTGTCGATGCCGATCTCGCCGAATTCGTTGACGATCACGGCATATTTCCTGCCGTGCGGTTCGGACAGGATGCGGTTCAAAAGTGTGGTTTTGCCGGCGCCGAGATAGCCGGTGAGCACGGTAACGGGGACTTTTTCTGGGGTCTTCTCTTGGGTCTTTTCGGTTTGAGGCGCGTCAGGCATGGGGACCATTACTCCGGGGAGCCGCAGATATATTGGCTGCCGGGCAAAAACTAAACCCCTCGCTATAAAGGTCTCGGCAAGGGCTTTGGCATAGCGGCCTTAGAGCATGATCCCGAAAAGTGGAAACCGGTTTTCGGAAAAGATCATATGGTCTAAGCCTCCAGATGGCGGCCGGGAAAGACATGCCACATTAGCCCGCCGACCGGGCCGACCAGCACCGAGGCGCCATAAAGAATTCCCGCAGCCAGGGTTGCCGCCGGTCCGGACGGAATTCCGGTGTGAAACGCAAACAGCACGCCGACAAAGCCGGACACGATGGCGCTGGCGATCGCCAACACGATCATCACCGAAATATCGCGCGTCCAGAATCGCGCGGTCGCGGCCGGAATGATAATGATGCCGACGCCGAGCAAGGTGCCGAAGGCATGAAAGGCGCTGATCAAGTTGAGCACCAACAGCGCCAGAAACGTCAGATGCGCGATGCCGTCGGAACGGCTGACCGAGCGCAAAAATCCCGGGTCGACGCAGCCGAGCACCAGCGGCCGGTAAATCAGCGCCAGGGCCGCAAGGCTGATCGTGGCATTGACGGCGATGACCGCAAGCTTCTCGCCCGTCATTTTCGCCGCGGTTTCGCCGAATAAAAAGGTCATGAGCTGGTCGACGCTGATGCCCTTGATGGTCACGATCACCACGCCCAGCGCCAGCGAGACCAGCAGAAAGACCGCCAGCGACGCATCTTCCTGCAACTTGGTAGCCCGGCTGATCGCGCCGGCCGAAAGCGCAACCAGAAGGCCGGCGGCAAGGCCGCCGAGCGTCATGGCAAACACATTCAATCCGGCGGCGAGAAAGCCGACGGCGACGCCCGGCAAAATCGCGTGCGCCATGGCATCGCCCACCAGGCTCATGCGCCTGAGCATCAAAAACACCCCGATCGGGCCGGCGCTCAACGCCAGCGCCAGCACGGCGGCCAGCGAATGCCGGACCGACGCATCACCGAGAGGCTCGAACAGCAAGTGCGACAGCATGCGTCTTAAGCCATTTCCGGCACGGCGCAGGCGGTCGCCTCTTCGTCGAATGCCTCGCACATGC
>Ga0187769_10000618_pt1 | contig 19794 bp, 15 predicted proteins | sample 0116_SJ02_MP02_1_FD_133140 | JGI IMG/M metagenome (GOLD analysis project Ga0187769, IMG submission 133140) | Tropical peat soil microbial communities from peatlands in Department of Meta, Colombia - 0116_SJ02_MP02_10_MG | ecosystem: Environmental > Terrestrial > Soil > Wetlands > Peat | place... | reverse complement strand
GATCAGTACACGCCAACGGGCTACGTGGGAAATCATTTTTCCGTCGGGCCGTCCCTGCTGTGGTCGCCTGTGATTGCCAGCGTGCACGGGGTCGTCTTGGCTCTGGACCGTTTTGGCGCTCGCATTCCCGCCGACGGGTATTCACCACCCTACCTCATCTCAATGGCGGTCACGACCGCGATTTATGGTTTTCTCGGTCTCTGGCTATCGTTTCTTGTGGCTCGGAAGTACGTGGGCGCGCGCTGGGCGATGGCGGCCACGCTGGGAATCTGGTGGGCCAGTTCGCTGCCCGTGTATATGTATTTCAATCCCTCCTGGTCGCACGCGCACTCCGCCTTCGGCGTTGCCCTGTTCTTATGGTACTGGGATAGAACGCGCTCAAAGCGATCGCTGGTGCAGTGGGTCTTCCTGGGGTTGATTGCGGGGCTCATGGCCGATATCTACTACCCGAATGCGATCCTGCTTCTACTGCCCGGAGTGGAGTCGATGGCGGCCGTGAGCGGCGTGAGCGATGGGCAGGATCAGCGCCGCCGGGCCTCAGCGGCTCTGTTGGCGAATTGGACTCTCTTCGGAGTCGCGTTTGTTGTGGCGTTGCTGCCAACGCTCGTGACGCGCAAGATTCTCTACGGCACCTTCACGGCCTCCGGTTACCGGCCGATTGCATCTTGGAACTGGACCTCCCCGGTGTTCGCCAAGGTGCTTTTCTCTTCGGACCACGGGCTGTTTAGTTGGACCCCGATTCTTCTGCTGGCAGCGATCGGCCTGTTGTTGCTCTGGAAGCGAGACCGGCTGCTAAGCGGCTCTCTGATTCTTGTATTCCTTGCGTACTTCTACTTCATTGCCAGTTACCCGGATTGGGACGGCCTGTCTTCATACGGTAATCGCTTCTTTATATCCCTCACGCCGTTGTTCATCCTGGGTTTGGCGGCATTGTTCGGCGCGCTCGGTGACTGGATGAAGTCGCAGAAGCGCGCAGTGGCTCTGGCCGGGGCGACGATTGGATTGCTGGTGATTTGGAATGTCGGATTTATTTTTCAGTGGGGAACGCATTTGGTTCCTGCGCGCGGCCCGATCTCCTGGTCCCAAATGACGAAGAACCAATTCGTTGTTGTGCCCGCGCGAATTTCACACAGCGTGAAGACATACCTAACGCGGCGCAGTTCGATGATGGAACAAATCGAGCAGCAAGACATTCAGCAGCAAGGGCATTCCGGAGATAATTGAGGTCGAAATGAGCGTCTCGGAAGCACAATTCGCGCCCCAATCCAGCGGCGTTTCGCTCGTGAGGATCGCACCGCCCAAGGGCTGGTTTGCGCTCGATCTCCGCGAGGCGTGGAATTACCGCGAACTGCTTTACTTCTTTGTGTGGCGCGACATCAAAGTCCGCTACAAACAGACCTTTATCGGCGCGGCCTGGGCTGTCTTGCAGCCTTTACTCACGATGATGGTCTTCTGGTTGTTTTTCGGCAAGCTCGCCAAATTCGACTCGCGCGGATTGCCGTATCCGATTTTCTACTTTGCGGCCTTGTTGCCGTGGACGTATTTCGCAACAGCCTTGCAAAATGCGTCGAACATCGTTGTCGACCAGCAGCAGGTCATCACGAAAGTTTACTTTCCGCGAGTTGTGCTCCCGTTCTCTGCGGTGGTTTCCCCGCTCGTGGATTTCGGTATCGCGCTCGCACTGGCCGCAGTGATGCTGGTCCATTACCGCATGGTGCCGACCCTCGCGATGCTCTGGCTCCCGGTCTTCGTGCTCCTATCGATTCTGACCGCCCTGGGCGTGGGGCTTTGGCTTTCCGCGCTTAACGCCCTGTATCGCGACGTCCGGTACGTCGTTCCGTTCTTGATTAACTTCTGGATGTTCGCTTCCCCGGTGGCCTACTCCAGCTCGATGGTGCCGGCGAACTGGCGCTGGCTCTACGGCTTGAATCCCATGGCGGGAGTGATTGAGGGATTTCGCTGGTCGCTGTCGGGGCACGGGCAGCCCCCAGGCGCGCTTCTGGCTGCGTCCGCTGGGGCGGTCTTGTTCGTCGTCTTCGGCGGCCTGATTTATTATCACGCGATGGAGGGCACAATCGCGGATGTGGTGTAAACGATGAGCCAGACCGCCATACACGTCGAAGGAATCAGCAAGCTCTATCGCCTCGGCGAGCGGATGCGGTACACAGGTTTGCGCCATCGCCTCGAAGACGCTGTGCGCGCGCCCTACGGCTGGCTTCGGCCGCGCAAGGGTGCGAAACCCAAGAAAGGCCCGCAGGAGATTTGGGCGCTGCGAGACGTTTCCTTCGACGTAAGCGTCGGCGAAGTCGTCGGTCTGATCGGCCGGAACGGGGCCGGCAAGTCTACGTTGCTGAAAATCCTCTCTCGCGTCGCGCAACCCACAAAAGGCTTTGCTGAAATTTATGGCCGCGTGGGCAGCCTGCTGGAAGTCGGCACGGGATTCCATCAGGAACTCACCGGCCGTGAAAACGTGTTCTTGAACGGCGCGGTTCTGGGGATGGGCAAGAGGGAAATTTTGAGGAAATTCGATGAAATTGTGGCGTTCGCCGAGGTGGAAAATTTCATCGACACGCCGCTGAAGCATTACAGCTCCGGGATGATGATGCGCCTGGCATTTGCCGTGGCCGCGCACATCGAGCCGGAGATCCTGCTCGTGGACGAAGTGCTGGCTGTCGGCGACATCGCGTTCCAGAAGAAGTGCCTCGGGAAAATGGGCGAGGTCGCGCAGGGCGGGAGAACGATCATCTTCGTCAGCCACCAAATGAACCAGATCCGGCGTCTCTGTCCGCGCACGATTTGGGTGGATCAGGGGGCAATCCGGATGAACGGCTCTTCCCACGAGGTCTTGGCGGCGTACGAGTCAACTACGCTTGGAGCCGAAGTTAACCAGGATACGCGGTGCGGCAAAGGACAAACTGCGAAGTTCCAGCGATGGGAAATTGCCCAGCCGCGGTCTGACCAGCCGCATGTGCTCACTACGCTTGGTCCCATTACCGTAAACTTCATCGTTCAGCTTGCAGAGCCTGTGCGCGGCGCAGAACATGGCGTGGCGCTTTTCGATGCTCAGCGGCAGCTTATGTGGGCCCGTGCGGAACGTGGGCTCCATCTCGGGGCCGGCTGCCACGTTTTTTCCCACTCCTTTCCGTCACTCCCGTTGAGGCCCGGCGCTTACCAGTGGCAGGTAAGCCTTTGGGATGGCAGGGGGCAACTCGATCTCTGGGACTGTCTGCCGGAGATGGTTATTGCCACTGAAGTGCATCAACACTACATGGACGAGTGGAACGGGATTCTAAACGTGCCGTCCCGCTTCGCGCACGGGACTGGGGAGGGCGCCGCCGTTGAGCAGCACTCGAATCTTTGACGCGGAGCATTATGAGAGCCTGAACGCTTCCCGCGCTGCCGTCGTCCGTCGATTCTTGTCGGAGATGAAAGGGCCCCTGAACTTGCGCAGCGCTATCGACGTCGGGTGCGGCCTCGGCTACTTTTCGGAACTGCTGCGCTCGCTTGGTCTGGACATGACCGCCGTAGATGGCCGGCGTGAAAATGTAGAAGAGGCGGCCCGCCGTAACCCCGAGATGAGATTTCACACAATGAGCGCCGAAGATCCCTCTCTTCCCACGCTCGGAGAATTCGACCTCGTCTTCTGCTTCGGCCTCTTGTACCACCTCGAGAACCCCTTTCTCGCCATTCGCCATCTGAAAGCGATGACGCGCCGATTGCTCCTTGTGGAGGCTGTCATACTTCCCGGCGAAGCGCCTCTGATGAACTTAGTGGACGAGGGATCCAGTGAAGATCAGGGCCTGAACCACATCGCCTTCTATCCGACGGAGTCATGCCTGGTAAAGATGTTTTACCGCTCCGGCTTTCGGTTCGCATATCGGTTCGCGCCTCTTCCCGATCATCCTGGATACAGGTGGGCGAATGGCCTTCCGAGGGTCCGGACGATGCTAGCGGCGTCATTTGAGCCGATTTCGTCAAGTCTGCTGGAGGGGGTTCGCGAACCCGTAACGTCAATTCAACCTTCGGATGCGGCCAGTGTTGCGGGAAGCATGGCGTGGCGCTCCGCTCGCACTGCGATTCGAACCAAGTTCTGGCACCCACTGTTGAACGCCTCGCGATCGATTCGTCACGCGATCGGACTTGACCATCGCGTGCTTGAACGGTTTCACCGAGAACCTGCCGCGCGGCGGCACCCGTTTGACCAATAGGTACGACCACGGACGACACTGGCGCTTCGGGCGCGGCAGGCCGGTTACCATTCGGTTGCCACGCCTGGGCGAAATACGATCGCGCCTTCTGGGAACCCTTCCTCTTGAAGTGAGCATGCGGGTGTCTTGGGCCTATCTTGAGCGTTCGTTCTTGGCTAGAGGTCACAAGTACAAGTATTGATGCGCGGTTCGGCTGAGCGGCACCCGTTGAAAGGGTGTCGTTACGAGTACCCCCGAACACAAAATTGTTGATTTGCAGCCCGGGCGGATCGAGGCATTATCAAGATTCGTGCAGGAGGTTCCCTTGGTTGATGCCATCACTTTTTCACTTGGTCCACGCCGCTGCCCTGCGTGCGGCAGCCATCGGGTACAGCGTTGCCATCGCCGCGGCCTGATCGGGAAGCTGATTCTTCGTCTCATCCTCCTGCGGCATTACATCTGTCGGGATTGCAACACGCTTTATGTGGGTTTCGTTTCACGACCCCGCGTTGCTAGGACCCACAGCGAGCCGAACTTCGAGAATCAGAGGTAATCCCGCAAGACGCAATTTGATGTGGCGGCCTGCACGCCTTCTTTGCGCAACCTAATTACGCCGCTTGTGACCAATCGCGGAGACGTTGTTTCTGCCCGAAACACCCCTTCGTTATGCGATACATGGCCCCAAATGACGGTTTGACAGCCTTCCGCACCCCGTATAATGACATCCCGTGGGGGAGAACCTTGTCCGAGGCTTTCTTTCCAAGGGTTGGGGTGTATCTGGCCTCAGTCTGCACGCATCCCAGCCGAGCGGTCGGAAGAGTGTCGCTTTGACGCCTCGCGGCATGGGCATGCATCCGCCAGACGCCGTAACACAAGGAACGGTTCGATAGCGATGTGGAACATCCTGGTCACCGGCAGCAGCGGGCTGATTGGCTCGGCAGCGGTCGAGTATTTCGATGGCCTGGGGCACAGCATCGTCGGTGTGGACAACAACATGCGCCGCGAATTTTTCGGCCCCGCCGGCGACACGACGTGGAACCTCGAGCGGTTGCACGGCGCGACGCGGCACCTCACGCATCACGCGCTGGATATTCGCGATCGCGAAGGCGTATTCGATCTGTTTCGCCGGAATCGCTTCGATTTGATCATCCATTGCGCGGCGCAGCCTTCGCACGACAAGGCGCGCGATATCGCGCTGCTCGATTTTGAGGTGAACGCCCTCGGCACGGTTCATCTGCTCGAAGCCGCAAGACACCATTGCCGCGATGCGGTGTTCATCTTCATGAGCACGAACAAGGTGTACGGCGAAGCGCCCAACGAAAAGCCTTTGCGCGAACTGGACACGCGCTACGACTACGCCGATCCCGCTGATTTCGAAGGCATCGACGAGAATTGCCGCATCGACCGCACCCTTCATTCCCTCTTTGGCGCTTCCAAGACGGCCGCAGACCTTTACGCGCAGGAATACGGCCGTTATTTCGGCATGAACGTGGGGATTTTCCGCGGCGGATGTCTCACTGGGCCGTCGCATTCCGGCGTCGAGCTGCACGGATTCCTTTCGTATCTGGTCAAGGTCGCGGTAGCCGGCCAGCCCTACACCGTGTTCGGTTACAAGGGCAAGCAGGTGCGTGACAATATTCACAGTTACGACGTGGTGCGCGCCTTCGAGGAATTCGCCCGTAAGCCGCGCCCTGGCGAGGTCTACAACCTCGGCGGCGGCCGCGCCAACAGCGTCTCCGTGATCGAAGCAATCGACCGGATCGGGGATTTGACGGGCCGCAAGATTCGCTGGACCTACGAAGACCGGGCGCGCACTGGCGATCATATTTGCTACATCTCAAATCTCGCTAAGCTTCGCAGCCATCTTCCAAATTGGGGCATCACGCGGAGTCTGGATTCGATCCTGGAAGAGATGGTGGCTGCCGAGCGGATGCACAGCCAGAAAGGTCAGGCGGTCTGACCGCATTCGAAAATGTTCACCTTCTCTCTCACACCGAGACCGTACCGCACGACGCCTCCCTATTCTTTTTTGACCGACGGCTCGAATTCGCGCGTCGTGACCTCTGGTCTCGCGCAGCATGACGACCACTCTGCGGCGATCTTCCCGCCGCAACGCCCTCGGGGGGGTCCGGAATGTACCAAAGACAAGGAGAGCGCTCGTGCCACATGGATTTAAGGCGGCTCTGCGCAGGATCGTCCCGCGATCCCTTTGGATGAAAATGAGCGGCGTAAAGCGGACTATTGTCCGCTCGGCCCTCCGGAACTCTGCGTTGAAGCATGGCTGGATCAGTTCCTATTTCAACGCTTGGGAGTTGAACGCCTACGGTTTGAACGTCACGCTTGCCGCCGATTATTACTCCCCACTGCCAGACCTGCGCCGCCTTCGAAAGAATCGGGATCGCTGGACGAGACCAAGCGAACTAGCCGGCTTGAAGATCGATTTGGCTCAAATGAAGGGCCTCTGGGCCGACGTGGCTGCATCCTTCCAGGCTGAATTTGAGTCCCTGCCCAGCTACGCCGAGCTCATGAAGGAGAGCTATGGCGAGGGATATACGCCGTTGGACGCAATGACACTCTACTTTTTGCTTCGGCACCTGCGCCCGCATCGCTATCTTGAGGTTGGGGCGGGACTCTCGACCTACTACGCGTCTTGCGCCGCCCGGCAGAATCTCGCGGAAGGCCAGCCCATGGCAATCACTTGTATTGAGCCCTTCCCGCACGCAAAGTTGAAATCGCTTGCTGGAATCGACCTAGTCGAAAAGGACGCGCAGGAAGTGGATTGCTCCCTATTTGAAGGATTAAGCGCGGGCGACGTGTTGTTCATCGATTCGACGCATGCGCTGAAGATAGACGGCGACGTATCATATCTCTACCTCGAAATCCTTCCGCGACTTAACAAGGGCGTCGTCGTTCACGTTCACGACGTCCCATTTCCTTATAACACTCCGTTCCCGGCGGAGACGTGGGTGTTCGAACGCGAATGGCCGGTTTTTTGGACTGAGGCGATGCTGCTTCAGGCTTTTCTCTGTCACAATTCCGAGTTCCAGATCCGTCTCTCGCTCCCTTTCATTCGGTTCAAAGATGAAGAATTCCTTCGCCAGAGCGTTTCGGGATATGACCACCGGAAAGGAACCGGGCCAGACACATTTTCTTCGATTTGGCTGGAAAGGATCTGAGCGATTGGCCAGCATTCGCGGAAAGGGACGATGATTACCTTTTTTTCCACACCCAAGCCGTTTCGTGGGCGCATTGGTATCATTCAGCGCAATGCCATCCACAGCTGGAAGCTCGTGCATCCCGATGTGGAAGTCATCTTATTTGGCAATGAAGAAGGCGCCGCGGAAGTCGCACGCGAGCTTGGTCTTCGACATGCGCCGGAGGTCGAATGCAACGACCACGGCACGCCCTTGCTACCTTCGATTCTCGACCGCGCGCAACGGTTCGCGCGCCATCCGCTGGTTTGCTTCATCAACTGCGACATTATCCTTCTCGAGGATTTTCGAGCCGCAGTCCAGCGCCTCGCCTCCACGGAAGGCTCATTTCTTATGGCGGGCCAGCGTTGGGACACAGACATCGCCGCTCCGGTGGATTTTTCGACGCCCAGATGGGAAGAGAATCTGCGTCGCTTGGCGCTGGAGACAAACCGGCAGCGCCCGCCGCAATGGATTGACTATTTTGTTTTCACCCGCGGACTCTATCTTGGTAAGACCCCGCCGATTGTCATCGGCCGCCCGGGCATCGATAACTGGCTGCTGTGGTCCGCGCGCCACGCGGGAGCGAAAGTGGTGGATGCCTCGCACGTCGTCGTAGCTGTCCATCAAAACCACGACTATTCGCATCATCCTCAGGGGGAGGAGGGTGTCTCCGAGGGCGACGAGGCGAAACACAACCGCCAGTTTGTGAAGGGCTGGCGCTTCGCGACACTCGAAAACGCAACCCATCGCCTGACTGCTACGGGTATCCACCGGAACTATCGACATTGGCTCATTCTGTGCAGCCGAGCCTTTGGCGTCGCACGCAGCGCGATCTGGTTCGGTTTGCTGGATCTGACTCGCCCGGTGCGCCATCACCTGGGCCTGCGTCAAGGCAGGAACGAAGAAGGAAGGATTGCGCCTCGGCCGTAGCCGGGAATGTGGAAGATGCCGCGGAAGCAATCGTTCTCGCCGCTGAGAAATATGATGGTTCGGAACCCGTCAATCTTGGCTCCGGCAGCGAGATCAGTATCTTGATTTGATGAGCCTGGTGAAGGAATTGGTGGGATACCGGGGCGAAATCGAATGGGACGGTTCCAAACCGGATGGTCAGCCGCGCCGCTGCCTGGACACTTCGCGCGCATTCCAGGAGTTTGGCTGGCGGGCCAAGACCACGTTTCGTGCGGGATTGGAACGGACCGTTGCCTGGTTCCTCGAGAGTCGGCTGCGGCAGACCTCCACGGGAGCCGCCTCCAGATGACGAGCCCATTCCTCATGCACCTTGTGAGAAAAAGCTAGGAGCATGCTGAAGTGAGAATCTTGATCACGGGAGGAGCGGGATTCATCGGTTCGCACGTCGCCGAAGCCTATCTTGCGGCTGGCCACGACGTGGGCATCGTCGACGACCTTTCAACGGGATCGAGAGATAACGTCCCTGCCGAGGCGCATTTCTCCCAAGCGGATATCAACGATCTGCCCTCGATCGAGAAAGTGTTTGCCGATTTCCGGCCCGAGGTCGTCAGCCACCACGCGGCGCAGATGGATGTTCGTCGCTCGCTGAGGGAGCGCCGTCTCGACGCAGAAGTAAATATCTTAGGGTCTCTTTCAATCCTGGAGCTGTGCATCCGATCGGGAGTGAAGAAAATCATCTTCGCTTCAAGCGGCGGGGCCGTCTACGGCCAACCCAAGAAGCTACCCGTGGCGGAAACGGCAGCCGAGACGCCCATTTCCCACTACGGAGTGGCCAAGCTCGCGGTCGAACGCTACTTGCATCTCTATGAGTATCTGCACGGCCTGTCGTTCACCTCACTGCGCTACGCGAACGTGTATGGGCCTCGGCAGAACCCCGAGGGCGAAGCGGGCGCGGTGGCTATTTTCGCCGGCCAGATGCTTCAAGGAAAGCGGCCAACGATTTTCGGCGATGGCTCCAAGACGCGTGATTACGTTTACATCGAGGACGTTGTCTTGGCCAACATTTTGTCGCTGACGCGAGGGGATGGCTGTACGTGCAACATTGGTTGCGGCGTGGAAACTAGCGATTACGAAATCTTTGACGAGATACGCCGCTATCTTAGACTCGCCCTGGAGCCCCGGTTCGCGCCGTCGATCAGGGGCGAGGTCGAGCACATCGCCCTCGACATCAGACTTGCAGCGCGTGTTCTGAACTGGAAACCGAAGACCTCCTTGCGCGATGGGCTGGCCAAGAGCGTGGATCATGTCCGACGGTGCGTAACCGCGTGAGGGAGAGGAATGGCAAACTCGTTCTCGCGCTGCTCTGCAAAAGGTCGTTTTCACATTCTTCGATCTGACGCGTCCGGTGCGACTTTGGTTCGGCTTGCGGCGGCGCGAGATGAAACATCGTATCGCCGGGAATAACTGACGCCTTGCAAGGAGAAGCAGTTGGTCTCATTACGATTCTTGATGCTCCGCAGGGCAAGCGATGGGCCGTGGCTCGGTTGGCCTTACGAGTCGGTCCTGAAGAATGTCGGCGTCGATCTCTACCATATTCCTGAAGACACGCCGCTGGACGCGGATATCTTTCAATTGCTGGCGCTTTGCCCGGAACGGCCTTCGCTGATTTTTCGACCGGAATGCACGCACTTTCCGCTTCCTGCGGGATTGACGGAGGTGGACATCCCCACCGCAATCGAGGAAGAGGACGTGTACGCCTACACGCATCGACGCATCGGTTGGTCGATGCTGTTCGATTATCCGGTCATTTATCACCCCGGCTTCGCCAAGATTTTCGAGGCTGCCGGACATCCGCGTCCGATCGAATTGCCGCAGGCGCTTAAGCCTGAGCTCTATCCGCATCAAGAGCGTGTTCGCGAATATGAGGTCGGATGGGTTGGCAAGGTGGATGGCGCGATCTACCGTGCGCGCCGGCCCGTGCTGACCGAACTCGCACAGCACTTCAAACTGAACGATTGGCAACGGCGCTACAGCCAGGACCAAATGGCCGAAATTTACCTTCGCTCGAAAATTGTTGTGAACGTCTCGCGCGACGATTATCCGCAGGACGCGAACCGGCGCGTATTTGAGGCCATGGGCGCGGGAGCACTGCTTGTCACGCGGATGCCGACCGAGCTGACCGATATCGGCCTCGAAGAAGGGGTGCATTTCGCGGGCTATCGCGAGGCTGCGGAGTTGGTGCCGCTCGTACGCAAGTATTTGGATGATGATGCGCTGCGCTGCCGCGTCGCAGAGGCGGGGCGGGAGGAAGTGCTAAGCAATCACACGTACGAGAATCGCGTGGAAAAACTATTGAGTGTTTTGCGCGAGGATGCCGGACGTGTCTGGGCGCCGGCGCGTTCGTGGCCCGCGCATCGCGTGGATCTTGCGTATCTGGACTATTACGCGGGCAACGGCCCGCTCTCGCGCGCGAAGAGAGAATGGCCGCGCGTGGCGCGCCGCAGCGTCGGCGGGGCGGTTCGAGGCGCGGCGTTGATTGCCGGGGCTTGGTCCCGGAGATGGCGGTAAGGGGAACTTGCAAGCAGGAACGATCATGCGGCCCACAGTCAGCGTACTCATAGATACTTTCAATCACGAGCGCTTTATCGAGCAGGCGATCTTGAGCGTGCTCGAGCAAGACGCGCTCGAGCCCCCTGATGAAATACTCGTCGTGGATGACGGCTCGACCGACCGCACGCCCGAAATCGTGCGGCGCTTCGCTCCCCGAGTGCGCCTGCTGCGAAAACCCAATGGCGGCCAGGCTTCCTCTTTCAACGCCGGGCTTCCCGAACTCAAGGGAGAAATCGTCGCCATGCTCGATGGCGACGACTGGTGGACGCGGGACAAGCTGCGGATCGTGCTGGATGTGTTTGAAAAGAATCCCGGCGTGGGCATTGTCGGCCACGGCTGCCAGATCACGGACCCCGGCGGCGCCGTTCAGCGCCTGGTTTTGCCCGACCAGACCTATCGCGCCAATCTGCGCAGTTTGGAATCCGCGCGGCTGTTCGACCGGGTGAAGGGTTTTCTCGGCACGAGCAAGGTCGCCTACCGAAGAGCCGTGCTCGAGAAAATCCTGCCCATCCCCGAGGAGCTGGTGTTCGAGGCGGATGAGTATCTCTGGAGCATCGGCGCGGCGCTCACGGACGTCATCGTTTTGGATCAGGCATTGTTCTTTTACCGCTTTCACGACTCGAATTTTTACATGCGCTCGCAGGAATCCGATGAGGTCGCGGCGCGCCGTTACCGCGTGATGTCTTGCCTCTGGCGCGAGGTCCCGCCGCGCCTCGCTTCACTCGGCATACCGTCTGAAATTGCGGACGCAGCGCTGTTTTCACTGAAACTCGAGGTCGAGATGCTGCGGCTTCGCGTGGAAGGCGGCTGGTCTTGGGAGATGTTTCGCACGGAGCGCGCCATGGCGCGCTATTCGTACTCGTCGGCGGGACTCGGCTATCGCGCATTCAAGACATTTTCTTTGGCGCTGTCACTGGTTCTTCCCCCGAAGACCTATTGCCGATTGAAGCGCTGGTACAGCGCCCATGGTTTGCGCCGTTACCGCAGCTTGCTCGGCGAACCGACCATCGCGGGCCCCACGGCTGAACGGAGGGCCGTGACATGAGTGCTGGCGAGTCTCGGGGTCCGCAGGAAAGACCTGCGGTTTCCGCCATCTTGGTCAACTGGAACGGGGCCAAGCATCTTCGTCTGTGTCTGCCGAGTCTCCTGTCACAGTCTCACCAGCCGCTGGAGATCATTGTCGTGGACAACGGGTCGTCGGACGATTCCGCGAAAGCGGCCAAAGAATTTGGCGTGACTTGGATGCCGCTGGGGGAAAACATAGGTCTTGCACCGGCTCTCAATAGGGGCGCGGCCGCGGCGAAAGGCGATTTACTGCTCTTCCTGAACAACGATATGCGATTCGACTTCGAGTTCGTGGCGGCCCTTGCCAGCCCTTTCCCGGGGGATAGTGTCATCTTCGCCACCGACGGAATGCAATATCCGTGGGAGGGCGGCGATCCCGTTCACACTGCCACCCGACTGGCCAAGTCCAAGATTCGAGACAACGCGACCGAGTTGGTGCCCGGACTCTATTTTTCTCAGGAGCCCGCGACGGAAGTTACGCAGACTTTTATCGCATCTGCGGCGTGCATGATGGTTAGAAGAGATCTCTTTCAATCCATCGGGGGGTTCGACGATCGGCTCCCCCTGGGTTACGAAGATGCCGAGATTTGCGTGCGGGCTTGGATTCATGGCTGGAAGACGTTGTTCGTGCCACAGGCGATTTGCTGGCATCGTGTGAGTGCCTCCACGGGTTCGCGGGAATCTGTGCTTTTGAATTTCTGCGGAATTGTCAGGGGCCGGCTGTTGTTTTCGACCAAACTCCTGCCATTCCGCTATGCGCTGCGGACCTGGCTGGTTTCGATCGCCGGATTGGCGAAAGACGTCGGCCGTCTGCACGGCCAACTGGCAAAGGCCCGGTTGGAGACGCTCTTCGATCTTGGCGGTGAGATTCCTCATTTGCTCCGGGAGAAGAAGGCATTGTTCCAAGGCGCGGGCACAACGGCGGCCGCGCAGCTCGATTCCATGCTTCACCTCACCGGCGACGCCGAAGCCAGGTATGCGAAGATGTAGACAGGGAAAGTGAGGACAATGATTTGTCGCGGCTTGACCGGTATGTGGGGGAAATGAGCTGATGCTCTCCCTCGGATTCAACTACACGCAAATGCACGATTCTTCCGCGTGCATCGTGCGCGACGGCGAATTGCTCTTCGCCGTGGCTGAAGAGCGGTTGAGCCGCGTGAAACACGACGCCAGCTTCCCGCACCGCGCCATCCGTGCTTGTCTGGATTTCGTGGGCGTTCGCGCCGACCAGCTCGACAACATCTGCGTGGGCTGGGCGAGGCCGCACTCCGGGTTTGTCACCGACCTGAAGTGCATGGCGTTGGGCATTCACCCGGTGACCTCCGTAAATGTCATCACGACCGCGCGCGTGTTTGCAAGCTTGGCGCGCCAACGCGGCGGCTTCCGGCGTTTCACCCAACATTTCGGCCCAACGCGCGCGCACATGCGATTTGTGGACCACCACTTCGCCCATGCTATCAGCGCCTATGCCTACTCGGGTTTTCGGGATGCCGCAATCGTCGTGGCCGACGGCAGGGGCGCTTGGGAAGCCAGCTCGATCTGGTACGGCCACGATGGCGCTCTCGACCTCGTGCAGATGATCCCGTGGCCGAATTCGCTCGGCCTTTTCTACGCGCAATTCACCGAGTATCTCGGTTTTCAGGCAAACGCCGATGAATGGAAGGTGATGGGACTGGCGCCGTACGGGGAGCCCGGCGTGGACTTGCAGGAGTTTATTTCTCTGGACCACGATGTGTATCGCGTCAATGCGCGCGGCTTATTGAGCGGCGTGCCGGAAATCGTCAAGCGACTCGGCCCAGCCCGCGTTCCCGAGAGCGAAATCGAGGATCGCTATAAGAACATCGCCTACGCGGTGCAGGATTGCTGTGAGAGGGCCATGCTCGGCCTCGTGCGCCTGGCCGCGCATAAGACCGGCTCGCGAAACATTTGTCTCGCTGGCGGCGTTGCGCTCAATTCCAAAGCAAACGGCAAGATTCAAGCCTCGGGGCTGGTAGACGACATCTTCGTGCAGCCCGCCGCGGCCGACGACGGCGTGGCGCTCGGCGCAGCCCTCGCTCCTTACCTTGTGCTCGGACAGCGGCTCCCCCTTACGAAGCTCCGGCAGGTCTACTTGGGCCCCTGTTTTGAAGACGGCGAAATCGAGAAAACGCTCCGCAACTACAAGATTCGCGCGACGCGCCTCGAGAACGTTGCTTCCGCCACAGCCGAACTGCTGGCTGCCGGGAAAATCATCGGTTGGTTCCAGGGGCGCATGGAGTTCGGGCCGCGCGCCCTCGGCTGCCGCTCGATCCTCGCGGATCCGCGCGACCCTGAAATGAACGCCAAGGTGAACAACGCCGTGAAATTCCGCGAGTGGTGGCGCCCGTTCGCTCCCTCGATGCTGTCTGAAGTCGCTGACGAATACCTCGAGTATTCTCATGATTCACCGTTCATGATCCTCACCAACCCTGTGCGCCCGGAAAAGCGGGCCGTCATTCCTTCCGTCACGCACGTGGACGGCAGCGCGCGTCCGCAGACCGTTCATCGCGAAGTTCACCCGCTCTACTGGCAGCTCATCCGCGAGTTCGGCAACCGCACCGGCGTCCCGGTCATCATGAACACTTCGTTCAATCTTCGCGGCGAGGCGATCGTATGCACTCCGACCGAGGCGCTGCGGACGTTTTTCAGTTCTGGAATGGACGCACTGGTGATCGGCGCGTTCCTGGTGGAGAAATGAGCGCTCGCGGAGCACGGGTCGTTCGTTCGCGGAAACCGCGGCTGCTTGTTGTGCCGCACATCTACGCCGAAGACATCAGCGTGCGCGAAATTGAATTCGCGCGCCGCCTCACGCGTCATTTCGACACCTATTGCCTGGCGTGGCGCGACGCTCAGCACGTGGATGGACCGCGTTCTCTTGGCCGGCAATGGCGCCAGTTCCGCACCGCGCTGGGTTCCGCGCTTGCGTCGACGCGCTTGCGCCGCGAGGCCGGCGAAGTCACCTATGTCCGTGCGCGTGTCTGGCAGCCGCTTCTTCTGCAACGGTTCACCGGCGTCCGCCGCGCGATCGAATTCTGCCAGTCGGCGAATGCCCGGATGCTCGAGCGAATTGTTCGCAAGTGTGGGATCGACTACGTTCTCGTTGCCGGAGCCAATATCCGTTTGCCGGAAATTCCCGGCGTTCACGGATTCTTCGATGTTGTGGACTGGTTCGCTGAGGACGTTCTGTCACCCGAAAAGAGCGCCCTCGAGCGCGAACAGGTTTGCCGCTTGGCCGCAGGGGCCGAGGGCGTTTTTGCTGTTTCCGAGCCGCTGGCGGAGAAGCTCGCTGCGGATTGCGGCATCCGCGCGGTGCCGCTCCCCAATGGAGCTGACCTCGCGAATCTCCGCTCTGTTCCCGCCGATCGCGTCGTCGAACTCCGGCGACGCCTCGGCCTCGAAGGAAAATTCGTCATCGGTTACGTCGGCAATCTCGGAAGCTACGCAGGCGTAGATTTTCTTCTCGAAGCATTCCTCGCAGTCAGGCGGCGAATTCCCGAAGCAGCGCTTCTGCTGGTTGGCCCCGCCGAATATTGGCGACGCCGGATTGAGGCCGCCCGGGACAAAGGTGTGGTTTGGACGGGCCCCGTAGCGCCACGCGAAGTGCCTGCGTATTTCAACGCGCTCGATGTCGGCGTCCTGGCTCAGGAAAAAACGCTCTTCACCGAACTTGCGTTTCAGATCAAAGTCGTCGAATACACTGCCTGCCGGAAATTCGTCGTTTCCGCGCCGCTGCTCACGTGGGAACGTCTCGCGTGGCCCAACGTATTCCTCGCGGGGTTGCGCGTGGAGACCTGGGTAGATGCGCTGCTGCGGGCGCGCCGCTCGGAATGGCGGGCCGAGTGGGACGGGCTCGTCGCGCCGTATGATTGGAATACTCTGGCGGACCGCATCGCAAGCGTGATGCTCAAAGACAAAGTGCCAGCGGCGGAGGCCCTGCCATGCGTGTCCTGACGGTGTTCGGCACGCGCCCGGAGGTTATCAAGCTTGCTCCGGTCATCGGCGCGCTTCGCAATCGCGGCCTTCAGGTAATCGTTTGTGCTTCCGGCCAGCACCGCGGCATGCTCGACCAGATGCTGGAGATTTTCCGCATCCAGCCCGACTTCGATCTCGACGTTATGCAGGAAGATCAGTCTTCGCTCAACGTGGCCGCGCGCATCTTCGAGGAACTGGCTCCTGTTCTCGATCGTACGCGCCCGGACTGGTTGATGGTGCAGGGCGACACGACGACGACTTTCGCGGCCGCCTGGGTCGGCTACCAGCATCGAATTCTGATCGGCCACGTCGAAGCCGGTCTTCGCACGTACGATAAATTTCGCCCGTTTCCCGAGGAAATGAATCGCCGCCTCACGAGCGCGCTGGCGGATCTCCACTTCGCTCCCACGGAGCGTGCGGCCGCGAATCTTCGCAGCGAAGGCGTAAAGGAAGAGAGCATCGTCGTCACCGGCAATCCCGTTGTGGACGCGCTCGAGTCCATCTTGAGCCGGCCTGTGGAATTCGCGGATTCGCGGCTGGCGGCTCTCACCGGCCCAATCGTTGTCGTCACGGCGCATCGGCGGGAGAGTTTTGGAGAGCCTCTCGAACGCGTGTGTGCCGCCATCGCGGAACTTTCGGTGCGCCACCCGAAACTCAGTTTTGTTTTCCCGGTTCATCCCAATCCCTCCGTGCGCCGCACGGTCTATGCCCGGCTCGAAACGAATCCGCGCATCTTGCTCACTGAACCGCTTGGATACCCCGAGTTTGTGCACTTGATGAAGCGGGCCGAGCTCATTTTGAGCGATTCGGGCGGTGTGCAGGAAGAAGCGCCGAGCGTTGGAACACCCGTGCTGGTCTTGCGCGATGTCACCGAGCGGCCGGAGGCCGTGGAGTTGGGCTGGGCCGAGATGGTGGGCACTTCCCGCGACAGAATCATCGAAGCGGCGGAACGCCGCTTGCGCCGGGGTTCGGCGGGAGCGCGTCAAACAGCTGCGAATCCGTTTGGCGACGGGCACGCCGGCGAGCGAATCGCGCAAGTCTTGGTCGAGCGAGGCGCGCCCAAGAACTCTTCTGCGCCTCGCAATGGCCGGAGATCCGTGGAAAAGGTGCGGTAATCGTGGCGTCTCATCTGCAAACCTCGGTTGTTCCCGAAGGAGGAGAGGCTCTGTCGGGCGTGCCGCCCGCCTCGCGGCGCGCGCCGGAGCAAAGACTCCGCGTCGTTCTTTGGGCCACTGCCGCGCTGGCGGGAACGCTGCAAGCCTGGGCTTCGCGGTTTTTCATCGAACCGGATGGAGTGAACTATCTGGATGTTGCTCGCGCGTACCTGCGCGGCGATCTCCACGCCGCCGTCAATAGTTATTGGAGTCCGCTTTACTCTTGGCTTCTGGCTGTTGCCATCGGCCTGTTGCATCCGTCCCCCTACTGGGAATCAACGGTTCTGCACGCGGTGAATCTGTTCGATTACCTTCTGTCGCTCGCGTGCTTCGCATTTTTCTTTCAAGAACTGACCGCGCTGGTCGAGGCGAGACTCAGCCGGCAAAGTGAACGGTTCCGCCTGGGATGGGCCTGGGTTTTGTTCGGGTATTCGTTGTTCGTGTACGCGTCCCTCGAACTGATTGGCGTGCGCACCGACACGCCGGACCTGCTGGTCTGCGCCGCTACGCTTCTGGCGACGGCGCTGCTGATACGGATGCTGCGCGGCGTAGCGTCCTGGAGGCCGTATTTCTGGCTTGGGGTTGTGCTCGCCGTGGGCTACTTGGCCAAAGCGGTCATGTTTCCTCTCGCACTGGTTTTCATTCTGTGCAGCGTTTTCGTCGGGGGGAACTGGCGAAAGCGCGCGCCCCTCGCGGCGCTGGCTCTAGTAATGTTTGGGCTTGCGGCTAGTCCGTGGCTGGCAACGCTTTCAAAGGCGGAGGGACGCCTGACCTTCGGCGACTCCGGTCGTTTGAGCTACGCGTGGTACGCCAACGATCCCGCGCCCTCGTCCTGGTCGGGGCCGGAGGCGTCAAAGCGGAGCATGACCGTGCACGGGCTGCGTATCCTCAGTTTGTCGCCTCCGGTGGAAGCGTTCGCCTCGCACCTTGAAGGCACTTATCCTCCGTGGTACGACCCGAATTACTGGAGCGGACCTACACATCCTCGTTTTGAATGGCGTGGTCAGCTCCGGGCCCTTGAGGCGGGTCTTGCTGAGTATTTCCGGCTTCTCTCTGCTGAGAAGGGGATTGCTGTCGGCCTTCTCGCGCTGTTTTTATTCTCGGGCCGGAGGCGAGACCTCTGCCGCGAGCTCGGATTTGTTTGGCCCCTGTGGCTGCCGGCGGTCGCGACGCTCGCTCTCTATTCTCTTGTGCTCGTCGAGTCTCGTTACGTCGGTACCGCGATTGTTGTCTTGTGGTGTTGCCTATTTGCTGCGATTCGGATGCCGCAGTCGGACGCGTCGCAGAACGTATGGATGGCCGTCTTACTAGCGGTCACTCTGTCCATCGTCGTAACACTTGCGGCGCAGTTTGTGGGAGATATCTCGGCCACGGCAAAACGGCAAGACAACGTCCAATGGAGGGTGGCCCAGGAATTGATGCAACTGGGAGTGAAAGAGGGCAGCGACGTGGCGATATTGGGCAAGGAAAAGGCGTCGGACTACTGGGCCCATCTTGCCGGCGACACGGTCGTCGCCGATATTCCCGCCGAGGGCGTACCGGACTACTGGGGCGCGGACTCCGATAAACGTGCCGAGATTCTCAATTTACTCATGCAAGCGAGCGCGACCGCCATCGTGACGCGATTCCCGCCGCCGGCGTCGCAGGCAAAGGATTGGCAATCACTAGGTTCGACAGGCTACTACGCCATCGTCTTGCTAAGACCGGGGAGCAACTAGGCGAGGGGTTCACCGGGCTCAGCGCCCTTGCGGCCTCGCGCTTCACTCGAATGGGGTGGCTGCGCGAATTGGCTTCTCGCGAGTTGGGGACACTGTTTCTGGCCGAAACACCCCTTCGTCATGCGATACATAGCCCTAAATGACGGTTTGACACCCTTTTGCACCCCGTATAATGACATCCCGTGGGGGAGAACCTTGTCCGAGGCTTTCTTTCCAAGGGTTGGGGTGTATCTGGCCTCAGTCTGCACGCATCCCAGCCGGGCGGTCGGAAGAGTGTCGCTTTGACGTCTTGCGGCCTGGGCGCGCGTCCGGCAGACGCCGTAACACAAGGAACGGTTCGATAACGATGTGGAAGATTCTGGTCACCGGCAGCAGCGGGCTGATTGGCTCGGCGGCGGTCGAGTATTTCGACGGCCTGGACCGCACCGCCACCGACTCGTGGCATAAGAATTTGGCGATTTCGCACGGCCGAAAAAACCCAAGCGGACCTGCTGCAAAGCGCCCCGCGGCCCGCCCCGGCCGAGCGTTTGCGCCACGCTCATCTCTCGCTGCGGGCTTCCGCCTACGGGGCCGTGCCCTCTCCGGCCGGGTTGATCCGTAGTAATCCGCTCAGGAAAGGAATCTCATGAATTCCAAACGCCAAACAGCTGTGGAGTTCCAGCGGAAGTACTACACGGACAGTGCTGAGCGATATGAAAGCATGCACGGCCACGAGGGTGATGCAGATGACGCGCTTTTCAAGATCTTTTGTGTATTCCTTCATCTGGTCGAAGCCGGTTCCGTTCTCGACGTCGGCGCTGCCACCGGACGTGGCGTCCGGAAATTATTGGATGCTTTCCCAGGGGCGTGTGTCTGTGGCATCGAGCCCGTGCAGGCGCTGATTCATCAGGCGATCGCCAAAAACAACGTGCCCGAGCAATGTATGCTTTGTGGTTCGGGCGAGAGATTGCCCTTCCCGGATCAGAGT
>Ga0187769_10000616_pt1 | contig 19832 bp, 19 predicted proteins | sample 0116_SJ02_MP02_1_FD_133140 | JGI IMG/M metagenome (GOLD analysis project Ga0187769, IMG submission 133140) | Tropical peat soil microbial communities from peatlands in Department of Meta, Colombia - 0116_SJ02_MP02_10_MG | ecosystem: Environmental > Terrestrial > Soil > Wetlands > Peat | place... | reverse complement strand
TAATGGGAAAGGGCTGCCATCCCTTGAGCTCAGCCCTGCATCTGAAACGGGTTGAAGGAGAGTGTAGAAACGGAAAGCCAATCCGACCCGCAACCGTTAGCGCACATATGCACGAGATTACTCGACTGAAATCATTTCGCGACGAAGGTTTCCTTCGAAAGGACTATGAAGACAGCGAAGACTACAGTCAAGTTCATGTCACTTTCCAAGACGGAACCGTCGCCGACATCTTCGCATCAGAACTCCTCCTAGGCGGCGTTCACAATTGGCTATACGTCCATGCCAACAATCACACTACTCGATGCAAAATAAGCCCAATAGACGCCGTCGAAACCTACAATCCCAGCGAAGAACTCTTGAAAGATGTCTTTGTCACAGAGAAGATCGGTACCAAACAAGGTTGGAGCCATCCCTCTCCCGACGAAGATTGGCAGCACGGTTACCCTCATGAATTCCAAGACTTCATGGAAAGCATCCGAGATGGACACCCACCTCTATCAGGCCCAGAACTCGCAAGAGATACAGTCGCAGCTCTCTACAGCGCATACCTGTCCTCCGAACGAAAGGGAAGCGATGTCACGATCCCGTTGAACGGAGCCTAGGGAAATCAGGCAGCATACCAATATACTCAAGCTTCGCCCACACCCAATCAAATCAGCCCACCCAAGAGGAGAATGTACATGGAAGAAACAATCGCTCCAATAGAGAGTAAGACATACGACCGAATGCAAGTTCGCATCTTCCAATCGAACGAGGTACTGGGCCAGGCGGCGGCTAATGACTTTGCGAGAATTCTTTCTCAAACCCTAAGCAAACAGCGACAAGCCGCTGTAATTTTCGCGTGCGCGAACTCGCAATTGACATTTCTCAGTGCCGTAAAAAACATCAAAGGAATTGCGTGGGACCGAGTTATCGTATTCCATATGGATGAATACCTAGGAATGTCAGATCAGCATCCGGCTAGCTTCGCCAGATTCATTCGCGATAAACTGGTTGAAGCCGTGCACCCTGCAGAGTTCTATCCTTTGAACGGTAATGCGCCCGATGTGCAAGCCGAATTGAAACGTTACACTGAACTGTTGAAGAAATACCCGCCTCACCTATGCGTCTTGGGCGTAGGAGAGAACGGCCACTTAGCCTTCAACGACCCGCCCGCCGACTTTCACACAAAGGAGCTGATACACATCGTAAATCTTGATTCAGTATGCAGGACGCAACAAGTGAATGAAGGACATTTTCCAACACTCGACGACGTTCCCAAACAAGCATTCTCGCTGACTGTCCCCGCACTGATCGCACCCAAGCATGTCTTGGCGATCGTTCCAGAAAAGCGGAAGGCCGAAGCGATCCGAGCGACCCTAACGGGACTCATCACTCCAAACTGCCCCGCATCAATCCTACGCACACAAGCTAACGTCGTTCTATATCTCGACCGTGACTCCGCCTCTTCACTGCGCTAGAACTACACGGAAACGGCACAAGGTCAGCGGCTATTGGTCAACCGGTCAGGGAAACCCACTTTCTCTGTTTGGAGGCTTCGTAAGCCGAATCCATAATTCTGTTTACCATGTAGCCATCTTTGAAGTCCTCTCGCGGAGCTTGGCCTTTGGAGACGCATTCTAGAAAGTGTTGTAGTTCTGGAAGGTAGCCAAAGGTTTCGTGCTCTCTCCAAGTTGGGAATAGCCACCCCTTTCCTACGTCAGCCTTCTCTACGATGTACCCAGAACCTTTCTCCGCTGCCGTGAAGAGCTTAATGCCGGTTTCTCGAGTGACGTCGATGAAGATTGCTCCGTCGCTGCCGTAAATTTCAAGTCGAACGTCAAACCCGCCTTTAGCCGACCAACTGTTCTCACACTGTCCGAGAAGTCCTTCCTTGAACTTCAAGAGAACAAGGCTGTTGTCTTCTCCCTTGATATCATGAACTAGCGTCGCTGTCCAACTTGCGATCTCAACAATAGTTTTCTTGTCGGCAAGGTATCGCACGGCTTCAATTGTATGGCAACCCATATCCGACAAAACTCCGCCGCCGGCGATATTGGGATCCCAGAACCATTTGCTGTGGGGTCCCGAATGAGCTTCCCTAGCTCTGATCCAAGTCAGCTTGCCGATTGCTCCGCTTCTGATGAAATCGAAAGCTCGAGCCATTTGAGGCATGAAGACCTGGTTCTCTGCGTAGAAATTGAGAACCCCGTACCTCTGCACAGCGTCCAGCGCTTTCTTGGCTTCCGTCCCATTGTAGGCGAGGGGCTTTTCACAGATAACGTGCTTATGGTTTTCAGCCGCAGTTATGATTGCTTGCAGGTGGAGATTGTTCGGAATTCCAATGTCAACAACATCGACATCAGGATCTCTACATATCTTCTCGACGGCGTCATCACCATGATACACTTTGTCTATATTCCATCGCTTCGCGAATTCGACGGTGTTTTCTATCCCAGCGACCGCAACGACGTTTGCGAGTTTCAGTTCGGAGTACGAGGGCATGTGGAACGTATTCTGTACGAAGCCCGTTCCGATAATGCCTACGCCCACCCTTTGAACCATAAGACGCCACAATGTTCAGGCGCGGTTCATGAGCTTAAAAGATTAGACCCTCAAACCCCAGAATGCTATCGTAACTCAGCCCTTAGAAAACGTAGAAGCATCGTTTACTCCGTAAATGAACAATAGCTTCGTTTGAGGGTGCCAAGTTGGGAAAATATCTTCTTGGGCTCAATAATGGTTGGGTTGTGAAGAGATTCGCCGAACCGGAAGCTTGGGCGGAGATAGCGGCAACAAAACTAGACATTGACCTCATACAATTCTCATTCGACCTGCTCGACCCTATGATCGACGAAGAGGCATTGAACGAGATGATTCCCAGGACACTCGACGCATGCAAGAGGTACGGAATAGTCTTGCAAAGTTGCTTCACGGGCGGCATCGCTTACGGCAATAACCTACTACTGCACCCGTCCCAAGAAATGAGAAAGTGTGCCTTCGATTGGTACTCGAGAGCAATCAAGATCAGCGGTAGACTTCGAGTGGATGACGTCGGCGGCCACATGGGAGCACTCAGCGCGAAAGATTACAAGAACACCGAGCGACGCCAGTCGCTTCTATCAGAACAACTTGAGACTGTCACGGCTTTGTCTCAGACATGCAAGAAAGTTGGCCTTAAGACACTACTGTGGGAAATAATGCCTGTACCCAGGGAGCCTCCATCGACAATTTCTGAAGCACGAGACATATTGAAACAGTTGAGGAACGCAGCGGTCCCGGTCAAGTTATGCATCGATGTAGGCCACACGTGCAATCCGCATTCGCAAAGTTTGAGCGACAGAGACCCGTACGCTTGGCTTAGCGAGTTAGGCTCAGAATCCCCATGCGTCCATGTTCAGCAAACAGATGGGAAGGCGGATCGCCACTGGCCGTTCACGAAGAAATTCAACAAGATGGGGATAATTGACGGAGGAAAGGTCTTGGCTGCGCTTGAAGCGAGCGGAGCCGCCCAGACGTACATCTATCCCGAAACATTTCCAGCCTTCGAGCAGGGCGATGATCAAGTGGTCGAAGACATGCGCGAAACGGTGCGCTACTGGAAAGAATATCTCTGAGCTGCAACCAGCCTGACGCATTCGCAAAATGGGGTGGCTCCAAATGGAGTGGCTGCAATCCGTTTCCATCTTTACAAACCTCAATTCCTAGCGAACATTCTTTGAATTCGCTTAGTCTGCACATCGAAGAGTACACCATCCAAGCGACTCATGGGCGAGTCACGCCCTGCTTCGAACGCGACTCACGGGTGAGTCGCGTCTTGTGAACATGACTCATCGGCGAGTCGCGTGGTTAACCGGTAGAGTCGTGCGTAGCCACTCAGACCGAAGATTAAGATCCGCGAAAGCAAGCTCTTTTCATTGTAGTAACGTAGCGCTCCTCCGCCGGGGGACCCCTGCATTTGTGGCCACATTTTAGCACCCTTCAGAACACCCAGAAGTCGCCGTACTTCCGCTTGGGCTTGGGGTAGACTCTTGGGTGAGCCGCGTTCTCCCTACGCTACTCATCGGTGAACTGCTTTGCATGTAGATGTGTTCACGGGCGATTACCTTGCTGTTTGAGGTGTTCGCCGGCGAGTCGTGGGCGAGTACATTGGCCGCCAGCCTGTTCAACCCTACCTTTCTGGTTTCGTCATAGTTTCAATCGTTCTGCCACCATGTCATCGAATACAATTGTGTATAGTCACGTAAACCGAACATGAAAACCTGCAAAAAATTCGCTTGAACGTGGATCCTGATTTCTAGCGAGCCGCTTCGACTCGTTTCAAGACTCGAAGCGCGGTCAAAGTGATCCACTTGCTCGGTTTCCCTGCCGGCTCTAATGCGAAGGGTTTTACTTTCTTTCGAAGAGTGTAGTGGGCTCCTTGGCCGATATCCGGATGGGTTTTTTCAAGGAGCCATGTTCCGTCTTTCTGCCGTTTCTTCTTTAGTATGTCAAGAGCGGGTCGAAGTCGTCTGTCTTTTCCGTAGCCAAGTCTTGCGATAACATCGAGCCCGACGAGGATGTCGTAGTAGTAATGATTCGGGTAGTGTAACCGAAACCAGGGAGCATATTTCTTACTTCCTTCAACGAACAGTTTTCTTTCGAGGTAAAACTCGGCTCCTCTCTCGATCGACTTAGCGATCTTTCTTGTTCGCTTTGATTTTGGAAGGGCTGCGTAAGCCGCAAGAGCTTCCCAGCCATCTAGGGTTCCTTTTGAAGATTCGAAGCAGTGCCAGCCTCCATCCTCCTTCTGATCCTCAACGAGCCTATCGAACAGTTTTCTCACCCTGAAGTCATCCGCGAATCCGAAACGAGTTAGCATCCTGGCGGTGTTTCCCACGATGCATACCTCGTCGTTGAACACGTTCTCTCCCGATGGTAAGAAAAGCCATTGCTTGAAGAATAGGTCCGCGGCCTTTCTGACACGCTTATCTTCCTTGGTCAAGCCCAGATCGGAGAGGACCAGGCACCTCCAATTGGTCGCGGTGTATTTTGGCCCGTAAAGCGATCGCGCAGACTCCCAGTACCCTTCCCTCTTTTGTGTACGTAGGATATCGACAGCCCAGCCTCTCTTCGAGATCTTAGAATATGCTTCTGCAACTTCTGGGTCGTCTCGTCTACGACCTAAGAGTTCGGTTAGAGTGAAGTAACGAACCGCCGGCTGATTCGCCTCTAGAAGCCAGTCCATAACGTTCTGACGTTTCATAGTTTGCAATTTGTTCGATTAGGAGTTGGCATGCGGACTAAAAAGAATATGAGGTGTGAGCGAACCATTTCAGGGGTGAAGGGAATGGCCGCCTATGCAAGTGGGCTCCTTTTTTAGGACAAACCGATACCCACTCGCTCTTCTAATAATCTCGATTGGCGTGTACACATTCTTCTCGCTACACAATGGGCTCAATGTCTCCTCCTACTACACCGGTGACGAGCCGCATTATGTCGTGATAATCAAGGCCTTAGCACAGGGACATCTGTACGTGGAAGAAGTCTACAGAGATCCACGGCCTGAATGGACGGTCTGGCCGTATTCTTGGCATGCGGTAAAAGGGCCCGACGGCCATTTCTATTCAACCCACGGCGTAGGCCTCCCGCTCCTTGCCGCCCTATTTTACATCCTTGCGGATTCACTTGGGCTAATTCTCTTCATTCCACTGATCACAAGTCTGCTGAATTTGTCTCAGTATTTTGCGTGCAGGAAAATAACTGGGGATGATTTCGTTTCTTTCGCTACGGCGTTGGTGATGGGATTCGCGACTCTCATACTCTCTTACTCGAATCAGCTCTATCCAGAGCTTCTGATGGCTCTTCTGCTCTTAGTCTCGCTTAACTTGGTTTTGAGGTATGGCTTTTCGGATAATGTGCAATTGGCAATGGGGCTACTCATTGGGTACGGTTTCCTCATGAAACCGTCATACGTCGCAATAATCGCGGGTTTCGGATTGACGCTGGGAATAATTTGTATCAGAAGGAAACAGATCAATTTCAGTTTGTTTCTTGTGGGCGTGATGGTTTGGTTTGCTATTTTCTGCATTTACAATACCATCGCGTTCGGTGGTCCATTAGCTGTTCCTCTGGCCTCCGGGGAGTCAGCGTACCCGCAAATCCAGACGAGTAATGCGGTGTTCGCGGCCACTGGGCTCATATTCGACCGTTACCGCGGCCTCTTGCCTTACTCTCCTCCCCTCCTGCTCTCCCTCTTTGGGTTGCGCCCCCTTCTCAAAGAGAGATCTGACATCTTCGCCTTAGCCGCAGGCGCGTTCCTAACGGAATATATTGGGTCATCCCTGTTCACGCATTGGTGGGCCGGCTTCAGCCTCCCCGCCAGATATCTCATCTCAGTCTTGCCCCTGTTCAGTCTGCCCCTATCATTGGCGTTGAGGAACAATCTGCATAGACTCTGGTTCAAAATTGTTGCAAGTTGCACAATTTTTCTCGGCCTATGCCTGAATCTGGTGATGTCTTGGTCAAGAGACATCGGTTTGAACGTGAACAACGCCAAGTCCGAGATGCTCTCGATCGCTTACCTAGGCTTAGACCGCCTTTTCCCAGTTGTATTGAACTCGCAGGACCTCGTGGCCATTTCATTTTCCCAGCTTCTACTGTGGTTGAGCGGTCTCTTCGTGGTCGTATTGTTCGCCGTCTTCCTGGCAAGTGTTAAGGGGTCAAGAATCAGGAAATCGAGACCCTAGCGACTTTTTTGCATGGCAAACTTGCTTCTCTGGCATCGTATCGAGTTGAACTTCCGAAGGAGGGTGGAGTCCACCCTGTCGCGTACCCACTCTGCTATGTGGCGGAAAACGGGAATCTGGGTGGCTGGACGGTTCTGTCTTGGGCCGTCAGGGCGTGGAGGGGTTTGGTTTGGGGTGTTTGGTGGAATTTTTGATTTTTGATTTTTTCAGCGATAAGCCGGCGAACTAGTTTTCTTGTCGTCGTGTCGTGCGACATCGCGTAAGCATTCAAGAAGGCATAACTGGAAGGTTACGGTCGGGCTTCCGTGATCGCGTCTTTGAGGATACTTCTGTGGCATCTGTTGGGGTCACGGCATCCGCACAGAAGCGTGATCTTTTCCGTCTTTGCTCGTTGAGCCAACTGGCGTATGAGTTGCTGCTTGTTCTGATCTTTTAGCTCTGCGAGGTAACGTTTCCTGAACTGCGACCACGCCATTTTGCCGTCTTTCCAGGCCTTGATAAGCTCTTTGCTCGTTCCAAGTTCCCTGTACCATGCATCGATCTTTTCCTTCTTCACTCCTCGAGGCCAATACTGCATGACAAGAACTCGGAAACCATCGTCCTTCGACTTCGGATCATAGATGGACTTATCCACACAGACTACCACCTAAACTCACCATAGCCACAAAGAGAATTGCCGACGGTGAATAGTCACGATGGAAAAGATAAAACACGTGATCGATTCTGGCAGCCCAGTCTCCCCAAAATTCCGGTTATACCATTGCTGACCAATTATTTTTGGTGATCTCGTTGTAAGTCTGAAGATGTTCGCAGCCGACTAGTTTTCTCACATTCTGACTCGTGCAAAACCGAAGACACTTTCAATTGCTCCCAACAAGCAATTTCTGTGTCAGTTTCGAATTGGTCGAGGGACTGGGACGGTTGAGCGTATGGTCAGAATTGCTGTGGACATAGGAGGGACCTTCACCGACCTTGTCGGAATGGACAACGAGGGTTCCAAGCTCTTTGTTCTGAAAGTCAAGAGTACGCCGACAGCCCCCGAAGTCGCCTTTGTTGAATCTATTATCCGCCTGATGTCCGAGAATCAGTTGCTCCCATCCGAGATCGACAATATTGTTCACGTCGGAACTATTGGGTCAAATCTCTTTCTGGGACAGCTGGGAATCAAGATGCCAAAAACAGCGTTAGTTACTACTCGAGGGTTCAGGGATGTTTTGGAGATCGGCCGCCAAAACAGACCCGAGCTCTACAATGTTTTCTTTAAGCGTCCAACACCACTTGTTGCACGAAAACTGAGGTTCGAAATCAGCGAAAGAACAAACTCGACCGGCGACGTCATACGAGAGGTAGATGACTGGGAACTCAAACCTCTTGCAAAGCGACTGAGAGACGCTCATATCGAGTCGGTGGCAATATGCTTTCTCAACAGCTATCTGAATTCCGATAATGAGAAGAAAGTGAAACGCGCGCTTAGTGAGTCGGCCGATTTCGTTTTCGCTTCCTTTGAAATTGATCCCGAGCATCGAGAGTTTGAACGAACGAGTACGACGGTCGTGAACGCCGTCCTAGCCCCAGTGGTTTCTCAGTACCTGAGTTCTGCTTTAAGCAGGTTGAAGGACATCGCGATAACTGCGCCCGTTCAGCTGCTCTCGTCTTCCGGAGGCCTAGTAGACTTAGACTCAGCTAGAGCTAGGCCGATTATTGCCGTTGAATCCGGGCCGGCAGCAGGCGTGGTGGGAGCGGCAGAAGTTGCAAAGATGCTCGGCAGAAACAGGCTATTGAGCCTCGATATGGGGGGAACGACGGCAAAGGCCGGATGCATCGTTGATTACGTTCCGTTAATCGTTCCCGAAATAGAAGTTGGCGGCCGAGCTCACTCGGGAAGAGTCGTCAGGGGAACTGGATATCCTGTGCGATACCCATCGGTAGATCTTGCGGAGGTGAGCGCGGGTGGGGGGACCATCATATGGGCCGACGAAATCGGCACGCTGAGAGTTGGACCGATTAGCGCAGGAGCCGCTCCAGGTCCGGCCTGTTACGCTTCCGGAGGAGAGGCACCAACAATAACTGACGCCAATTTGATCTTAGGCAGATTAGGCTCGACGCTACTCGGAAGAGAAATGCCGCTTGACGTCAACCTTGCGACACGATCAATGAAGGAAGTTGCGACGAAGGTAGGCATGGGCTTAACCGAGGCAGCCGCGGCTTCCATTCGCCTCGTAAATCTTCACATGGCAAGAGCACTTGACATAGTTAGCCTCGAACGCGGCCAGGATCCCCGAGAGTTTTCGTTGATGGCTTTCGGAGGGGCAGGTCCGATGCATGCCGCGGAACTCGCGGACCAGGTTGGAATTGACACGGTAATTGTTCCCCTTCATCCGGGATTGTTTTCCGCGTTGGGGATGATGATGACCGATATGAAATATCATTACGTGAAAGGTGTCCTCAGGTTATTGGACGAGTTGCCGGACAATTTCTTCAAAGAGGCATGGAACTTGATGCTTCAAGAAGCGGTTTCTACCGCGAAACGACAATCTGATCAACTTAACGCAGAAACAATCTTCGTCAGAAGCGTTGATGCTCGATACTTGGGACAAGGGTTCGAGCTTGAGGTGCAACTATCAGGCGATTTCAATCGTGAAAGCCTGCGGGAGTCGTTTGAACGGAAACACGAGGCGGTCTACGGCTATCGCCATATCGGAGAGCCTATAGAAATCACCGCCGTTCGGCTAACTATGATAATTCCCGTCGCAAGACCGAGTTTGAAGCTCACGGTCGGAGCTCCTCATGAAATCGAAGAGGCTCATCGAAAAGTGTGGTTCAATGACACATGGTGTGAGGGGACGGTGTTATGGCGTGATAATGTACTCGGGTCGCAGCCATTGTATGGCCCCTTGATAATCGAAGAGTATGATTCGACCACTGTTGTGCCGCCGGGTTGGAACTGCCGTAGGGACGAAAATAACTGCTTGAGCCTGAAGCGACAGATATGACAGTCGACAAGCTCACCATCGAGGTTACGAAGCATACTCTCGCTTACATCTCCGAGGAGATGGGGGTCGCATTAAGGAGGTCGTCTTATTCACCGAATATCAGAGAACGAGCCGACCACAGCTGCGCCGTGCTTGATAATCTCGGACGAACCATCGGCCAAGCCGAACATATTCCAGTTCACATAGGCTCGCTGCCACTTGGCCTGAGAAACACTCTGGAATACCTCGATGGCAAAGGCATTGAACCTCAGGAAGGGGAGATGTATTTTCTAAACGACCCGTACATTGCTGGGACGCATCTAAACGACGTAACCGTTTTGCGACCGGTGTTCGTCAAGAGGCGATTAGTCGGATACGCCGCGAACAAAGCGCATCACGTCGATGTCGGTGGAGTCTCCCCTGCAAGCATCGGAATCAAGGCTCTCACCCTCACTCAGGAGGGAGTAGTAATTGAACCGACGAAGCTCGTAGAATCAAATCGATTACTGGACAGAGTAGCGTGCGAATTTGCTTCCAAGACTAGAATGCCCAGCGTTGTTCTAGGCGATCTCAGGGCACAGGTTGCGGCCAATCTTCTCGGAGGTAAACGACTAGCCGAGCTAGTTTCAAAAGTTGGAATAGACAGGTTCACGGAAGCATCCACGTCGATTCTTGATCAAACCTACATGTTCACCCTTGCGGAATACGAAAAGATGCCGAAGGGAAAATTCGTCGGCGAAGATTACTTAGAATTGGATGAGACGCCGCTGCCCATTTGCGTTGCCGTATGCTTGATGAATGACAAGGTTGAAGTTGATTTTTCTGGGACATCGTCCCAAGTTCAATTTCCACTCAATGCGGTTTTCGGAGTCACAACGTCCGCAGTGACATTTGCAATGAAGACCTTGATGCCGCCCGAATTGCCGCCAAATGATGGTTTCAGCCGCACAATTAGCATAGAAGCGCCACTGGGGTGTATCGTAAACCCAATCAAGCCTGCCCCAGTGGCTGGAGGAAACTTGGAGACGAGTCAACGCATTGTTGACGCCATCTACCTAGCCTTGATCGAAGCGATGCCCGATCGGTTACCGGCGGCTTCGCACGGTAGCATGAACAATCTAATGATGGGAGGGACTCTGCCCAAAACCGGCGAGAGGTGGGCGCTCTATGAGACAATCGGAGGCGGCTACGGCGGCAGGCTTGGATTGGATGGTGTCGATGGAGTTCAGGTTAACATGACGAACACCATGAACACACCGATCGAAGTGATAGAACATTACTACCCAATACGTTTCGAATCTTACACACTACGTTCCGGAACCGGCGGCGCGGGAGAATGGAGAGGAGGAGTTGGCATCGAACGCTCTCTGAAAGCCCAAAGTGAAGTACAGGTAGCGCTCCTGGGTGAACGTAGACGAATCCGACCTTGGGGATACAAAGGAGGCTTGCAAGGACAATCCTCAGAATATATGATCCAAAAACCTGACGGCACCATTTTGCCGCTCAAGGCGAAAGACTCCACTCTTCTAGCTCGCTCAGAGACATTGATAATTCGGACAGCTGGCGGAGGAGGTTACGGCGATCCTAAGAAACGGGATCCTCAACTTCTTCAGCGAGATATTGAAAATGAATACGTAACTGAGGATTAGACCGACACGGTCTATCGATGCTTCTCCGCGATGGAAGAACAATTCGATATGATGATGAGCTGTCACTTAGGCCGTTACACACCTTTCCAACGACGAAAACGTTCGCGGTTCAATTTCAGTCGCCCGCACTTGGTGCACCACCACCCGAAAAACGACGGTCGGAATTACTACGCCCGCGTGAGAAGATACACACTCGAAAACGGGCCTTTCACGAGATGCAGACGGTCGTTCTGGGCTGAGATGGGCCGGCGGGTTAGGTTTGGTCCATTATGCTGCCGACTTTGTTTTCGTCGAATTGCTGATCGGCCAGGTTTACGGTGGTCATTTTGAGTTGAGCGTCTTCAGTCGAGGTTTGCCACTCCATGTCTTCCACTGCCAGGCCTTTGTTGCGAATTACTGCTCGAGCAGCCAGCGTGAAGGGGCAGGAGGGTAGGCTTCTTCCTTCATTCAACAATTTCTTGAGTACTGGTAGGTAGTGGTAGTTCTTGAAGTCCACGTTCACCTGAGACGGCGAAAGTTGAACGTTTATTGAGTCCGCTAATCCTCCACTAGCCACGAACATGGACAATGCATGCAATGAGCCTTCGAGGTCATAGGGGAGTTGCATGTTTGATTCTTCACGCATGAACTCAAGCATCCCCCTTCCTACGTTATCGAGAATGAGTTGCGCCTGTGCCCCGAGATAGTCGAACCCGCAGGCCAGACCGTATGCAACGGCCTCGAAGACTGGTAATCCTACGCTTTCGTTCAGCTGGCTCGGCAGCTTCATGCCTGTAAAGTCTGCTGGTTTACGCGGAATGACCGTGTTCTCGGTATTTGTGGCACCAGGAACAACCTTCATTCGGAGTGTGTAAACTCCATCTGAGGTCACGTTTTCCGAGATTCTTTCTCCCATCACTCCCGCTGACCTCCGAACCGCATTGTACGTAACGCAGACCGGGCAGGTGAGCAGGTACGAGTTATGCTTGCGCAGTTTCTCCAAGAGTGGCAGATACCGCCAATTCAACATGACGACATCCATCGTGTCGCCGCTTTGGTCGACGCGGATGTTGCTTGTGTAGCCGTTCTCAACAAAAAATTTCACGATGTTGCCGACAAATTGGTGTGGATCGCTGGATCGTTCAAAGTACTCTTGGCTGAGGCCATACTCTAAGATTCCATCTCCCATCCTGTCAAGCATATCCTGACCACGGAACCCCAGATAGTCGAAGGCTCTTGCCGCTCCGTACAGCATGGGATCTAGAACCGCAAGCTGAATCATACCCCGCTTTGGTGAAGTAGTCAAATTTTCACAACTTTATCGCAGAATGGAGCAAGTTGCGACACAACATCCTTCTCCGCATTCATTTCAACGGTGAAGAGCGATCCTGACGTATTCCAGCGCCGCATCTTCTCTGTGAGCAGATGGGCGAATTTTGAGACCGCCTTCGAGTCATTGTAAATTAGCAGCGTCGAGAGGCTGTCAAGCAGGAGGAACCTTGGCTCCTTGAGTTTGCCTACGGCCCTTGATATGCCGATGCATAAGTTGCTTAGGTCAATACCGGAACCCAAGCACGCATGGTCCTGGGCCTCCTCTACTGAAGGCACATTTGTGATTCCATCCACGAAGAATAATGAATCTGAGGCAATGCCCGCCTTCTCAAAAGACTTCGTGAGCACGCTGAAAGGTTTGTTGAGTGTAACGTAGACTCCTCGGGTTGACTTGGTTGCAAAATATTTCACTACTCCAAGTATTGCCTCTTGATACCGCATAGGGTCAATCAGCGTTAGGGCGATCGGTTTGTCGAACTCCTCCAAAGCCTGGAAAATGCTGTCGTAGACATCGGCAGTCATGATGAACGTCGGTCTCTTATATTGAGAGGTCGAAAAACCTTTCGTACAAGCCAACTCGCCGAAGCAAAATTCGGCAAAGCAAATTTTTCTACAAGGCCTCGTTCGACGTCAATATTGTCTTATCGTCAATATTGATCCAGGAGTAACAATCAGCTACGCAATGATATTGAACGTGGGATTAGGTAACGTCATAAGTGCACTGTTCAGCTGGCCTTCCGCTCTGGTGCACCTTACATAAGCGTGGATAATCCGCGGCGGTATTGGAAGAAGCATTACGAGAAGATGAAGGAGGAAATCGAGGCAGCCGAATTATACGAAAGGGATCACCAGACAAGTCAACCAGCAATTCCCACTCAACAACTCCCGTCCCAATCTGTCTAGAAATCTCTGAAGGCATCAGCATAGCGGTGAAATCGGTAAGCACCTGAACACACTAGTGGGCGACGTCATTGCCTTTTGAATTCCATTAAAGGGGCGATCGTTTTCCTCAGCAGAATCTCGGAGTGATCGGGAACAATCCAATTCTTCAGTTCACCTACGACTTTGTAGCCGCGTCGCTCGTATAGCTTCTGAACTCGTTCGTTGAATGATGACACGCAGATGAATATGTTGGGGGTTTCGCTTAGGATTCTCTTCTCAACGTAATCCATCAGTTCGCTTCCGATACCTTTGCCTCGCCATTGCGGAGCAACGCAAACTGACTGAATATAGCCGACAAAGGCGCCGTGCATGGTGAGAATTGTGAATCCTACAATCTCATCGCCTACCATGGCTAAGTAGACTTCCCTTGAAGGGTCTATCAGAATCTTCAGTGACGCATCATAATCGCGTCGTAGAGTTATCCAAGGCTCCGAATTCGCCATCATACGAGCGCATATCTCCGCGTCGGCTCTTCGCCCAGGTCTTCGTATATCTATCTCTACGCGATTTCCCCTCAGTTTTGCTTCGCAGTTGTAGGCGGATGTGCCCATCGCCCGGTTCCCCGGAAAATCAATAAGTATTCTAGCTGTTAGATATTTTCCCTATGACCTATCGACTGCCTGACCGCCAGACGCCTTACATCTTCCGAAGAAGAAGATACGGTCTCTTTGCTTAACTGATTTGACGGCTCAGTGCTGCGTATCTTAGGTTTGTGCAGATAAGAGCAATGGAACTACCTTCTTCCAAGCCCACCCTCCTAAGCAAGCTCCTGGCACGAGTACATACGTAGTCATATCAAAATCACGTTAGCGCTGTGATTCCGAATATATTTCTAGCCTCTGAATTTTCAGCTATACATGAATTCTGAGCAACTTCACTCGCCTAACTTTTAGAACCATGAAGCCGAGAAGGCGTAGCAACGTAAGCGAGAACAATTCTGCTTGTACTGTGAGAATGTCTTTACCCGGCATGGTTGCCTAATGTTCGCTATAGTCAAAAAAACCAAAAAACTCGCTCCCGGATGCCCTAGGCACCACTCTAGCCCTCATAATAATCGGACTCATAATCTTCGAAGTTACCACTTGAAGAAAGACGAGTTCGACCTGGCGCTTGCGTACAGAGAGATCCCGTTCGAATAGATCGAACAAGGCCCCTATCCGGGCGGAATAGATTTCGCAGCCGCGCTGCTAACGCCCGTGACACGGGAAGAACATTTTGAAGTAGCTGACTCGATTCCAGCTGTCCCCGTGCTCATCCATGGCGGCAAGGCCGTGCACACGACAAATTATGTCTCCCCGAGTTGTCTGGAACCACTGCCTAACGCTTACATGTAACATACAACTCGGTTTCCGCCATAACTTCAGGCAGTTGGCTGCACAAGTGGTAGATACTCCTCTCGCAGACATAGTTGAAGAAACTAAGCGGATAATCGAATCCGCCGACAAACAAGGGATAACCCTGAGGCTTTTTGGCGGCATGGCAATACGCTTTCACTGCCCAAGTGCAACACACCGCTCTCTGGAACGCAAGTACGCCGACATAGACGTCATGGCATTGAAACGCCAATCGCATGAGATAAAGAAATTTTTTCCTGACCTGGGCTACTCCCCACGAAAGATTTTCAACGCAATGTCAGGCGATAAACGATTGATTTTCAACGATATTGATAGGGGTAGGCGCGTTGATATCTTCCTCGACAAATTCGAGATGTGCCATAAATTCGATTTCACAAGTCGGCTTACTCTAGATAAGCCAACGATCTCTCTAGCAGATCTTTTAGCCACTAAACTTCAGGTTGTGCAAATGACGGAGCGGGAATACAGAGACATAATCGCCGTCGTGCATGATCATGAGATCGGCGATTCAGACGCACCGGAAACGATCAACGGTTCCTACTTGGCACAACTATGCGCCGATGATTGGGGAATCTACAAAACCTTCACAATCAACATCGCCAATATTCTAGGCGCACTAGATGGATACACGTTAGATATCAAAGAGAAGGAGATCGTGCGTCAACGTCTGAACAACCTCAAATCACGAATTGAAAATGCTCCCAAGTCCATGGGATGGAAGATGCGGGCGAAAATCGGAGAGAAGAAGCGTTGGTACGAACTCCCGGAGGGAGATAAGGAAGTCGTTGATTCAGATTTCGGCCCGACAAAAAAACATACAGAAGCCAGTTCCGGCCCATAGCGGGCAAAGAACTCATCCAACAAACACCAACAAATGCGGGAAATGGGATTGCCTGACGATAGAGTCGTACTGATTACAGGTACTTCACTGAGCATCGGGAAGCTCACTGCCACGTTGCTCGACATAACCATCGACGAATCCGTCACAACATGCGTCTCAAACGTGCTCGGGAAGACTGGTCGAATAGATATTTTGGTCAATAATGCGGGACAGTCGTGTATGGGAGGGTTAGAGGAGACGTCGCTTGAGGCGAAGGCGCAATTTCTTTGGCGCCGTCAGGATGGTGAACGCAGTCCTACAATCGATGCGGAAGCGGAGGAACGGCCAGATCATCAACATAGCCTCGCTCGCAGCAACTTTTCCCATCCCGTTCGGAGGTTACTATAGCGCCGCGAAGTCTGCTCTCATAGTATATTCGGAAGTGCTATGGCAGGAAATGAAGAACCTAGGGCTTAAAGTGTCGGTTATCGACCCCGGATTCTTCAATACGCACCACAACCGTATACGCGCCGCAAGTTCGATCAGCGACTACGATGAGGTCAGGCAAAGGGCGCGGTCAGTCGACGAAGAGTCGTTCGACAAGGGGGGCGACCCTCAGGAAGTGGCGGAGACGGTTTTGAAGGTAATCGAAACACCATCCCCTAGGCTACACTACGCAGTGGGCAAGGAGAAGCGTTAGGAAACACTGGCGGCTCGACGGATAACAGGAAAGGGCATTAGCTGAGAAGCAACACCGACCTGTTCTAAACAATACGAGAGATCGCCTCTTGGCTCTAGGACTTTCTTAGGGCTCTGTAGTATTGATGCTCGAACTCGGCTATGTCTGGGGGTATGGTGGTTACTTCTCCGATGCTCTTGGCCGTGACGTATATCTTAGCGAGTTTCTCGACGAGAATCGCATTCCTCAATGCGTCGTCCAAGGTTTTCCCACAGCAAATGGTGCCGTGATTGGCCAGCATGGCTCCGTCCCTTTCGGCAAGGGCTTGGGCGGCATTGGCGCCAATTTCGGCTGAACCGGCCAAGGCATAAGGCGCAGTGCCGATATCTCCTCCGAGGAAGACCGTCTGCTCATCCATCAAGGGAGGTATTCTTCCACCGATACAGGATAGTGCTGATGCGTAAGGTGAGTGTGCGTGAATTACCCCTCCCACGTCGCTTCGAGCCTTGTAGACGGCGATATGCATTTTTGTCTCAGTCGAAGGTTTGAGTTTTCCCAGAAGAAGCTCCTCGTGACAGCCAACGATTAGGATGTCATCCAGTTTCATTCTATCGTAGGGGACCTGCGATGGCGTGATCGCTATCTTCTCTTCTGCGGGGATGCGGGCGCTCACGTTTCCCTCCTTCGCCACGACAAGTCCGGCCTCCGCCATTTTCAAGAAAGTCTCGAAAACTTTCTTTCGGATGGGTCTATACGATGATGCTTTCGTCAACTTGCCCAGGATCCTCCGAACCAGACCAGATCGGACAAGAAAGAGGCGTAGCATTCCAGATTCTTATTGTTCGCCTGGCGGGATTTCCTTGTACACTAACGAGATGTCTAAGCCTCTTTGTCCCCAGTATACCTTCGACAGACCCCAGATCACAGGCCCAACGAGCAGCAGTAATTGTAGAAGGCCGCGATCTGGACGTTAGATGGACCACCGTATTCTGGAGCGCTCACACGAGAACTACGTCTTTCAATCCTTTAAGGTGCGCGTCGCTGGAGTAAAGTTGAGCTTCGAAATGTCGTGAGGTGGCGTAGATGAGTGCGTCTGCAAAGTGGAGTCCGTGTGAGAGACCGTAGTCCGCAGCTTCCAGCGATAGGGTTTGGTCAACCGGCACAATTTTCGTCTGATTGAGAGCAGCGACTGCTTCTAGAGCTGGTTCCTCACCCTTGGGGTTCGAAAAGGCCCCCTGTACTTTTTGATGGACCCCGTGCACTCGTTTCCACTCGAACAGATCATGCGACCTCAGGAGAGTCGTGTCAGCCTGACTCTCTAGTATTCTCGACCAGCTCGTAACGAGTCAGTCCCATTTGTTCTACTCTCTCGAAGAGCGTTAGTCTGTCCAGATCGTCCAGCAAGAGTGTGGCGGTATAGGAGGCGTTGCTCATGTTACGAATAGTAGTGACACCATTTGCAATGAAAAGGATGAAGTCTGCTTCTCCCCAGGTATGGGTATGCATATCCGCCAATCCAGGCATGAGGTACTTCCCCCTGCCATCGATTTTCACGGCATCCCGGGGAACCGTGATCTTGTCTGTCTCAGCGATCTGATCAATCGTATCCTGCCGCACAATGACTGTCCGGTTCCTTAGGACTTGTTCCTTGTCCATCGGGACGAGGCTTACATCGACAAATGCTATGGGTTTGTCCTGCATTTCAGTTCCATCCTCTCTTCCGACTTGTTGGATGTCAACCTAAGAGTTTAGTGCAGGGTACGCATTAAACTGAAACGTGAGCCTGATTGTCTGACGAGAAAGCATCCCAGACCGAGGAAGGGCGGGTGTTCATCCAGCCCTGTCCAGATTGGTCACTCGTAGGCTTTGCTTCTATGTCTGATTCTTAAAACCAGCACATTCTGTTCCAGCAAGGCATAGATTATCCGGTAATCCCCGATTCTGAGTTTATACAGTCCAGCGAATTCGCCATGCAGAGCCTCACCGCTTCTGGGGTTCTTCCCTAGGACATTTCTTATTCCGCGTAGAATTCGCTGTACGCTCTTCTGATCGATCTTCTTAAGGTCACGGCGTACCGAGGTCTTGTAGAGGACCTTAACGGTCAATCTCGACCAAATCTTTCTCAGAAACTACTCGGTCATCTTTGTCATTGAGTCGGTGCATGGCGATGAGATAGTCCTCGTATTCCTCCAGGTATTCGCGCAAGGCTTTCGTGACAATGTAAGTTTTGGGACGATCGAGGGACTTAGCTAGTTCGTCAAGTCGTTTCGCAATGTCGTCTGGCAGCCTTATGGACACTGCTTCAGTCATACTTGAAATACATGCAAGACACGTATTTAACCTCGTCTGACACCTCAGCGGAATCAGCATGGGGACCAGGGGGATTCTGGCGCCGGGGGATTTTCCGCCGCCCTCTAGGATTTCGTAGTCTTCCTCTAGAGCGAGATTTGAACCCACGAGTTGTAGGAAGGTGGCGGTTTTCTTCCCGCAGGCTGAGATGGAGTTGGTCAACTTCCTTTTCCTGAGGCACGAAAGGTATGGTGTTGATTCTCTGGTATCTGGGCATCTGGAAGAGGATTCCCTTGAACCTGTAGAATCGAGCGAGATCCACGCAGATCTTCTCCTTCCTGCCAACGCTCACGTTACGGGAGGCAAGGTGTGTCTTGACGGCGTCCTGGTTGGTTTTCTTGGCTACGGCTTTGAGGGTGCTTATGGCGGCCTGGATGGTGCTGGGTCGATAGCCCTGCCTACGCATCCAGAAGCCGTAGTTTAGGATCTCCGATAGGTTGGATGGGAGCGCCGGGGGTGGGACTTTCACCACCCTGGGTTCGCTCGAAACCCCCCAGGGTTGGATTTGAACCCCCCGTAGTATCCGTGCGGAGCTGGATGAACCCACGAAATTCTTCCTTCGAGGAGTCTCTCTCATCAGACAACTGAACTCACTCACGTAGCATTCACTGATCGCATATCTTACTCTAATTGTTTAGGTCAACGTTGGATAATGTTGAGTTCGAACTCTTCTGCTTGTCAACTCAGCTGACGGCGACTTCTATTTCGTTAGGCCTAACCGCTTTCTGAGTTTCTCAACCAGTTCCAAGTATCGAGGGTCGGTCCTTGCCTTGGCGAGGAGGGGCGAATGCATCAGCGGGAGGGGTATTACTCCGTGAGTTTCCAAAACCCTGTTCATGTTCTCGAAGAAGGAGTCGAGGTCTCCGAGGGCGTGATAGACGTATGCGATGAAGTTGAACCCGAGCGGACCCATCCTGGCGTCCTCAATCTTCTTGATTGTGAGCAGTGCTTTCTCCCGGTTGCCTTCCAGAGCTGCGAGGACTCCGCCCATCCAAATAGCCCAAGGATGGGTGGGCTCAAGCTTCTCGAACTTCGCGTGGAACTCCTT
>Ga0187769_10000615_pt1 | contig 19849 bp, 22 predicted proteins | sample 0116_SJ02_MP02_1_FD_133140 | JGI IMG/M metagenome (GOLD analysis project Ga0187769, IMG submission 133140) | Tropical peat soil microbial communities from peatlands in Department of Meta, Colombia - 0116_SJ02_MP02_10_MG | ecosystem: Environmental > Terrestrial > Soil > Wetlands > Peat | place... | reverse complement strand
CGGACTTCGCGAGGCCATAGGCTGAGCGCTTCATGGATCTTGTCGTCTTCGATTGCGATGGAGTGCTGGTCGATTCCGAACTGATCTCCAACGGGCTGTTGGCGGAGATGATGACGGAACTCGGTCATCCGATGACGGCGGAGGACGCCATTCGGACATTTGCCGGACGCAGCTTGACCGATATTTTGGCCCTGGCCGCGGGCATTCTAGGTCGCGAGGTTCCCGACGAGCTCGGCCAAGCCTATGGCCGGCGGCTATTGGACCGTCTGGCTCGTGATCTCAAGCCGGTCGAGGGCATCAACGCTGCGGTCGCCGCCCTGCCCTATCGCCGGTGCGTCGCCTCCTCGTCGTCGTTCGAACGCATTCGGCTGTCACTCGACGTGACCGATCTCACGCCGTTGTTCGATGGGCACATCTTCAGCGCCACGCAGGTCGCTTACGGCAAACCGGCGCCGGATCTCTATCTGCTCGCCGCGCGAACGATGGGCGCCGTTCCCGCCCGCTGCGTTGTTGTCGAAGATTCGCCGCTCGGCGTGGCCGCGGCTGTTGCTGCAGGGATGGCAGCCATCGGATTCACCGGCGCCGGGCACGCGCCGTCCGATCTCGCCCGGCAGCTCGCCGGCGCCGGCGCACGCCGCGTCGTTTCGTCGATGCGCGAGCTGCCGGGGACCATCGCGGTGCTCGCCGGCCACGGCGGCCAACCGTCCGTCGTTGAATGAGCGAACGCTATCGTGGCGGCTTCGGCCGGTCCCCTGCTGCGCGGCGAATGGCATCAAAGACCTTCAGGGCGGCAACGTGCTCGGCAACGTCGTGAACGCGAAACAGCGAGGCGCCCGCGGCGAGCGCGGCAAGGCTGGCGGCGACCGTTCCGACGAGCTGCGCCTCGACGCCGCCCTCGATCAGCGAACCCAGGAACGCTTTTCTCGATACGCCGACGAGAATCGGACGGCCAAAGTCGTGAAACTCGGCAAGCCGCGCGATCACTTCGGCGTTCTGGCGGGCGGTCTTTGCGAATGCGATGCCCGGGTCGAGAATGATGCGCGACGGCGCAATGCCGGCCTTCTGTGCGAGGGCGAGCGAACGTGCGAAGAATTGGCGGATATCGGCAATGATGTCGGCTGACGCATCCTTTTCGGTCCGATTGTGCATGATCACCACGGCCGCCTCGGCGGCGGCGACCGCGTCGGCCATGCCCGGATCTTTCTGCAAGCCCCAGACGTCGTTCACCAGCACGGCGCCCAGCTCGACCGCGCGTGTCGCCACCTTCGATTTGTAGGTGTCGATCGACACCGGCACTTCAAGCGTGCCGGCAAGGCAAGCCAGGACCGGTTCGATGCGGGCCAGTTCCTCGGGCTCACTCACCGGCACCGCTCCGGGACGGGTCGATTCGCCGCCGACATCGATGATGTCGCAGCCTTCCCCACTCAATCGCTTCGCCTGGGCGAGCGCGGCCTCCGCGCCAACGAACCGCCCACCGTCTGAGAAGGAATCCGGCGTCAGGTTGAGTATTCCCATGACGACCGGACGGGTGCCGATCTTGCCGAGGAAAGCATCACGTCTGACGCGCTGATCCGCCCGCATCGGCCTTCTCTTTAGCGTGCGGGTACTCGCAATGATAGCTTTTGACGCTCCACTTGGGGTGCTCGCCGATCCACTGGGCGATATAGGGCTGGGCGGTCATGACGCACTGCTTCAGCGAGCCGTTCCACATGTATTCGAGACGCTGCTCCTCGCATTGGTCGGGGTGCGCCAGCGCGCAAACGGTGACCACGATCGCTATCAGGTCCATGAAATTGCTCCGTCCGAGGATCTGGCGACTCACATGCAAGTATTGTGCAAACTATATACGCAAATCCTCAGTTCCGGTTTCCGATGAATATCTCGCCTTTTCCCAGGACCGCCATGTCTCCGGCGAGACGCCGCAGCGGCTGACGCAGCAACGCCGCGGCCGGTTTGCTTAACGGATCGACAAACCCGGCCCATAGCCGCATGGCCACAAGCTCGTGCCGGCCGCAGTCCACGAATGTCGGGGATATCACGCTGCAGCCCTCGCCGAGAACGATCGTGCCGCGTTTCATGAGGAAACCGGGCAGCGCTCCGGCCTTGCGGCCGACGATCATCGTACCGGCAATCATTCGACTGCCCGCATAGGCTCCGGCCCTGCCTTCGATGATTATCGTGCCACGGCGCATACGGTCGCCGGCGCGATCGCCCGCGCCACCATGGACGATAACCGTTCCGCCACGCATTCCGGCCATCTCTCCGGCCAACGGGCCGCCGAGAAAATCGCCGGCGGTGCCGTCGATCTCCACGACGCCGCCTTTCAAGCCGGATGCCGCCCACGGGCCGGCATTGCCGTGCAGCACGAGGCGGCCCCCCGTCATCAAACGCCCGGCCTGGACGCCGACGTCGCCCTCAACCACGACTTCGCCGCCGGTCATGGCCCGGCCAATGCGATCGAGCCGCTCGCATCCGCCTTCGATGCGAACGCTGCCAGGATCGCCCATGCGCAGTCGAAAAACCTCCGCGACGCTAACGCGCGCGCGTGTCGTCTGCAGCTCGACGCGCTCGATCTCGGCCGCGGTCTTGCCACCGAGCAGATGCGGGACGAGCGGCGATAAATCGAGCCGCTGGTCGGGGCGCCGGCGCAGCGAAAATGTCATCGGCCTCACGGCAGCAAATCCCGCAAATGGTAATGGTGCGGCCCAAGCTTGCCGCCATAATTTCCTGCACTGATCCGCATTGCGCCCCGCTTCGGGCCGAGCTTGACGATGGCGGCGACGCCGGCGCGCATGGCTCGCGCCACCGCATCGGACGTGAGACCATCGATCACGATCTCCAGGACCGATCCAGCATCAGCGTCGAGCGAAGTCTTCACCGCTCCACGCAATGTCGGACAATAAGCATCATTGGTTGATGCCGGAACGCCTTTGTACTTGGACCCGACTTTCGAGCCCGCGCGCGCAATCCCACCCGGAAAAGGCGCGATGGCATCGGGCACTTTCGCGATGGCGGCTGCGGCAGCCTCCGCCGCGGCGCGCGTCGTCTCGGTGGTGCGGCCGATGATGAGAAGGTTGCCGCCGCCGACAGCCTTCCTGGTCAGTCCCGTCGTCGCCTCGCAGACAAATTCGCCATCCATGACGGGAATGCGCCAGAAATGCTTGGCGCCGAAACGCTTGGAGATCTGCCACCCGTCGCCGAAATAGCGCAGCGCATTCCCGAGCCGCAGCGTCTCCTCGCCTTCGATGCCGGCGTAGCACGCCGAGCCCGGGCTGGTGAGTACGCACTGTGCAACCCGCGCCGCCAGTTGCTTTTGCAGCTCGCTGGTCGACACCGCAAACAGGAGGACGCGCGCGCCCGGCCGCCGGTCGGGTGTCTGCTTCGCGGCAAGCTCGCGATCGATGCCAGCCTCGCAACCGCAGCCGATCACCGATGTGGCAAAGCCGGTCATCGCAATCGCCGCCTGACGCGCCCACCGCGGACTGTCCGCGGTGATGATCACTGCGGTCGCGCGCATGTCGAATGCTTCCGCGAACGTGTCGTCGATGCGGACGCCTTTGACGGTCAGGACACGCATGGCACGCGTTCGAACGGTTCCGGGCGACCGAGAGCGTGCTCCGGCACCTTGATGAATTCGTCCGACAGGCCGTAGCGGCCTTCATAGTAGGCCTTCATACGGCGATCGATCGCGCGATCGCATTCGGGCTGCACCGTAAGCGCGCGGCCCCAGCGGCAATGCGTCAACGCGCCGTTGCGAACGACAAGCTCGCCGTCCTTGAACACCAAGGCTGCCGCGCGAAACATCCGGGCGCGATCGGCGCCGTTTTCGTAGACTGCTACGTCGGCCAAGGCGCCGGCGCCGAGGTGTCCGCGGTCGCTCAGGCCGAGCAGCTTCGCCGGCGCAGCGCGGGTCATTGTCGCAATCTCGGTCAACGAGTACTCGCGCGCAATCGCCGGCAGCGTGGTCACGGCCACCGCTGCGGGCGGCAGCTCCGCAAGCCACTGCGCACGCAGATCCCTGCTCATCAGCAGCGCGAAAATATCCGGATATGTCGTGAACGGTGCGCCGTTGGGATGATCGGTCGTAAGGAAAACGCGCCAGGGATCGGCGATCAACAGGAACAATTCGAGGCCGACCGCCCATTGCACCGCGTTGTAGAAGTTTTTGCGCTTGTAATTGTACGGGACGATGCCCACGCCGTTGGCGTCGCCGTCGACGATCAGCCATTTATTGGGCTGAGCCTGATTGCGGGCGTTGAATTGCCGCAGCACATCCGATGAGATCGTCACGGTCTGACCGAACATGACCTGACCGACATCGATCGTGACGCTCGCCGAGGCGTTGACGGCCTCGGCGAGCGGCGCGGCGGCCGAGGAAAACTGGCGTTCGCCCTGCTTGCCGTAGCCGTAGAACTGCAGATGGGCGAGATGGAGCGGCAGCCCCTCAGCGGCCGCGATCGTCGTCAGCGCGGTCTCGACGTTTCCGGCGAGCCCGAGATTGTTGCAATGAACGTGAAGCGGATGAGGAACGCCGAGCGCGTTGACGGCATGCTGCAGGGCTTTGACGATTTGACGCGATGAAACGCCATAGGACGGGACGACATCGTCGAAGGAGAACGAACGCACGTTCTCCTTGAACGCCGCCGCGCCGCCGGCGTTGACCACTTTGATGCCGAGGCCGCGCGACATCTCCAGCGTCCATGCCACATAATCGCGAATGGCGGCGCCGCTCTCCTTCGCGCGCAACAAACCGAGCAGATAGTCGTCATTGCCAAGGATCGTCAGTATCGCCTTGTCGATGATCGGGGTGTCGGCGAGTTCAAGGTGGGCGTGCAAGGCATGGTGGGGGGAAACTGCCGGCTCGACGACAGTCGTGAAACCCATGGCGGCATAGAGCCGACCGGTCTCAAAGGTGGTCCAGCCGACCTGTGACAAGGGCGTTTCTGCGGGGCGCCGCGCTGCGGCAGGATGAAATTCTGGCAGCAACAGCCGCGCGGTGTTCACGTTCCAACCGGCGATATGAGAGTGGATATCGATGCCGCCGGCCATGACGATCTTGCCGGCGGCATCGTAGGTCGTGTCAGCGCGCGCATCGTGCGGCGCGTCTATGATCCTATCGTCGCGGACCCAGACATCGCCGATGCCGTCGCGACCATTGGCCGGATCGATGACGCGCCCGCCGGCAATACGCGTCAACACGATCGCGCCCCGTCGTTCGGCAACGCCGTAGCAATGCGGGCGATCACACCGGCGACCGAAATCGTGTTGCTTGGCCGAGTGGCTTCGATTGCCGCGAGCGTGCCCGTCAGCGGCAAATGCTCCACCGCGGGATGGTCGACGCCGGGGTGTCCGACGGCGATATGAACGTGCGGCGACACCTCAAAGCTGGCATCGGCACCGGTTAACGCGATGGTCGGCGCCGCCGCACGCCATTGGGGCGATGCTGCGCGGTAGGCGGATATCCAAAGAACGCAGTCGGTTTCGCGGCTCTCGGCGATGCGCCGACCGTCGTAGAGCCAAGGGTCGTGCTCCGCAAATTCCCGCCCAAACGCTGTCCGCATCGGCAGTCCGGCGATCCAGCCGCAGGTCTGCAGGACGCCCAATGCGTTGTCCGCGGGAGCCAGCGACAAGGCGGAGAAACGGGTGGTCGTGTTCAAATCGTCGATCAGGCCGCACAGCATCGCAATCGAGAGCGCGTCGAGCGCGCCCGCCGACCAAGTCGCAACGCCAAATCGCGCGGCGCCAAGAGCGGTGACGACGCGATCGAGCACGGTTGACGAAACGCGGGCCTTGCCGGTTGATCGACCACCGATGCGCGCGCGCAGCACCGAGAGCAGCACCGGCAAGTCGCGCGGATCCTTGCCGACGGTCTCGATCCTCGTTTCATCCAACTTCGGCTCTGCGGCATCGGCACCCGGGCATAGCCAAAAAAAGCGATGCCCCGCTTGCGCCGGGCCATCGAAGATGAGCCGCAATTCCGGGCTTCCGCACAGCCCGGGACCGGCCAGCAGGAACGTGTCTGCGCGCGCGAGCGCCTCGAGCGGAGTGGTCAGCATGACTCCCGAGGTACGCATGACCTCGAGATCGCGTAACAGGGCCTCGGCGTTCACATGGTCGACGATTGCGCCGATGCGTTCCGCCAGCGCAATCGCCGCCCGGGAGCCGGCGACATCGGTACCTAGCCCAGCAATGAGGGGATTACGACTTGCGGCGAGGAGCTTGGCCGCCTCGGCAACGGCCTTATCAAGCGTTGCGGGCTTGCCCGCAATCCACGCCTGCCCCATGGTCGAATTCCCCTTCGAAACGCGAACAAAGCCGCGACAGTACTCAATCGTCGTATTTGAGATAGGCGAAACGTTGATCCTTTTCCGGCGTGCCCTCGAGCGCGCCTTTCTCCTTCGCGGGTCGCCAGTGAACTACTTCTTCGATCTTCTTCGCCAATTCGAAATCCTTGTCGGTGATGCCCTTCGCCGCATGATTCTGCAGCCGCACTTCGACCCAGGCATACGAAGCAGTGATGTCGGGATGGTGCCAAGCCGCTTCAGCCAGATGGCCAACGGTGTTGATGACCATCAACGTACCCTTCCAGCTGTTGGTGCGGTACTTGCGGCGAATCCAACCGTTCTCGAGATACCAGTGCGGCAGGTCGCGCTTGAGGCGCCGCTCGATTTCCTCGTCCGAATAGGTCAGTTCTTTTTCGGTTTCGGCCATCGGGTGTCCTCTCTTGGATCGTTGAATGCGTCCCACATTGCCAACCCAAACGGGATGACGCAGTGTAGACTCGTATTCTCATTAGAAAAACCCGGGGCGCGTACCAGTTTCCGGAGGTAGCTTGCAGAACGGTGGTTCGAACCCTGCAGGAGTCGACGTAACGGCTCCGGCGCGGCTGCACCTCGGCTTCCTGGATCTTAACGGACGGCTCGGTCGCCGGTTTGGCAGCATCGGACTCGCGATCAGCGACATCAGAACCAGCATCGCGATCCGAAGAGCAAAACATACCGAGGTCTCGGGTCCGGATAGCGACCGAGTGCGGCAATATCTGGAAATTATGCAGCGGGTGCTGGCGCTAGATGACGCTCACGCGGTGCGAGTTCTGGAAGTGATTCCCGCCCATGCCGGCCTCGGATCAGGTACGCAACTCGCGCTGGCAGTAGCCGCCGGCCTTCGCCGCCTGCACAACTTGCCCGACAACGTGGAAGGCGACGCGACGCGGCTTGGACGCGGCATGCGTTCGGGGATCGGCATCGGCCTCTTCTCCCAAGGCGGCTTGGTCGTTGACGGTGGCCGCAATGATCAATCGGTGCCGGCACCGATCATTAGCCGTCTCGAGTTTCCGGATCGTTGGCGCATTCTGGTTGCTCTCGACCCGAAGCGTCAGGGCGTTCACGGGATCGACGAAGTGACGAGCTTTGCGGGGCTTCGGCCAATGTCTGACGCAGATGCCGCCCACAATTGCCGGCTGATTCTGATGCAGGCGTTGCCGGCGCTTGCCCGGCACGACCTCGTCGGGTTCGGCGGCGCAATCAAGGAACTGCAGATGCGGCTCGGCGATTATTTTGCTCCGGCTCAGGGCGGCTCGCGCTTCACCAGCGCCGATGTTGCCACGGTCCTGGCGGCTCTCGATGACGCTGGCGCGTTCGGCGTCGGTCAAAGCTCCTGGGGACCCACCGGCTTCGCCTTTGCACCGTCGCCGGAGGAAGCCGACCGTCTGGCCACGATCGCGAGGCGGCATCCACGCGGTGCGGACCTGGACATCAGGGTTTGCCGGGGGCTCAATTGCGGCGCGGAGATCGTCGTCCACGATGTCCGCGCGGAGTCCGGTTACTAACAATCAAAAACTCCGGAGGATTGCCATGGCGGAAAAGAACATCCTTCACATGGTCACGCCGAACAAACAAGTAAGCCCGTTCGACGTGAACATGGCGCTCGATGCCGGTTACGACGCCGTGCTTACCTATGCCAACGTGACCGTCGCCGAGGTGACGGCCCTGGTCCAGGACGCGATCTTCTCGCGACCGCCCAAAGTCGGTGCCCGTACCGGAATGTTCTTCGGCGGCAAGAACGCGAGCGTTGCCCTCGATATGCTGGCGACCGCGAAGAAGGCGCTGGTGCCGCCCTTCGGCATTTCATTCTTTGCCGATCCCGCGGGCTCCTTCACGACCGCAGCGGCGATGGTGGCGTGTGTCGAAAAGCTCCTGAAGGACAAGAAAAATCGCCCGCTCAAAGGGCTGAAGGTCGCCGTGTTCGGTGCGACCGGAGTCGTCGGCTACGCGGCCGGAGTCATCGCCGCGCTCGAGGGCAGCGACGTCACGCTGATCGGCTATGATGGCATCAAGCGAGTCAGCGACAGCGCCAAGGAGATCAAGACCCGGTTCAACGTCGACGTGCGCGCGGCTGACGGCAGCGACGACGTCAAAAAGTCGGCCATCCTGGACGAGGCTGAAGCGGCGCTATGCGCTGGCCGCGCCGGTGTCTCGATCCTGTCAGCGGCCCAGCTTGCGGCTGCGAGGCGCTTGCTAATCGCCGCAGATGTGAATGCGGTTCCGCCGAGCGGAGTCGAGCACTTGGACATGCAGGCAAACGGCTCTGAGCTGACGCCGCATGGCACCTTGGGATTGGGTCCGTTGACCATCGGCAACATCAAGTACAAGACCGAATTCGGCTTGTTCCAAAAAATGATCGCCGCGGCCAAGCCCGTGCAATTCGATTTTCGCGACGCGTTTGCCCTTGCGCGCGAGCTCAATGGTTGACGCGCCAGCGGTCCTCATCGCCGGCATTTCCGGGCGAGCGCTCGCCGCTTCGGCGCGCCGCGGCGGCTACTTGCCGCTGGTGGCCGATTTCTTCGGCGATCAGGATACACTGGCGGTTGCCCATGCCTATGCGCGCCTTGGCGGCAGCCTGGCCCGCGGAATTGATGAACGTGCCCTCGTCCCCGCGCTTGAGGCGCTGAGCGAGGGGCGCGACCCCATCGGCGTCGTGTGCGGCACCGGCTTCGAGGACAGAACGCAACTGCTGCGGCAGCTCGCCGAACGATGGCGGCTCATTGGCAACGGCGCCGAACTGGTCGCGCAGATCAAGGATCCGGCGTTCCTGTCTGCACTCTGCGACGATCTTGGCATTCCGTTCCCGCGCATTTCTTTGTCGGAGCTAGAAACGCAAGTTGATTGGCTGGCAAAGCGCAGGGGCGGCGCCGGCGGTACGCACATCAAGCCGATCACGCAATCAGGTGCCGGACGTGGTGACAGGTATTACCAGCAAAAGGTGCCTGGAACGCCGGTGTCGGCGCTTTTCCTCGCCGATGGCAAGAATGCAGCCTTGCTCGGATTTAGCACGCAATGGTCCTTGCCGACGCCGCACCACCCCTATCGTTACGGCGGTGCGGTGCAGCCCGCTCACCTCGCGCCACTCACCGCGAACGGGCTCGGCGCTGCCATCCGTCGGCTCGCCGAAGCAACCTCGCTTGTCGGCTTGAACAGCGCCGATTTTCTCGTGGATGGCGAAGGCTTTTGGCTCTTGGAGGTCAATCCACGGCCTGGCGCCACGATCGACGTTTTCGAACCGCCGCAGGGATCGCTGTTTGCTCTGCACATCGCCGCTTGTACCGGCACGTTACCGGAGCCTTTGCCCTGTCCTGAAGGCGCAAAGGCGGCGGCAATCGTTTACGCGGAAGATGATATCTCCTCGGTCCCGCCACGCGACTGGCCGGTTTGGACCACAGATCGGCCGATCGCGGGGAGTGCGATCAAGGCCGGTGAGCCCTTTTGTACGGTTCATGCTTGCAGTTCGACGGCGACGGGAGCAAAAACGCTCGCCGAAGAACGGCGCGAGTTGGTTCTGGCTTGGACGCGTGCGAGGAAGGCATGAGTACGGCGCCGGCGATCAGCGTGAATGGGCGCGCCGCCGCACTCGTTGCCCGGCTAGTAGCTGAGAGCGCCGAGCTGAAGATCGGAATCAGCCGCGGTCGGCTTGGCGAAACGCTCGTCGACGCCGGCAGCAAATGCCCGGGCGGCATTGCCGCCGGGTTGCGCGTCGCCGAAATCTGCATGGGCGGCTTGGGCGTGGTCGATCTCGTAACGTCACCGGCGACGCCGCGATGGCCATGGACGGTCATCACCCGGTCCTCCCATCCGGTGATCGCGTGTCTCGCCAGTCAATATGCCGGGTGGCGCCTGTCGAGCGCGGATGACAGCTCCTTTTTCGCGCTTGGGTCCGGGCCGGCCCGCGCCTTGGCGCGGCGCGAGCCGCTGTTCGAGACTTTGGCCTATTCCGATCACGCCGATAGCGCCACGTTGGTGATCGAAAGCAATCGGCCCCCACCCGAACAGATCGTCACGGAGATCGCGCGGGATTGCCGGGTTAAGCCCGACGACCTGACGATCATCTTCGCGCCGACACAAAGTCTCGCCGGCAGTACGCAGATCGTCGCGCGTGCGCTTGAGGTCGCGCTTCACAAGGCGCACGAGTTGGGGTTCCCTCTTGAGCGCGTCGTCGAAGGCATCGGAGCGGCTCCCCTCTGTCCGCCGCATCCGGATTTCGTCATTGCGATGGGTCGCACCAACGATGCCATAATCTTCGGCGGCCAAGTCCAGCTCTTTGTGAATTGTGCTGCGAACGATGCGCGCGCGCTTGCCGAAAAGCTCCCCAGCAGGGCTTCGCCCGACTATGGCCGCCCGTTCGCCGAAATCTTCAAGCGGGTCAATGGCGATTTCTACGCCATCGATCCCATGCTGTTCAGTCCCGCAAAGATCACCGTGACCACGCTCGAAACCGGCGAAAGCTTCCACTCCGGAGAGATCGATTTGGGCCTGCTCGATGCGTCCCTCGGCTGAGCGCTTCGCGATCGAGCATCCATCGTCCCGGCCGATCGTCGGGCTCGTAATCGATCGCATGGACTGGCACGCGCGCGAACTCACTGCCGCGCTCCTCGCGCGCGGGGCGCGCGTAGTGCCCGTGCGATTGCCAGCATGTGGGTTTGCGACGCAAAACGCCAGCGGACTTCATATCGATGGATGCGGGGAAACCCTCCCCGATGCCGTCATCGTGCGCACAATGTCCGGCGGCAGCTTCGAGGCCGTCACGCTGCGGCTGGGCATTCTTCACGCGCTGCGTGAGCTCGGAGTCATGGTTTGGAACGATGCCCGCGCCATCGAGCGCTGCGTCGATAAGTCAACGACAAGCTTTCTGCTCTCCCGCGCGGGAATCGCGACGCCGGCGACATGGGCAACCGAATCCTACGAACACGCACGCGCCATTGCGCAACGCGAAACGGCCCAAGGCCCATTGGTTCTCAAGCCGCTCTTCGGCTCTCAGGGGCGCGGCCTGAAACTGATCGGCGGGCCGGGCGACCTGCCGCACCCTGGAACCGTCGCCGGCGTCTACTACCTCCAGCGTTTCATCGGCGTCGACCGCGACGGTTTCTACGATTTTCGCCTGCTCGTCCTGCAGGGCCGCGTGGTTGCAGCGATGCAACGGCACTCGAGCCAATGGATTACCAACGTGAAACGCGGCGGACGACCGGTCGCCGCAGTTGTGAACGATGAAATGCGGGCGCTTGCCATCGCCGCCGCCGCCGCGGTCGGGGCGGATTTTGCCGGAGTCGACATCCTCTATGGAGCCGATGAACGACCGACGGTGCTTGAGGTCAACAGCATGCCGGCCTGGTCGGGACTGCAGAAGGTGACATCCGTCAACATTGCGTCTGCGTTCGCGGAAGCCCTTGGAGCCGCACTCGCGGTTCATGACTTGCGAGGAGCAAGGGCGTGACTTCCCGCGAGGAACCGATTGCCGCCGCCTTCAAGTGGGCCTGCCTTACCGAACTCGAAGCACCGAAGCCCGGCAACGTTCACGTTTTTGCGAACGGGCACCGCATGACGGTCGACGAGTTCGTCACGAGCGCCGCAGCGGCAGCCGGCCCGCTGACGCTGCCAGACGCGAGCGTCGGCGCGCGGATCTTGGGTGCCGTCGATGCAACCTTCGATGCTGTTGGTGCCAACACCAATCTTGGCATCATCTTGCTGTGCGCCCCGCTTGCCGCGGCAGCCCAATTGGGCACCAGCAACCTGAGCGATGCGCTTTATAAGGTCCTGCGCAGCCTCGACGTCGAGGACACCAACCTCGCATTTCGCGCAATCGTCAAGGCCGCACCGGCCGGGCTCGGGCACAGCGCGCGACACGACGTATTCGGGCCGGCCATGGTCAGCCTCTTGCAAGCGATGACCGACGCGGCCGACCGCGATCGCATCTCCAGGCAATACGCCACCGATTTTGCCGATATATTCCAGCTCGGGTTGCCGCGACTGGAAGCCGCAAGCCGGCAAAATGCCGATGCAAAATGGGCAACGCTGATGACCTATCTGAGCTTCCTCGCCGAATTTCCAGACAGCCATATTTTGCGAAAGTTCGATGCCCGAACCGCCGAAGGAGTGCGGCAAACGGCGGCAAGATTCCAGACATCGCTACAGGCGCCTGGATCGCTCGCCCAACTTCTTCCCGAGCTTTTGGCATGGGATGCCGCGCTCAAGGCCGAGGGCATCAATCCCGGAACCAGCGCGGATCTCACAGTAGCAACACTTTTCGCGGAGCGACTGCGGACTATCTTGCCGTCGGCGCGTAACAGTGATTGACTTTGCCACGCGGAGCTTTGGTTCCGCCGCTATCTGGCTAACCGGTCCGGCTCACCCATGCCGGACGCTGACAACAAGGATAGATGGTAGTCGCAACGCAGGGCGCGGACCTGCGGGCGTGGTGTTTTCCTTGGGGAGGAGATGGCGATGGCAAAGATCAATGGACTGTGCGTCGGTGAATCGCTTGTCGGTGAGGGCAACGAAGTCGCCCACATCGATCTCATCATGGGACCGCGCGGCAGCGCGGCTGAGACCGCATTCGCGAACTGCCTGACAAACAACAAGGACGGGTTTACGTCGTTGCTCGCCGTGGTAGGGCCGAACTTGTTGGCCAAGCCGGCGACAGTCATGTTCAACAAAGTGACGATCAAGGGGGCCAAACAGGCGGTGCAGATGTTTGGCCCGGCTCAGCACGCCGTCGCCAAGGCGGTCGCCGATAGCGTAGCGGAGGGCATCATTCCCCAAGACGAGGCCGACAACTTGTTCATCTGCGTCGGCGTGTTCATTCACTGGGATGCCGCTGACGACAAGAAAATTCAGGACTTCAACTATCGCGCTGTGAGGGAATCCATTGCGCGGGCAGTGAAAGGCGAGCCGAAGGCCGCCGAGGTTGTCGCCAAACGCAATCAGGTGAAACACCCGTTCGCCGCGGCATAGGTCGACCCTAGCGGTCAACGACCGGGGTTTATCCGGCAGCAGAAGCTCACAGACGCGCGAGTTGCGCGCCTGTAAGCTTGCCGTTGTGCAAACAGGTGGCGACGAGCGCTCCGGCAATTCCGGCGCGGCGAAGGGCGGCGAGATCAACGGCGTCGCGCACTCCGCCGGCGGCGTAAACGAGCTTGTCGGGAGCAATGGCCTTGATCGCGGCAAGCCTTTCCGTGTCTGGACCGTTTCCGCTCCCGACGCGAGCCAGCGTCATGGCAATGATCCTGCTCGGCCAACCAGCCGAGTCGCTCAACAGCGCCGCAGGCCCCAGGAACGCGTCGCCACGATAGTCGAGCGACAGGATGACCTGGGCGTCCCGCGACAAGTCACGGAGCAGCGAGCAGTCGCTTTGGCTCTCGCTGCCCAAGACCAGGTTTCCAAGCCCGGCAGCGAGCCATGACCTGGCGCGGAGCAGGTCGCCTACGCCGTTGTCAACCCAGAAGATGAGATCGGGAAATTCCGCCTTCAAAAGCGCGAGTGCGGCATCGTTGTCGCCGCTGTGTTCAATAGCATCGAGATCGGCGATGTAGAACGTCCTGAACGGATAGATCGCAAGCACGCCGCGGGTAACGTCGACCGGCCTGCTGGTCGCAGCCAGCGGCGTTTCGATCGGCCGGTATTGATCGCGCCGCCCCATGCGCGCATGGACCACGACGCCCTGTTTGAGATCGAGAACGGGGATGATCTCCATGTCAGGACCTTGCGTCGCTTGAGACGATCGAGTCATCGTATATCGCATTAACGTCGTACGCGAGGTTACATGGGCGCTGTGATCGGATGGGATATCGGCGGCGTTCATCTCAAAGCGGCGCGCGCCGAGGACGGCCGCATCACCAAAGCTGCACAATATTCGTCGCCGCTTCGCGGCGGAACGGGGCGTCTCCTCGAAGCTTTTGCCGAAGCCCGCGCAGAGATGGGTAGAGCCGATCGCAATGTGATCACGATGACCGGCGAACTGGCCGACACCTTCGCTTCCCGCCGCGAAGGCGTCAGCTGCCTGGTGAAGCTTGCCGCCAGCGAACTCGGCGAGATTTCAGTCTATGCCGGCCGGGCGGGTTATCTTCGTCCCGAGGACGCCGCCGGCCATGCCACCGATATTGCGTCGGCCAACTGGCATGCCTGCGCAGCGCTGATCGCCAGCAAATACACTGACGCGCTGTTCATCGACCTCGGCTCGACGACAACCGACTTAATTCCGATCGCGCACGGCAAAGTGGCGGCCAGCGGCTATACCGATGCGGAGCGGCTCGCCACTGGAGAGCTGGTTTACACCGGCCTGGTGCGCGGGTTTGTCATGGCCGTTGCCGATCGCGCGCCGCTGCACGGCGCCTGGACAGCATTGATCAACGAGAATTTCGCCACGATGGCAGACGTTCATCGCATCCTCGGGACCCTGCCTGCGGACGTCGACCTGATGGCGACCGCCGACGGTCGCGAAAAGACGAAGCAAGCATCACGTGCGCGGCTCGCCCGGATCGTCGGTGCCGATGCAGACGACGCAGATGAGAAAACCTGGCGGTTGCTCGCGCAGTGGTTCGCCGAGGCGCAATTGCGCGCGATCGCTGACGCCGCGGCGCTGGTCAGGTCGCGAGGAGTCCCGCCTGCGCATGCCCCGATCATTGCTGCCGGCATCGGGCTTGCAGCTGTCGCCGAAATCGCCAGGCGATCGGGCTGCGCTTATGCCACATTCGACGCCTTGCTGGATGTTGCACCAGCGGCGCGCGCCGCCGCGTGCCATTGCGCGCCGGCGGCCGCGGTTGCGTTGCTCTCTTCCTGATCCGCCGCAGGGTCGCCTGTGAGTCGGGACAGCATGCCGGCGGCGTCACAGCAGCTCGACCCCGACTGTGAAAAAATCGTCGTGCGAGCAAATCACTCTGAATTCGCGTCGATAGCTCGACATGTAGTCGTGCGCGGCGCGAAACTCGTGCAGCACATCACCAAATTCGTCGAATATCAAAATCGAGCCTGGCGGCAAGATCGCGTCCAGCTTGGTGAGGCAATAGAGCGCCGACGAATAAAGGTCGCAGTCGATGTGCACGACTATTTGCCTGTCTGTCCTGAAGCTGCGGAGAAACTTCGGCAGCGTGTCCTGGAACATCCCGACGACGAACTCGACGCGAGGATCCGTCGTCTCAGGTGCGCGGCCGCCGGTATCGAAGCGTCCGCGCCCGAAATCGGCGTTCCAATCTTCCGGCAAGCCGGTAAAGCAATCAAAGCCGAAGAATCGACTGTCGACCCATTTGTTCTGCCTGGAAAAATATAGAATACTGTGGCCCTCGTGAACGCCGAATTCCAGATAATCGATCGCTGCTACTCGGTCGGCTACAAAGGTCCACATTGCTTCCCGGGTCGGAAAGGATGGAACGTTTGCGTTCTTTTGCCTGAAGCTATGGAAAAGCGGCCGGCGATTCAATTTGTCGATGATCCCGACGTAGGGCATGTATCGTCCGTAATTGACGATCGCTGCGTTTGTCAGGAGGCGCCTCGTCCGCATAGCTTGCTGGCGAAGAGACATTGAGCCGCTCCTTTCAGGGCGAAGTCGGACGGATGGACGCGGATGCCGGTACCATGGCGCGACGTAAATATCATCTCGGCAGCACGGAGTAATTTCGAGCCGACGTTAACTTTAACTGCGGAGCGGCAGTTCCAGCTTTAAGCAGGTGAAATTCACGGCTCGCATTCGCGTGCTGGTGCGAACTCAGCGAACCGCCTGGAAAATCAGGGAGCAGACCTTGTTGCGGATAAGCCTTGTTGTCGTCGCCATTGTCGCCGCAGGCAACGCGGCCGCGCAGAACCGACCGACCCGATTTTGGAACCTGACTCGCAATACCATCTCGGAATTCTATCTGGCCCCTGCGGGTACTTCGAATTGGGGTCCCAATCAGTGCAAGAACGACAAAGATGGGACCGTCGAGCACGACGAGCGGTTACGCATAACCAACCTGCCGTCCGGAACCTATGACGCCAAATTTGCCGACGTGAAAGGACGCATTTGCATTGTTCGCGGCATCAGAATCGAGACGGGGGCGATCTTCACTATCGACGAGAAGGACGTAGGGTCCTGCGAGCACTGAACGAATCTTTCCGCAGCGCTTGTGGATGTCGGCTCGCTAACACTTGGATGTAGGCCGCAGCAGGTCGTGCCTGTCTTCGAACGGGGTCCTCATGCGTCTTAAGGACAAGATCGCCATAGTGGTAGGTGCCGGTCAGTCGCCAGGGGAGGGCTTGGGTAACGGCCGTGCCACGGTTTTGCGCTTCGTGCAGGAGGGTGCCAAGGTGCTGGCCGTCGATAATAATCTTCGCTCAGCCGAGGAGACGGTCGCTATCGCACAACAGTCCAATGGAGAATGCGTCGCGTTCGAAGCGGATGTTGCCAAGGAGGCGACGCTCGCCGCAATGGTGGAGACTGCACGACGACGTTGGGGCCGCGTCGACATCCTTCATTACAATGTGGGCGTAAGCATTGCAGGCGGAGACGCGCCCCTCGACCAAATCACCGAGGCGGCATTCGATCGCATCGCCACCGTCAACCTGCGCGGCGCAATTATGGCCTGCAAGCAGGTCTTGCCGCTGATGCGCGCGCAGCGCGCGGGCGTCATCACTACGATCTCGTCAGTCGCCGCTTGGGAGCAATACCCAAACGTGGCCTATAAGGCGACCAAGGCGGGGATGATTGCTTTCACTCAGCAGGTCGCCATTCAAAATGCAGGATTCGGGGTGCGCGCCAATGTTATCTTGCCTGGTTTGATGGACACGCCGATGGCGGTCGATACGCGAGCCCGCGCCAGCGGCAAGAGCCGGGCCGAGGTCGCGGCCGCCCGCGATGCGCGCGTGCCCCTTCGCCACAAAATGGGCACGGCTTGGGACGTTGCGAACGCCGCCCTCTTCCTGGCTTCCGACGAAGCGAATTTCATCACCGGTGTCGCGCTCCCGGTCGATGGCGGCGCCCTGGTCAACGTCAATTGAGCTACGAGACGGCACGGCTTCCAACAAGCGGCCTCGCGAATCGGATCCTTGGCGTGAATGAGATGAAAGCAGAAGTGAAGGCTAAGCCAGCCTCGACCGTGATGCTACTGCGTGACGGACGCTCTGGCTTGGAAGTCTTCATGGTCGTTCGCCACCATCAGGTCGATTTTGCGTCGGGTGCCTTAGTTTTTCCGGGCGGCCGCATCGAAGAAAGCGACGCTGAGCTTGCCCAATCGGCCCCGCGTTGCCCGGAGTCTCCAAACCTTGACGTCGCCGCAAGGAGCCTCCGGGTCGCAGCGATTCGCGAGTCGTTTGAAGAATGCGGAATCCTCTTGGCACGCCCGGACGGTGCTGCAGATCTGATATCGGGCGACCGATTACGCATGATCGACCGTCGAGCACCGTTTGCCGAGATTCTCCGCCGCGAAAATCTCGTGTTGGCGATCGACTTGCTGGTTCCCTTCGCTCACTGGATAACACCGCCATTCATGCCCAAACGGTTCGACACGCATTTCTTCGTGACACCCGCACCCCGCGATCAAATCGTCGTCCATGATGGCCGCGAAACTGTCGATTCGATCTGGATTTCACCGCAGATGGCGCTCGAAGAGGGCAAACGCGGACGCTTCACGCTCGTCTTCGCCACCGAACGTAACCTTTGGAAGCTGGCTCGTTTCTCCGACTGCGCGTCCGCCATGGCCGCGGCACAAGCTGATCCTATCGTCACGGTCATGCCGGAGCGCATTGCGGCAGGACAAGGCTACAGCCTCAAAATACCGAGCGCTGCCGGCTATGGCGGAGAACTATTCCCGATCCGCACTCCCAGTCTACGTGAATGATCGCAAGGGCTCATTGTGTTCGGGATCAATGATCGTTGGCTACGCTCGCGTTTCCGTGAATAGGCTGACGATTTGTTGCGCGACGATCGGCACTGGGTCGCTGCAGGTCCATAAATTTAGTGCGACATTATGGACGTCGGGTTCGTGGTTGTAGCGGTTCTTCCTCGCCATCAAGGCGCGGCGTGGCACCGGCGAGCACCGTTTGCATCCACGCGCGATCGATGTTCTGTCCACTCAAGATTACGGCGGCCCGTCGGCCCTGCAGCCGTTCGCGCTCCTTGATCAATGCCGCCAGCGATGCGGCACCGGCGCCTTCGGCGCAGTTATGAGTGGCGCTAAACAAAACCCGAATGGCCTCGGCGATCTCGTCCTCCGACACCTCGACGATCCGATCGGTGCCGCGCCGGATTATATCGAGCGCTGTCGCGTCGGGCACGCGCACCGCCATTCCGTCCGCGAAAGTAAGCGCTGCATTGGTTGGCACGGTACGACCCGCCGCGACCGAGCGGCAATAGGTATTCGCGGCCGCGGCAACCACTCCGACAATCTTGGTTCGTCGCCCGAGCACATCGCGCGTGCCGATCGCTCCGCAAATTCCCGAACCCAACCCAATCGGAACATAGACGCTGTCGAGATCGTCAACCCCTGTAAACAACTCATAGGCATAGGTCGCGACCCCGACCACAAGATCGCGATGAAACGAGGGAGCATATTCGAGGTCACGCTCAGCTGCGATTCGCACCGCTTGCTCCCTTGCCTCGTCGAAATCGCGGCCGTGCTCGATCAAGTCGCCGCCCAACGAGCGCATTGCCGCGTTTTTCTCGGTTGAATTCCCGCGCGGCACCACAATGGTCACGGCGATGCCTGCACGCGTGCCGGCAAAGGCGAGCGACTGACCATGATTACCGCGCGTCGCGGTGATGGCTCCGCGTACACGCGGCCGACGACGCTTAAGGCGATCAAAATAAACGATGCCGCCGCGTACCTTGAAAGCTCCTATCGGGGTGTGGTTTTCGTGCTTCACGACGACATCGACACCAGTGCGCTCCTTGAGCAGCGGCCAGCTGTATTGGAGGGTCGCCGGCACGCTCGCGTGCACAAGTGGAAGTACTGCGTCCAGCTCAGCGAGGGTAAACATCTAGGCTATGGCCAAAGCCCTGAAGTAGAGGTGCCGGTTTCAAAGGTGCGTCCGTACTGGTCATGCAACGCCCAGTATCGTTTGCACCGCCTCGGCAACGCCCGTAGATTTCGCGAATGGGTCGGCGGAAAGAGTACTTTTTTTGCGGCGTGGGCGGTAGCGGCATGACCCCGCTGGCCTTGATCGTGCAGGCGAGAGGCGCGCGGGTCGAGGGTTCGGATCGCGCACTCGATCAGGGACGCAACGCCGCGAGGTTCGATTTCCTGCGCGCCTGCGGGGTGCAGCTCTACCCGCAGGACGGCAGCGGCGTGAATCGGGCCCGTCAGATTCTGGTTACCTCCGCGGCCGTCGAGGATACCGTGCCCGACGTCCAGGCGGCGCGCCGCGTTGGCGCCCTCGTGATGACGCGCGCCCAGCTTCTTGCCGAACTGTTCAACCCATCAATTTGTGGTATCGGCGTCGCCGGGACCAGCGGGAAGTCCACGACCACCGGTATGATCGGCTGGATACTGCACTGCGCAGGAAGAGATCCGACGATTGTGAACGGCGCTGAAATGAAGAAATTCGCCTCTGCGGAT
>Ga0187769_10000614_pt1 | contig 19853 bp, 18 predicted proteins | sample 0116_SJ02_MP02_1_FD_133140 | JGI IMG/M metagenome (GOLD analysis project Ga0187769, IMG submission 133140) | Tropical peat soil microbial communities from peatlands in Department of Meta, Colombia - 0116_SJ02_MP02_10_MG | ecosystem: Environmental > Terrestrial > Soil > Wetlands > Peat | place... | reverse complement strand
TGTGATGTACAGGATGACCCGCGAGGCTCTCCCCGAACTTGACCGCGCGACGCCCGCGCGCGCGCCGAAGGCGCGCTCGCCGTTCGTGCGGCTGCGCGAGCTGTTAAGCGACATCCCCCCGGGCAAGCCGGCCATCAGCCTCGCGGTCGGCGAGCCGCAGCACCCCATCCCGCGGTTCGTCGGCCCGGTGATCGCCGCCTCGGTCGCCGAATTCGGCCGCTATCCGGCGAACAAGGGGCTCGACGAGTTTGCGGTCGCCGTCGGCCAATGGCTCGACCGGCGCTACGCGCTGCCGCGCGCGGTCGATCCGGCAAGCGAAGTGCTGGTACTCAACGGCACCCGCGAGGGACTGTTCCTCGCCGCCATTGCCGCCAAGACGTTCGTGCCACCGCGCAGCGGCCGGCCGGCGATGCTGATCCCCAATCCATTCTATGCGGCCTATGCCGCCGGCGCGCTCGCCGCCGATTGCGAGCCGGTCTATCTGCCGGCGACCGCGGCGACCGGTTTTCTGCCCGACCTCGACGCGCTCGACGACGCGCTGTTGGCCCGCACGGTCGCGTTCTATCTCGCTTCGCCGGCGAACCCACAGGGCGCGGTGGCGGAACGCGCCTATCTCGACAAACTCACCGCGCTGGCGCGGCGCTTCGGCTTTGTCATCTTCTCGGACGAATGCTACTGCGAAATCTACAGCGAGCGCGCGCCGCCGGGCATGCTGGAAGCCGCCGGGCCGGATTTTAACAACGTCGTGGTATTCCACTCGCTCTCCAAGCGATCGAGCCTGCCGGGCTTGCGCATCGGCTTTGCGGCGGGCGACCGCAGCTTCCTCGCAAGCTTCCTCGAATTGCGCAACGTCGCCGCGCCGCAGGTGCCGACCCCGCTGCAGCGCGTCGCCATCGCCGCATACGGCGACGAGACGCACGTCCAGGAGAACCGCCGCCTCTACCGGGAAAAATTCGATCTCGCCGACCAGATCATCGGCGACCGCTACCGATATCGCCGCCCCGCCGGGGGCTTTTTCCTTTGGCTCAATGTCGCGTCGCAGGGCGGCAGCGAGGCGGCAAGCTTAAGGCTGTGGCGCGAAGCGGGCTTGCGCGTCGTGCCCGGCCGTTATCTGGCGCGCGAGCAGGCCGACGGCTCCAATCCGGGCGCCGACTATATCCGCGTCGCCATGGTGCAGAACAACGAGATCACCGCCGAGGCGATGCATCGCCTGGTCAAGGCGCTGGGCTGAATGATGATGTGTCAGAGATCGCTCAGACGATCTCCCTCTCCCCAGGGGGGAGAGGGTTGGGGTGAGGGGGATCGTGCGCTGCGGATCGTTTCCCACGCGCGAACCCCCTCACCCGGCTCGCTGCCGCTCGCCGACCTCTCCCCACCGGGGAGAGGTGAAAGCTCCTTCGCGAGACGCGTGCCGTGTCGATGATCGATCGCAGCCTCGATGGCATGGCGGCGCTGTCCGGCTATCTCGGCGCGGCGTTGCAGCGGCGGCTGCGCGAGCTCGGCGGCATTGCGCTGATCACGCTCACCATGTTGGGCGCGCTCGCGCTGGCGACCTGGTCGGTGCAGGATCCGTCGCTGAGCCACGCCATCGATGCGCCGGTGCATAATCTTCTGGGCATGCCCGGCGCGATCGCCGCCGACCTGATGATGCAGCTTCTGGGCCTGGGCTCGGTGGCGCTTTTGTTGCCGATCGCGGTATGGGGCTATCGGCTGCTCGGCCACCGCGGGCTCAGCCACGAACGGCTGCGCGTGCTGTTGTGGCTCGCCGGCGCGGTGCTGACCTCGGGCTTCGCCTCGTGCCTGCCGAAGAGCCCGCATTGGCCGCTGCCGTCGGGTTTAGGCGGCGTCATCGGCGATGCCGTGCTGCGGCTGCCGGTTCACCTCTTGCACGCGCCGCTCTCGGGCTTAAGCCGCTTCGCCGCAGCTATCGTGCTCGGCGCCGCCGCGCTCGCCGCCTTCGCCGGCGCCGCCGGCATCATCTGGCGCGACGCCGACGATAAGAATGAGGGCGAGGAATCAATCGAGAACGAGGATGAAAACGGCTGGGTATCGCTCGGCTTTCTGACGCATTACGTCTTGAACTTCCGCGCCCGGCTTGCCCGGCTGTTCAGCCGGCGGCCGCGGACGCCGCTGCCGTCGGGTGGCGCCGCCGCCCCGCTGCGGCGCGTCGAGCCGCGCTTTGTGGATACGGCCGAGGCGTTTGCCGGCGAGGACGCCGAGGCCGCGCCGCGGCCACGCAAACCGCGCGCCCCGCGGGCGCTGCGCCGGTCGGGCGGCTATGTGCTTCCCCCGCTCGAACTCTTGACCCCGCCGAGCAAAATCGGGCGCGCCGTCCTCAGCACCGAAGTGCTGCAGGAAAACGCCACCGCGCTCGAAGGCGTGCTCGCCGATTTCGGCGTGCGCGGCGAGATCATCAACGCGCGGCCCGGTCCGGTGGTGACGCTGTACGAGCTCGAGCCGGCGCCGGGCATTAAATCATCCCGCGTGATCAGCCTCGCCGACGATATCGCGCGCTCGATGAGCGCGCTGTCCGCGCGCGTCGCCGTGGTATCGGGCCGCAACGCCATCGGCATCGAGCTGCCGAACCCGACCCGCGAAAAGGTCTATCTGCGCGAGCTTCTGGCGTCGCGCGACTATGCCGAGACCACCGCCCGGCTGCCGCTCTGTCTCGGCAAGGCGATCGGCGGCGAAGCGGTGCTGGTCGATCTCGCCCGCATGCCGCATCTGCTCATTGCCGGCACCACCGGCTCCGGCAAGTCGGTCGCCATCAATACGATGATCTTGAGCCTCGTCTATCGGCTGCAGCCGGATCAGTGCCGGCTGATCATGGTCGATCCCAAAATGCTGGAACTGTCGGTCAATGACGGCATTCCGCATCTGCTCACCCCGGTCGTCACCGATCCGAAAAAGGCCGTGGTCGCGCTGAAATGGGCGGTGCGCGAAATGGAGGAGCGCTACCGCAAAATGTCCAAGCTCGGCGTGCGCAATATCGACGGCTACAACGCGCGGGTCGCCGAGGCGAAGAGCAAAGGCGAAAAGCTCAGCCGAACCGTGCATACCGGCTACAATCGCGAGACCGGCGAGGCGATCTACGAGAACGAGGAACTCGATCTCGAGCCGCTGCCCTATATCGTGGTCATCGTCGACGAGATGGCCGACCTGATGCTGATCGCCGGCAAGGACATCGAAGGCGCGGTGCAGCGGCTGGCGCAAATGGCGCGCGCCGCCGGCCTGCACGTCATTCTGGCGACGCAGCGGCCTTCCGTCGACGTCATCACCGGCACCATCAAGGCCAATTTTCCGACCCGCATCTCGTTCCAGGTCACCTCCAAGATCGACAGCCGCACCATTCTGGGCGAGCAGGGTGCCGAGCAGCTGCTCGGCCAGGGCGACATGCTGTACATGGCCGGCGGCGGCCGCATCAGTCGCGTCCACGGTCCCTTCGTGTCCGACGAGGAAGTCGAGAAGGTCGTGCGCCATCTCAAATCGCAGGGCGTACCGGAATATCTCGAAGCCGTCACCGCCGAGGAGCCGCAGGACGAGGACGGTAATCCGATTTTCGACGCAACCGCGATGGCGGGCGCCGAAGGCGGCGACCTCTACCAGCAGGCCGTGCAGGTCGTCACTCGCGACCGCAAGGCCTCGACCAGCTACATTCAGCGCCGGCTGCAGATCGGCTACAACCGCGCCGCCTCGCTGATGGAGCGGATGGAACAGGAAGGCATCGTCGGCCAGGCCAACCACGCCGGCAAACGTGAAATTCTGGTCGAGAGCGCCGAGGACGAGGCCTATTGAGAATCAGACGCCCACGCCTTAATCGGGTAGCCGCGAATCCGCCACAACGCGCGGGTAGCGGATTTAGAGCATGATCCCGAAAAGTGGAAACCGGTTTTCGGATAAGATCATGCTCAAACGGAAAATCTAGACCCCGATCCAACTCAATCGAATTGGATCAGGGTTTAAGTCAGTTGCAGGCCTGCGTCGGGATGTTGCAGCGGGAGAGGGACATGGCAGCAAGGGGCCTCGAGGGGCGGCGCCCGTTGGTTATATCGGCCGCGCTTCTTTGCGTGCTCTGTATCGGGACTGTGACGGTCCCGGCCGCGTTTGCCGACAACGCCGTGCCCTTGCCGACGCCGGCGCCGCTGCCGAAAAGCGGAGCCGCGCCGGCGGTGCCGGCCGCACCGTCGGACAGCGCGCCGGCCGCCGCACCGCAAAGCCCGCGGCCAGGCTTCTTCCCGTTCTCCAACAGGGGTTCGTCGAACCAGGCGACCGCATTCGACGACAAGCAGCGTGCGCTCCTTGACCGCATCAGCATGTATCTGTCGAGCATCCAGACCATGGTGGGGAATTTCGTGCAGATCGGCCCCGACGGCGGCCGCACCGAGGGGACCTTCTATCTGCAAAAGCCCGGCCGGATCCGCTTCGAATACAATCCGCCGTCACCGATCGACATCATCGCCGACGGCTCATCGGTCGTAGTGCGCGACCGCAAGCTGGCGACGCAGGACCTCTATCCGCTGTCGCAGACGCCGCTGCGCTACCTGCTCGCCGACCGCATCGATCTCCTGCGCGACACCGACGTCGTCAGCGTCACCGCCGACGACACTTTCGCCAGCGTCACGATCGAACAGAAACAATTGATGGTCGGCACCAACCGTCTGTTGATCATGTTCGACGCCAAGGACCTCACGCTGAAACAGTGGACCGTCACCGATCCGCAGGGCTTCGACACCACGGTCGCGGTCTATAATCTCGATTCCACCAAAAAGCCCGACCCCACCCTGTTTGTTATCAATTATCAGCGCGACACCGGCGGGATCAGCAATCAGTAGACGGACGACTGATGACAGACGACGGATGGCGATTGCAGCATATGTGCTTATATTGATACCGCGCTAAATTCCGCAGCTACTTATCCGTCCTCCGTCGTCCGTCCTCTGTCCTCCGATCAGTGCAGCTCAAAATCACCACTTGGAACATCAACTCGGTGCGGCTGCGCATCGATCTGGTCGCGCGATTCATCAAGGCGGTTCGTCCCGACATTCTCTGCCTGCAGGAGACCAAATGTCCGGACGATGCTTTTCCGCGCAAGCGATTCGAACGGCTCGGCTACGAGCACATCGCGCTGAACGGCCAGAAGGGCTACCACGGCGTCGTCGTTATCTCGCGGCTGCCGTTCGAAGGTTCCGACATCAGGGTGTTTTGCGGCAAGAGCGATTGCCGTCACGTCTCGGCGGTGTTCGGCGAGCGGGCGGGTCTGCGCGATCCGATCACGGTGCATAATTTCTACGTCCCGGCCGGCGGCGACATTCCCGACCCGCAAATCAATGCGAAATTCGCCCACAAGCTCGCCTTCCTCGATGAGATACGCGACTGCGCGGCATTGCGGCCGGCGCCGTCCGAGCGCGCCATCTTGCTCGGCGATCTCAACGTCGCGCCGCTGGAACACGACGTGTGGAGCCATAAGCAGATGCAGCGCGTGGTGTCGCACACGCCAATCGAGTGCGAGAAATTCACCGCCGCACTGGGCGCGGGCGGCTGGGTCGACAGCATGCGGCTGCATACGCCGGAGCCCACCAAGCTCTACACCTGGTGGAGCTACCGCGCGCTGGACTGGCAAGCCGCCGACCGCGGCCGGCGGCTGGATCATTTTATGACGTCGCCGATGCTGGCCGACCGCGTCCGCGATATCGCTATCGCCAAGATTTATCGCGGCGCAACGCGGCCATCCGACCACGTGCCGGTCACGGCGACGCTCGAAGCGTAGCGTTGAGCCCGGCGAGCCCCGGGGGCCGCCCACGAGCTTCATAATCGCCGCCGGATTTCGCTCCGCTTAATCCGGCCGCCCCGGTCCGGTGCCGCGCGTCAGCGTAGTGCGGACATTCTCCAATTCGCGGGCCCACTCCTCGGTGCGCGACGCGATCAGATCGCGCAGACGCTGCGCCGCGTCCGGATAGCTTTCCAGCATTTTCAGAAACATGGTGCGCGAGATGCGCAAGACCGTGGCATCCTCGCGCGCGGTGGCGGTGGCCGGGCGCCGCGTTTCCGAAAGCAGCGCCGTTTCACCGAGCAACGTGCCGGCCACGGCAACGACTTCGCCGTCGGCGGGGCGTTCCGGCTTGAGCGCGAAGGAGCCCTGCTGGACGACATAGGCGCAGTCGGCGGGCTCGCCGGCTACGAATAGCGTCTCGCCGGCAGGCACCGAATAGCTCTCGGCGCCGATGGCGAGGATGCGCAACGCGCCGGTGCCGAGCCGGCCGAGAACCGGCACCCGCTCAAGGAACGTGATGTCGTCCTCGATGGTCATGACAATCCGCGATTACGGCACCAGTTTGTAGCCGCCGGCTTCGGTGACCAGGATGGCCGGCGCGGCGGCGTCTTTCTCGATCTTCTGCCGTAAGCGGTAAATATGCGTCTCCAGCGTGTGCGTGGTGACGCCGGAATTGTAGCCCCAGACCTCCTGCAACAAGGTCTCGCGCGACACCGGCCGCTGGCCGGCGCGGTACAGGTAACGCAGGATCGAGGTTTCTTTCTCGGTCAGCCGGACCTTGTTGCCCTTGGCGTTGAGCAGGAGCTTCGAGCTGGGCCGGAACGTATAGGGACCGATGGTAAAGACGGCATCTTCGCTGGCCTCGTGCTGCCGCAGCTGCGCCCGGATGCGCGCCAGCAGCACGGCGAAGCGGAACGGCTTGGTCACGTAGTCGTTGGCCCCGGATTCCAGCCCGAGGATGGTGTCGGAATCGGTGTCGTGACCGGTCAACATGATGATCGGCGCCTTAAAGCCGTTTTTGCGCAAGATCCGCACGGCCTCGCGGCCGTCGATGTCCGGCAGCCCCACATCCATGATGACGAGGTCGATTTGGCCGGCCTTGGCCGCCTGCACGCCCTTGGCGCCGGTCTCCACCGCGACCGCCTCGAATTCCTCATGCAGCGAGAGTTGCTCGGTCAGCGCGTCGCGCAGCTCGGCATCGTCGTCGACAATGAGAATCTTGCGCGTATTCGGCATAAAATCAAAGGCCCCGCTGCCGCTTTGCCGCGCCACCGCGCGCGCAGTAGAACGGCAAGATACAAGAGCAGGCACGCATTGGGAATTCCGCCCCGCGCCATGCGACGCGCTTCGCTGAGCCACATTCGCATCCGCTCGCGGCCGGGTCGGCACGCGCAAGGCTTCTTGTTTGCCGGCGCCAGCGCCTTTCGCGTTGCGCTTGGCCGGACCGGTATCAGGACGGCAAAACGCGAAGGCGACGGCGGCACCCCGGCCGGCCGGTTTCACCCCGTTCGCCTGTGGTGGCGGGCCGACCGGCTGGCGCGGCCGCGGACGCTGTTGCCGGTCCGCCGCATCGGCGCCGACGACGCTTGGTGCGAGGACCCGGCCGATCGCCGCTATAACCGTCCGTTTCGCCGCTTGTCGCACGAGCCGGGCGATCGGCTCTGCCGCAACGACCGCCTCTACGACATTATCGTCGAAATCGATCACAACACGCGGCCCCGCATAGCCCGCCGCGGCAGCGCCGTGTTCATTCATGTCGCACGGCCGGGCTTTACGCCGACCGCCGGCTGCATCGCGCTTAAGCACAACGATTTACTGGCCTTGCTGCGGCAGCTTTCGCCAAAGACACGAATAGAGATTCACTTCTAGCCGCGGTTACCGAAAATAGCCGTGCCGATCCGCACATGAGTGGCACCAAAGGCAATTGCGATCGGGTAGTCGGCGCTCATTCCCATGGAGAGGAATTTGAGCCCGTTACGGCGGGCGATTTTGGCGGTCAAGGCAAAATGCGGCGCCGGCGCTTCGTCATGCGGCGGCAGACACATCAAGCCTGAGATTTCCAGTGCGTAACGCTCCCGGCAGGCGGCGAGGAAGCCGTCGGCGTCCTGCGGCAGCACACCGGACTTCTGCGGTTCGGCGCCGGTATTGATCTCCGCAAACAACAGCGGTCGCCGCGCTTGTTTGGCGATTTCCCTGGCCAGCGCCTCGGCGAGGCTTGCCCGATCGACCGAATGGATGGCATCGAACAGCGCCACCGCGTCCTTGGCCTTGTTGGACTGCAGCGGGCCGACCAGATGCAGTTCGATGCCGCCGTCGCGCGCGCCGTAGCGCGCCAGGAGCGGCGGCCATTTCGCCTTGGCCTCCTGCACGCGGTTTTCGCCGAACGCGCGCTGGCCCGCGGCAATCACCGGCTCGATCGCGGCGACGCCGAAGGTTTTCGACACCGCAACGAGCGTAACCGTCGCCGGATCGCGCCCGGCGTCGCGACAGGCGCGCGCGATTTCCTCGCGCACCCCGGTGAGGCCCTGCGGCCGATTCATGGTTTCCATTCGCTCAACGGCTTAGGCCAAAGCTTCAAATTTTAACAAAGACTCGAGGCCCATTTTTACGCGTGCCCGCTAACTTATGGAACCGGGGCACAGAGTGGGCAGGATGTCGGACGGTCAGGAAAAATCTCAGCCTCCGCCGCGGCGGGGCCGGCCGGCGCTCAGCATTCGCGCCCGGTTGATCGTGCTGGCGCTGCTGGCGATCGTTCCCTTGGTGCTGGAGCGCGTCCATGGCCTCGAAAACGCCCGCGCCGCGCGCATCGAACGCGCCAATGCCGATGTGATCGACCTCGCCCGCCGCGGCGTCGAATCGCAGCGCGAGATCGTCAATTCGGTTCGCGCGCTGGTGCAGATCGTGGCGCGCGTCTATGCCAAGATTCCGTTCGAACCGCCCGCCTGCAATCAATACTTGGCCGACTTGATGACCAACGTTCCCTGGATCCGCGACATTTCCGTCGCCGGAACCGACGGGCGCATCAAGTGCTCGGCCGAATCGATGGCGATCGGATTGAACATGTCCGAGCGGGCGCATTTTCAGAATGCGCTCAATTCCCGCGAATTTGCGCTCAGCGATTATCTGATCAATCGGCTTAATCAGGTGCCGAGCATCGTTGCCACCTATCCGATCATGCTGGACGACGGCACGGTCAAGGGCGTCGTGCTCGCGGTCATCAACCTGGACTGGATCAGCGAGCTTGCGGCAAACGCCGCGCGGCGCTCGGGCGCATCCGTCATGCTGCTTGACGGCAATGGCACGATGCTGGCCGGATCGGCCGACCTGCAGGGCTTCATCGGCAAGCGGCTTGCCGACCACAATCTGACGCGGCAGATCCTCGGCGGCGACGAGGGCACGCTGACGGCGCCGGGTTTCGACAGCGTCAACCGCATCTTCGCCTATGTGCGGGTGCCGTGGACGCATGCGCGGCTTGCCGTCGGGCTGGACGAAAGCGCCGTGCATAGCGGCATCGACAACGAGATCGACTTCGCTTACCTGCAGCTCGGCCTGTTCGGCATGTTCGTCCTCATTCTGGCCTGGTTCGGCGGCGAGCAGCTGGTGGTGCGGCCGATTCGCTCGCTGGTGCGCACCGCGGCGCGGTTCGGCCGCGGCGACTTCTATTCGCGCGCGTCGCAGGAGCCATGGGTCGCCGAATTCGCGCCGCTCGCCGCCGCGCTCGACGATATGGCGGCCAAGATCGCCGCGCGCGAGGAGGAATTGCAGATCGCCAACGACCATCTTGAGGAGCTGGCAAGCCTCGATGGGCTCAGCGGACTTGCCAACCGGCGCGGCTTCGATCGTCAGCTCGAGCGGGAATGGCAGTGCGCCGCCGAGCGCCGCGGGCCGATCGCGCTGATGATGGTCGATATCGATCACTTCAAGCAGTTCAACGACCGTTACGGCCATGTCGCCGGCGACACCTGCCTGCGCGCGGTCGGGGAAACATTGTCACTGGTGACGCTCGAGGAGGCAGTGCTGGTCGCCCGTTACGGCGGCGAGGAATTCGCGCTGTTGCTGCCCGGCCTCGATATCGGTCGCGCCGCCGCGCTGGCCGAAGAGGCGCGCGAGGCGATCGAAGACCTCCAGATCAATCACGCCGAAGCGCCGTGCGGTCACGTCACCGTCAGCATCGGCGTAGAGGCCATGGTGCCGGACAAGCTCAAGACTGCCGCCGGTCTGGTCGAGGCAGCCGACAATGCGCTCTATGCCGCCAAGCGCCGTGGCCGCAATAACGTGGCGGCCCGCACTGTCCCGCTGCTGCGCGCGGCGTCGTAAGCGCGGCCGTTTACGATTTTCGCCCCTTCCGCTTCGACGAAGCCGGCTTGCGCCTGTTTTGCGGCGGCGCCCAGATCATGCCTTCGAGCTTCATGCCGTCCGGATCGGTGAAATAAACGGCGTAATAGTTGCGATCGTAATATTCGCCCGGCGGGTCGACGACGGTCATGCCGTTCTTTTCGAGAAAGGCGCCGAGCGCGTCGACGTCGGCGCGGCTGGCCAATTCGAACGCGTAGTGATGGAAGCCGATATCGCCCTTGCGATATTTGTGCTTTTTGCCTTGCGCGTCGGCGGCGGCGATCCAGAACAGCGTCTTGCCGTTACTCCAGCCAGCCATGTCGGCGTATTCGTATTTGAGCTTGAAGCCGAGGAACTTGAGCAACTTGCGGTAAAATTCCTTGGAGCGCTCAAAGTCGCCGACGCTCAGAACCAGATGGTCAATGCCGACGACTTCGGGCATGCGATCGTCCTTGAAGCGCATCGCGCTAGGCGCTTGAGCGGACTTATAGCGCGCGAAAGCGCGCCGAGCGAGCGCAACCGGCTTGCTCCAATCCGGGGCGGGGCGGTAAATACATCGCATGCCGCAGACTTTGTTCGACCAAATCTGGGATTCGCATCGCGTCGGAGCGCGCAGCGACGGCCGCGACCTCCTTTATATCGACCGTCACGTCTTGCACGAACTGCACGCCCATCACGCCTTCGCGCAAATGGAACGGCAGGGCCGGCCGGTGCATCGGCCCGATCTGACGTTTGCGGTGCAGGACCATACGGTCGCCACCAAGCCCGGCCGCGACGACACCACCAACCCGTCGGGAACCGCGTTCATTGTGGCGATGCGCGAGGGCTGCCACAAGAACGGCATCAGGCTGTTCGACGTCGACGATCCCGAACAGGGCATTTCCCACGTCGTGGCCCCGGAACTCGGTATCGTGCTGCCCGGCGCCACCCACGCCGTTCCCGACAGCCATGCCAGCACGGTCGGCGGCGTCGGCGCGCTCGCGTTCGGCTGCGGCACCAGCGAGCTTGCCCACATTCTCGCCACGCAAGTGATGGCGCTCAAGCGGCCGAAGCGGATGCGGGTGCGGCTCGACGGCCGGCTCGATGCCCATGTCAACGCCAAGGACGTGGCGCTCAAGCTCATTGCCGAGCTCGGCGTCGCGGGCGCACGCGGCCATGTCGTCGAATATGCCGGCGCGGCGGTTGCCGCAATGCCGATCGAGCAGCGCATGACGCTGTGCAATCTCAATATTGAGATGGGCGGCCGGTCGGGCTTCGTCGCTCCCGACGATGCGACCTTCGCCTGGCTCGCCGGGCGGCCGTTCGCGCCGCAGGGCGCGCTATGGGAGCGCGCGCTGGCGCATTGGCGCACCTTGCACAGCGACGACGATGCCGCTTTTGAGCGAGAAACGACGCTCGATTGCACGGCGCTCGAGCCGCAGATCACCTGGGGCACCGATCCGAGCCAAGTTGTCGGCATATCGGGCCGGGTGCCGGAACCCGATGCGATAGAGCCGGCCCGGCGCGCGGCCGCGCAGAGCGCGTTCGCCTATATGGGCATTGCGCCGGGCACACCGCTCGCCGGGCTGCCGGTCGACCGCGTCTTCATCGGCTCCTGCACCAACAGCCGCCTGCCGGATCTGCAAACCGCCGCCGCGGTGGTGCGCGGCCGCCGCGTTGCGCCGGGCGTCGTCGCGATGGTGGTGCCGGGTTCATCGCGCGTGAAGCGCGAGGCAGAGGCGGCGGGCCTCGACCGCGTGTTTCGCGACGCCGGCTTCTTCTGGGGCGAATCCGGCTGTTCGATGTGCGCTGGCGGCAACGGCGACCGCGGCCAACCCGGCGAACGTTGCGTGTCGACCACCAACCGCAATTTCGAGAATCGCCAGGGGCCGAAGGTGCGCACGCATCTGGCAAGCCCCGCGACCGCGGCGGCAAGTGCGATCGCCGGGCGGATCGCCGACGTGCGGCAGTTGCTGGCGGGAGCGACGTGATGCAGCCGTTCACCCACATAACCGGCGTCGCCGCGCCCTTGCTCAAGGACGATATCAATACCGATCAGATCGCGCCGATCATGCATTCGCGCAGCCTGAAAGAAGATTACAAAGCGATGCTGTTTCACCGCGCCCGGCGCCGTGACGACGGCAGCGAGGATCCGGGCTTCGTTCTCAACAAGCCGCAGTTCCGCACCGCCGCGATCCTGGTCACCGGCCATAATTTCGGCGCCGGCTCCTCGCGCGAGTCCGCGGTGTGGAGCATGCTCGCCAACGATATCCGCGTCATCGTGGCCAAAAGCTTTGCCGACATCTATCGCGAGAACTGCCTGCAAAACGGCGTGCTGCCGGTGGTCTTAAGTCCGCAAGACGCCGATGTCTTCATCGCCCGCGTCGTCGCCGCCGATGGCACCGCCCCATTTACGGTCGATCTGATGACGCAAAGCATCAGCGGCCCCGGCGGGCCGGACATCGCCTTCGACATGCCGGCGGCAGAGCGCACGCGGCTTATCGAAGGGCTCGACGATATCGAGCTGACGCTCAAGCACATGGATGAAATTACAGGCTTCGAGCGCCGCGCCGCCGACGCGCAGCCGTGGTTGCAGAGAACGACTGATAGCCGACGCTAAGTTTTTTTCGCCTGCCCGAAAACTTATATGAACGGACTCTTGTGAGACCGCCAATTTGCCAGCCAACGCTATTGCCCAACAAGCATTAGCCGCGACCTAATGAGATCGGACTCCCAAGAGGCCCGAGAAATCGCTACCATCCGCCTCAAGTGATCGCTTCACCCGGGGAATCCTAGCTGAAACCGAGCGCAGTTTAAGCACGGGGCGATGTCGCATGAGGCGCAGGACAGTTGGCGCGTTCATCCCCGCGCTATTGGCGTTTACGCTTCAAGCCGAGGCGCAGAATTTTCCCGCCCGCAGCCTGACCATGGTCGTTCCATTCGCCGCCGGTGGCCCTGCAGACGTGCTCGGCCGGGTCGTAGCCGGACGCATGGGCGAGGCGCTGGGTCGGACCGTCATTGTCGAAAATATCGGCGGCGCCGGCGGTATGGCCGGTTCCGCGCGCGTCGCCAACGCCAATCCGGATGGCTATCAGTTTGTACTGGGTACCGTTGGCACCCATGCCCAAGGCCAGACGCTATACAAGAAACCGCTTTACAACGCCGCAGCCGACTTCACACCGGTCATTCTGATCGCCGAAGTGCCAATCGTCTTGATCGCACGCAAGGACCTGCCCGTCGACAATTTCAAAGCATTTGTCGCCTACACGAAAACCAACCAGGCCAAGATGCAGTTCGGTTCGGCGGGTACCGGCTCGGCGTCGCATCTCGGCTGTATGCTGGTGAATTATCTGATCGGTGTCGACGTCACGCACGTGCCCTATCGGGGAACCGCACCTGCCATGCAGGACATCCAGGGCGGCCGCATCGACTATCTCTGCGACCTCATCCTGACCGCAAAGCCTCAAATCGACAGCGGTGCCGTCAAGGGAATCGCCAATCTCGACAGCAAGCGCTCGCCGGCTTTGCCGGACGTGCCGACTGCGGTCGAACAGGGCGTGCCCAATCTCATCGCCTATACCTGGTTTGCGATCTTCCTGCCGAAAAACGCACCGGAACCGATCGTGAAAAAACTTCACGACGCAGCCCTTGATGCCATGCACAACGCGTCGGTGCACGATCGCCTGACCAGCCTCGGGGCCGAGGTCGTGCCCGATCAGGATACGACGCCGGAATATTTGGGCGACCTGGTCAAGAGCGAGATCGTCAAATGGGCGGCGCCGATCAAGGCCTTCGGCGTGAGCGTCGATTGAACGCGTCAATTCTATCGGGACGGGCTCTCCTCAGCACTTGCGGAAAAACCGGTAAATCTCGGGCGCCTGCAGCCACATGATCTGGAAAAAGGCGAGACCGCCATGCGCGGTGATCCAGGCGCGGATATCCTCGGGATAAGCCTTCCACAATTGATCGGTGGCAAATTGCATGGTGGCGAGGTGGAAACCGAGACTGCCGCTCGGGGTGACGCAAATATCCTTGCGCGGGATATAGCCTAGGAGAATCGTGCAGGCCGACGTGCACCGGCCGGAAATACGCACGCTCGCCTTTTGCGCGGCAAGCTTCTCCCAGCGCAATTGATAAAGGTAGACAAAGCCGCCGAGATCGTCGGTCACTTCAACCGTTTCCGCGCTTGCGAGGGATGGGACGACAGATAGAATAGCGGCCAACAGAAATCGCCGAATTCTCATAGCGGGCTCCGCAGTTTTTCCATTGTCGTCACACGGCCGCGGCGGAGCAAGCTGCAACGGAGGAAATTTCCGATGAACGCGCGCAAGAAGTTCAGGGCCATCATGGCGGGCAAGCGGCTCACGCTGATGCCCGGCGCCTATGACGCGTTATCCGCGCGCATCATGGAGGCGGAAGGTTTCGAAGCCATCTGCGCCGGCGGCTATGCCGCCATCGGCTCGATGCTGGCGCAACCGGACATGGGTCAATCCAATATGCGCGATTATGCGGATCATTACGGCCGCATCTGCGCGGCGGTCGAGATTCCGGTCTATGTCGATGCCGATACCGGGTTCGGCGGCGTCAACAATGTGCGGCAAATGGTGCGCGCGTTCGAGGCCGCCGGCGTCGCCGGCGTCTTCATCAGCGATCAGGTGTTTCCGAACCGCTGCGGTTATTTGCCGGGCAAGCAGGTGATCCCGGTCGAGCAGATGCTGGCCAAGATCAAGGCCGCGCTCGACGCCCGGCGCGATGCCGATTTCTTCATCGCCGGACGCACCGATGCCGCGGGTGTCGAAGGCCTCGACGCGGCGATCGCGCGCTGCCAGCTGTTCATGGAGGCGGGCGCCGACATGGCCAAGCCCATGGGGGTCGACACCATCGACGAGATCAAGCGGGTGATGCGCGAAGTGGACGGGCCGCAAATGGCGACGCTGTCGCAGGCGGCGGGATTCAAACAGCGCAGTCTGGAGGAGCTTGATGCTGCCGGCGTCGTGGCGGCGACATTTCCATCGATCGCGCTGTTTGCCGCTGCGCACGCGGTGCGCAACGTGCTGCGCATGCTCAAGCGGGACAATTCACTGACCCCGGCCTTCGCGCATCTGTTGCCGCTCGACGATTATTATGCGCTGGTCGGGCTCAAGGAGCTGCTCGCGCGCGAAGAGGGTTACGACAGGGCGGCGGCGGCATTGACGCACAAGCGGGCGGCCGAATAGCGGCGCCGACGCCAGATCCTGATCCAATTCGGCTGAATCGGATCAAAGTCTAAATTTTTAGTGGGAGCATGATCTTTCGGAAAACCGGTGTCCACTTTTCCGGATCACGCTCTAAATCGAGCCAAAAAAGAAAGGGGCCGGCAAAAGCCGGCCCTTCCCCCATCTAAAGCTATACAGCTTTACCCCTTGGTAACGACTGGCGGCGGGGCTTTGCCCTTGCCGGTGTCTGCGCAGCCAGCGATGCTCAGGAGAGTCAGCACCGCGGCCGTCGCAATAACGAGCTTTTTCATGAAGAACTCCCCCTTGTCATGACGGAATTAACCATACAGACGGCGCTACCTGTCCTCTAGTGCTTAAAAGACACAGTCACGATCTGATTGTGCCGGATTATGGTTCCAAATGCGTAAATTTGAGTCCGTACCCTCAGTTAGCCGATCACCGGCCGAAAACGGGTCGTCAGCCCGGTTTGCTTGCGGCAATCATACGAAAATCGAGCGGCCGGCACGGCTTTCGGCGTTGCAAATATGCCGCACTGGTGAAAATCCATAATTGCTGCCGAACATTTGCCACCGGGCAACGGCCAATATTGGTACCATTGCAATACTGGACGCGACGAATCGACTCGAATCACGCGGCAGAAGCCGGTAGCCGCGTCGCGAATCAGTCGCCTCGATGGCTTATGCGGGCCACTCGGAGGGCATCATGCGGCATCAACTGAGCGACCGGATAGGCCCCGTATCGCTGGCCCTTGCTTGGGCCTTGGCCGGGCTGACGGCTCTCTGGAACACCCCCGCTGGCGCCCAAGACCATCCCAAGCCGGTTGTCCGGCCGGTCTATGCACAGGCGCCCGTGTTCACCAGCGGTTCCGGCCCTTATTACATCGAATTCCGGTCGCGCTTTGCCTGGGATTACGGCCACACCTATCTGGTCCACGGCCGGGTCGGCGAAACGCCGACCAGGGCTTCCGTTGCCGGCCTGTCTCCGGTCGGCGACGACGCCACCGCCTGGGTCATCGGCCATTATGTACCCGTTCCCGCCGAAACCGGCTGGACCGACGGCGACCTCGAGGACAAATACGTGACCTCGCGCTATCGCGTGCTGATGAGCAAGGAGCAGTACGATCGCGCCCTCGCTTACATCAAAGGGCTGCAAGGCCGTTCGCACATCTGGAGCGCGGAGCTTTACAACTGCAACGCCTTCGTGGCCGACGTAGCGAAATTCATGGGGCTGCAGGTACCGTCGTCGACGCTGATCTATCCAAAAATTTTCGTGAACCACCTGCGCCTGCTCAATACCGGGCATCCGGACGCGGCGGAAACGCTCGTCAGCGACAACGTCAAGGAAATGAGCAGCCCGACGCGCGACGGAAGGGCGATGCGAGTAAGCGGCGTGCACACCATCCGTCCCGACGGTACGCCGGCGACCGAACCGCCGGCTTCCGCGCCGAAGGTCACGATCGGCGCAATTCGGGTCTCGAACGACAAACCAGCGAGTCCGGTCGCCGCATCGGAGCCCTCGCAATAACCCGCGGACGAATCTTGCAAGCAACAAAACTCAGCGCGATTGCCGCAGTGACGGCAGTGCTCGGGCTTTCCGGCTGCGCAACGGAGTCGACGCGGACCGCCGCCTCGGCCAGCTATACCAGTTCGCCGAATTCTCCCAATTCCAACACCGCCGCCGCCAGCGGTCCGCAGCGCGACCTTACTGCGCAAGAGAAGAAGGCGATCATGGACGCGGTCGCTCCGTCGCTGCGCGATCCGAAGTCGGCGAAATACCGGTGGACCAAGTTTCCCGAGGTAGTCACGGAGGATTCGGTCAATTACTGCGGCATGGTGAACGCCAAGAGCCCGTTTCCCGCTTATAGCGGCGACCAGGCCTACATTGTCGAAGCAAAGATCGTCGGCGGCCACGTCGCCTCAGCCGTCATAGGTCTGATCGCCGGCGGCAAAGACCGTGAAATCGTCGCCACGATGTGCGCCAAATACGGTCTCGATCCCAACAAATCGAACTGATTATCGCGAGTGGCGAATGGCGAGTGGCGGATAGGAGCCTCCCTGTCCGCCATTCACCGTTCGCCATTCACTATTCGCCTTATTCTACGAACGCGGCGTCCATTCTTCGGCGCTAGCGCCGGCCAGCGATTGAACCCGCGCCTCGTCGGCAGCAAGCTCGCGCGCCGAACCGGAATAGACGACGTGGCCGTCGTCGAGCACGTAGGCGTGATCGGCGATTTCCAGGCTCATGCGCACGTTCTGCTCGACCAGCAGAACGGTGATGCCCTCGGCGCGCATTTGCGCGACGATGCGAAACACTTCGCGCACAATGAGCGGCGCCAGGCCCTGCGAGGGTTCATCGAGAATGAGCAGCTTCGGATTGAGCAAGAGAGCGCGCGCGATCGACAGCATTTCCTGCTCGCCGCCGGACAGTTGGCGGCCGCGGCTCGCCCGGCGCTCGGCAAGCCGGGGAAACAGCCGGTAGACGCTGGCGGGCGTCCACGGCCCCGGCCGCTCCAGCGGCACCATCAGGTTCTCGTCGACCGTGAGATTGGGAAAAATCCGCCGACCTTCCGGCACGTAGCCGGTACCGAGCGCGGCGACGCGAAACGGCGGCCAGCCCGTGGTGTCGATGCCGAAAATTTTGACCTGGCCTTGGCGCGGCGGCGTCAGCCCCATCAGGCTGCGCAATGTCGTGGTCTTGCCGGCGCCGTTGCGGCCGAGCAGCGCCGTCACTTCACCCTCGGCCGCTTGCAGGCCGATGCCATGGAGGATGTGGCTCTTGCCGTAATAGGTGTGCAGTCCTTCGGCGCTGAGCGCGGCGGTCATGCGGCCTTCCTCATGCGGCCTGGCCGAGATAGGCCGTCTGCACCGCCGCGTTGGCGGCGATCTCCGGCGGCGTACCCTCGGCGAGGAACTTGCCCTGGTCGAGCACCATGATGCGATCGGCCAGATGGAATACGACGCGCATGTCGTGCTCGATCAGCACGATCGTCAGCTTGGAGTCCTTGTGCAAGCGGCGGATGAGCTGGGTGATCTCGTAGGTCTCCTGGTCGCCCATGCCGGCGGTCGGTTCGTCGAGCAACAGCAAGCGGGGTTTGAGCGCCAGCGCCATCATGATTTCGGTGGCGCGCTGATCGCCGTGCGACAGTTCGCCCACCTGGCGGTCCGCTTTGCCGGCGAGGCTGCCCATGTCGAGAAGCTCGTCGACGCGGCTGCGGATATTGACGTCATCGCCTCGCGACAGCCAGGGCCGCAGGCGCAGGCCCGCGGCGACCTCCACCGGGACGCGCAGATTTTCCCGCACCGTCAGTTCCGGAAACACCTCGGTAACCTGGAACGTGCGCGCGATGCCGCGCCAGACCCGGCGCGCCGGCAACAGCGCGGTGACATCCTCGCCGTCGAAAATGATGCGGCCCGCCGTGGGGGTGAAAAACCCGGTAATCAGATTGAAGAAGGTGGTCTTGCCGGCGCCGTTGGGGCCGATAATGGCGCGCAATTCGCCGGGCTCAACCATCATGGATATACCGCTGACGGCGATCAGGCTGCCGAAATGCTTCGATACGTTTTTGACCTGAAGCAGGCTCATCGACCCCACCCTACGCCGGATTGTACCCGGAATGCCACGCGGGAGAAGCCGGATCGCCGGGATGACGACCGGACCGATGGGCGATCACCCCCGTTGCCGGGTGAGACAAACCGCCGCTCCCGCCGCAACCGTTACGGGGTGACGTAGACGGTGCGCGCATCGGCACTGAAGGCCTTGCGCGAGTCCGGGTCGAGATAAAACATGTGGCCGCCGCGGTACAGCTTGAGCTCGGCGCGCTCCTCGCCCTCGAATGCGGGAAGGTGCTGCAGCACGTAGCGCGAAACCGAGTACGGCGTAACCATGTCGCTGTAGCCGTGCGCGACCATGAGCCGGAACGACGGCGTCAAGGCCAACAGCACGCGCAGATCGTCCGCCACGCTCGCCTGCCCGCGGCCCTGTTGCCAATCCCATTTGTTGGAAATCTCGGCGTCGAGCAGGTTGTAGCTCATCTCGGTCTTGAACGAGAGTTCGTCGCGCGCATAGCCGACGAAGGCGCTGCCGTAGCCGCGAATGACGCCGTCGAGAATGGGATCCGGGCCGCGCGGCGACGGCGTTTCGGGATAGGGATCGTCGGAGGCGAACGTCGCGTCGTAACGGCTGACGATCTTGTGATTGCCCGCATTCAGATCCTTGATGTAGGCGTCGTAGATGAGGCCTTTGGTTTCGGCGAGCGCATCGGCCGGCAACCCGGTGAATTTGGCCACGCGCGCGTAGAAATTCTTCGCCGCATCGCCGCGCAGCGGCGGTCCGGCCAGCGTGGTCAAGTAATCGGTCAGCGCGAAATGCTCGGCCTGGGCCAGTGCTTCCTTGCTGAACGTGCCCTTGCGCTCGAGCTCGGCGGCCGCGAGGGAGGGCAGCTGCAGCGCGGCGCCAAGCGCGAAACGGTCGCCGCCGAACTGGAACGCGGCTTCGAGCACCGGCGATAACAGCAGCATGCCGGATACCACGATGCCCTGATCGCTCTGCAACAG
>Ga0187769_10000613_pt1 | contig 19875 bp, 16 predicted proteins | sample 0116_SJ02_MP02_1_FD_133140 | JGI IMG/M metagenome (GOLD analysis project Ga0187769, IMG submission 133140) | Tropical peat soil microbial communities from peatlands in Department of Meta, Colombia - 0116_SJ02_MP02_10_MG | ecosystem: Environmental > Terrestrial > Soil > Wetlands > Peat | place... | reverse complement strand
CTCGTTCCCTCTCCAAGGGGCGGCCCGACAGGGAATCTTCTAGGCAGGCAAATCGTAGAAGACTATGGCGAATGGCGCCCAGGCCATGATGCGCACCTTGCTCGACGCCGGGGTCGACGTCTGTTTCACGAACCCCGGTACCTCCGAGATGCATTTCGTTGCGGCGCTTGACACGGAGCCGGGGATGCGGGCCGTGCTTACGCTGTTCGAGGGGGTCGCTACCGGCGCGGCGGATGGCTACGCGCGCATGGCGGGCAAGCCGGCGGCGACGCTGCTGCACCTGGGCTGCGGCCTGGGCAACGGCCTGGCAAATCTGCACAACGCGCGCAAGGCCAGGGTGCCAGTGGTCAACATTGTCGGGGATCATGCGATCTACCACACCCGCTACGACGCTCCGCTGCAGTCGGACATCGAAACGGTGGCGCGCAACGTGTCGACTTGGGTGCGCACAGCCTCGAGCACGCAGATGCTACCCCGCGACGTGGCCGAGGCAGTGGCCGCGGCCCAGGGTCCGCCGGGCCAAGTGGCCACCCTGATCCTGCCGGCCGATGTGTCCTGGGGCGACGGTGCTGTCGTCGCGTCCCCGTGCCAGCTCACGCAGGCGCCCTGCGCCACCGACGAGATCATTGCCTCCATCGCCCGGGCGCTGCAAGGGGGCGGCAATAACGCCATCCTTCTCGGCGGCCGCGCCCTTCTAGAACCCGCGCTGCTTGCAGCGGCGCGCATCGCAACCGCCAGCGGCGCCAGGCTGCTAGCCGAAACCTTCCCGACGCGACTCGAGTGCGGTGCCGGCTTGCCTTTTGTCGAGAGGATCGCCTATCTACCCGAACTGGCAACGGTGCAGTTGTCGGGCCTCGACAATCTGATTCTGGTAGACGCCAAGGCGCCAGTGTCGTTCTTTGCCTATCCCGGTATGAAGAGCTACTTGGTTCCGGATGGGTGCGCGGTGCACGAGCTCGCGACGCCGAGCCAGGACGCCTTTGGTAGCCTGCAGCGGTTGTGCTCGCGCCTGGGGGCCGAGCGCGGCACGCCGGCACTCCAGCCGCCGATGCGCCCGGCACGACCGCGCGGCAGACTCACGGCGGAAAAGGTCTGCAAGGCAGTAGGCCACCTCTTGCCGGAGAATGCAGTCGTTGTCGACGAAGCGCAGACCTCTGGCACGACCTTGCCTATGTTCACGGCCGGCGCACCGCGGCACGACGTGCTCGCGCTCACGGGGGGCGCCATCGGACTGGCGCTGCCCGTGTCGGTAGGGGCGGCAATCGCCTGTCCCCAACGGCCAGTGCTGGCTCTGGTCGGAGACGGTGCAGCGTTGTACACATTACAGGCGTTGTGGACTATGGCTCGCGAGCGGCTCCATGTCGTGTCGATCATCTTCAATAACGGCGCCTACGGAATCCTGGAACTGGAGCTGGAGCGCACCGGTGCGGCGTTGCGCGGGCCGCGGGCCAGGGCGCAACTCGACATTGGCAATCCTGCTCTCGACTTCGTGCAACTCGCTCAGGGAATGGGGGTTGCTGCCACGCGGGCAACGACCGCGGACGATTTCACGACGGCGCTCGAGCGTGCGCTTGCCGTCCCGGGACCGCACCTGATCGAGGCGATGGTGCCCAGGGCCCTTTCCAAGCTCAAGCTTAAAGTCCTGCCTCATCTGCTAAGGGCGATCCCTCGCCTACCGCAATCCGTGGCGCGCGCAATTAAGCGTACGGTGATACCGTGACGGCAGAATCCCGAGGGAACCTTCCTCGAATTCACGAACGGAGAAGCTTGCACCAACGGAGGGTGCGATTTGACTGACACCGAAGTCCGAAAGGGGTATACGGATCATTTTCGCGTTGTTTCGATGACCGCAACCCGCGAGCTTTCTCCTCTTATGGCGGCTTAGGGTCGGCGGTACCGCAAGATGGTCGCAATGAGCGCCGTTGGGCCTGGTCCGCTATCGCAGGGATAGCGGGTTCTCCAATCGCTCGAGACGAAAATCTACGACACTTCCAGCAGCTCGACTTCGAATAGCAAGGTGGCATTTGGCGGGATCACGCCTCCTGCGCCGAACTCGCCATAGCCGAGGGCAGGCGGAATGATCAGCCGTCGTTTGCCGCCGACGCGCATGCCCACCACGCCTTCCTCCCAGCCAGCAATCACGCTGCCCTGACCCAGGGCAAAGCTAAAGGGTTGGTGCCGGTCGTGGCTCGAATCGAACTTGGGGCCCGGCTCGCCGTCGGCGCCGGGCAACCAGCCGGTGTAATGGACCAGAACGTCCTTGCCGAAGGCCGCCGGATCGCCGGTGCCAAGCACAAGGTCCTCGATTTGCAGTCCACTCGGGGTTGTTCTAGGCATCGAAGTTCTCCGTTGATACGCGGGTTGGGAATCGCAAAACGCAATGGTAATGCCGCCGACGCTCGGCATCGAGGATCATCGCTAAGGGACGGCCCATCTTGCGCGATGAGGCTGTTCACATACCAACGTCTGGCCTTGCTTGCATTCTCGCCGTACGACCGCGACGGCAGCTGACGATCCGCGATATGAGGCTTCGGCCGAGGCTGTGTGAAAACTCGCGGAAATTGTTTGATTTAAAGTATCGACGCACTAGATAGGCCTGGAATCGACGATCGCCACTAGGGGAAGGGTTAGAAGACCTCCGAAAATGCTTGTGACCGGAGTTTTCACACGGGCTCGGCCGGTTTTGCCAGATTGCGTCCGCTGTTGGAGCATCAGAGGCGACGTTCGCTATGCGTGGAATTGCGGCCAATCGGGCGAAGCGATGATTAGACTTCACCTTGCAGCGCCCATCACGGCGGATCCCGGTTTCGACAATTCATCTGTCCGACACGGTGTCGCAATGGGCTTGCGGAGGCACTCCCAGTACCCATAGCGTTGAAGATCACAGCAATAACGCATGGCGCGGGGTGGTTATCTTGAAAATGTTGATCGCACTAGTTCTGCTCTTTCTAGGTAGCCTCTGTCTCGTCGTGTATATGTTTGTTCGTACCCCGCGACTGAACAAGCCTCTAACTCCGGCCTATATCTTGAGAGCGGCCCCACCTTTCAGCTCACCCGTCATCAGGCATCCCCGTCTGACTTCCCGCGGGAAATGGATTGTTGTTATGGCAGTCGTCTTCGGCGCTGTCGCCAGCGGCGTCTCATTGGCTTTGGGTTGGCGAATTGCAACCACGGGATTGACCGAAGCAGCTATTCCGGCTGTCGTAACGGTCTTGATAATGGATTTGGTGCCGATCGGCTTTGTTGCATTGCTCTACCGAACGTACAGATTCGTCCTGACGGGACAGCTCGCGAAGGGCATAGTCGTCGCAGCAACGACTCGGCCCATAAAATCCTGGGGGCTCTTCTATGATTTCTTGGATCAAAACGGTCAAGTCGTTCGCGGGAGCTCACTTCGTAGTTTTTACACCGTGGCACTGGCTCGTGGTTTTGATGGTGCCGCGGTCGGGACCTACTTTGGGATGGGTTCTTACGTTCCAGTGCTATATCGCGCGGACGATTCTTCTCGAAACGCATTGTACGTTTCATGGCCTTGGGCACTCTAATGCCCAGTGAGACACATCATGGGCCGAGAGCGTACGTGACGATTACGCGTGCCCGGCAAGTGAAATGAACCTTCTACTCGAGGCACGTCGGTTCCAGATTTTCTTACTTGACGCAGTTTGGTTGGGAGGGGGCATTTGGAAACGACTTGGCGTGGATACACACTGCCATCGCGCGCCACCTGCCGAGCTGGTTGTTCTCGCTGAGCGCTACGCCGGATAGAGCGCTAAGCTGGGACGCGTACGCGAAGTGCGCGTAGAAACCCAAAATGGATCGATATTCGCCGCGGGCTAAGCTGTGCGAAGACAACGATGTCCGGTGCCGGCAGGCTGTGAGTTGCGCTTCTTAGCGGCGGCGTTGACCGCAGTTGGTCCCGTGCGTCGAACTGGGTCCGATAGCTGGGGCATATCGAGGAGGCCACTCTGAGACGTATTGCAGTCAGCCGCGCTCAAGATGTTCACTATGCGCTGAACACCAGCCAGTCGGGAAGGCAGAAGCCCAACATCTACGAATCGCCGCGGACGGCCACCTCCGGTCATCCAACAGTAGGGCCCAACCTACCTCGAAGCGGACTGTCATTCCAGTGCGGGTACCGAAGTGCGCTAACACTGACTAGACGACGGATCGTACAGGCCAGCAGATCTGCGCCATCGAAGATGCGTGCTCCCATTGAAGCAATGTTCCGTCATGCCGGTTAGGCGATGACCAAAGTAACTAGCGTGAAGACACAGCTTTAGAGACCATTTGCCCGCGCACTTCGCACAAACAACCAAGCATCTCAGGAGTATTTACATGACGATCCAGATCAAAGACATGTCCGTTTCGAATGAAATTGACGTGAGCGAAATGGGCGTCGTACGCGGCGGAAGCATGAGCGACCGGCCCACCGTCGATGAGTTCACCTATTACGTGAATTCGGGGTTACTCAAGAACCCGGTAGACTTGATCCAAATGGCGTCACAGGTAGATCTGAACCCGAAGGAACCCGAGTCGGAACCCGATCCCATTTGACGGCGAGGTATTAACTGGCCGGTGAGTTCCCAAATCGGTCATTCCGGAATAGCTGCACAGGCTCGATTGTTCGCGTCCCGGGAGCCCGCTTCGCGGTAGATGTCGACTTCGCTGCGGGCTACCATTGCGAGCAACCGGCCAGGAAGCCGCCGCTCGACGCGACTTTCAAATTTCCGCCTGCGCAGGCGCTGGTGCGACCGCTTTCATGCAGGTGCTGGACGGCTCGGCGGCAGTTTAGACCCGCGCCCAAACCCCGACCTCGGAGCGCCCGACGATGACACTACTTTTCGCATTGACCTCGCGTTTCAGACGGTCCGCGAGTGTTGCAATACCCACTTCTGCTTCCGTGGCGACGCCAAGGCGTTCCATCGCCGGCAGCAACGTGGTGATGATGTCCGAAAGCCCCTCGAGGAAGCCGTTGGTGGTCGCACCGCCCCCAATGAACGTTTGCATCCGCATGGAAGGCTCTGTGAGGCCGGCACGCACGAAGATGCCGTAGAGTCTGTCTGCCATGTTGCAATCTGTGCCAGAGAGCCGAAACACGTCTTGCAGCCAGCGACAGCAGCGCTCGTAAGTTGGGACAGCGGGCACCGAGTGTGCGTTACCCCAATCCGGCTCGTGGAACACAACGAGCCCACCTGGTCTAACTTGTCGGGCAAGCGCTTGAAGCATTGCGCTCGCGTCCGCCTGGAAAAGGAGCACGTAGCGTCCAACCACCGCATCAAAGGGCTGCTCAAAACTCATTCCGGCGGGATCACCCACGCGGAACGATACGTTGTCGAGGCCGCGGTCCCGGGCGCTCGCCATCGCCGCTGCAACAGCCGCCGCCACCTTGTCGGTGCCGACGACGGTCCCGTTCGGCCCCACAAGATCCGCCGCCAGGAAGGCTACATCACCGGCACCGCTACCTACGTCGAGGATCCGCATTCCCACTGATAGTCCCGCTTCGCGCAGGAAACCCCGCGTTGCGGATTCCAGGAGCTGCGCCTGGGCCCTCAGACGGGAGAGCTCCTTCTCGGAGTGACCGAGTACGTAACCTGGGTTCTGCATCCGAGCGCTCCTCACCGTGCCTCGCCGGCGGTGTAGGTCTATACCCTATGCAGAGCACATGAGATTTACAAAGAGTGAGCTGGCGATCTTGTGCACGGCTCGCCTCACCACCTGAGTGAATTGTACGCTCGTGCCGCCAGCTGAACCCCCATCAGTTCGGCCCATGTTGGGGCAGCAGCGCTCCGTGGCGGTGTCCCCTTAGCGCGCTGCAATCATGTCGACAACAGCGATGCCGCTTTGGCCGATATCGATCAACCGCTCTTCGCAGAGGGTTCGCTTGGATGACGATTTGCCCGCCTGACCTGTTCCCCCGCGCGTGTTCGAGGCACTGTAATGTCTCTGGTGTTCGACAGTTCACGCTTCATCTCGGCAATGGGTCCGCTTGCTGGCTGGTTGGTTGGTTGATTGCCTCTCTCAGGGACATCGGAACCGCCGCAGCCACGATGTTGCTGATCTACCTCGTCGGGTTGATCGTAACTCCGTTTGCAGGACCGGAACCCAAGGAAAGACGTCTACCCATGTGTGTACCTGGACAACCCATCCCGTTCGCCACCCCATCTTGATGGAGACTCGTGACTCTCTGGTGTTACGCTTTTGAATGAGCGGAATGCGGAAACGTCTGTGTCTCTGAGGGGTCGGACCGAGAAGTTCGCAGCCGGTTGGTACTGCGTTGTGGAACCGCTGCTTAGGGGCCCTTTGCGCCCGGGCCGATAGCGGCTCAGGCGCTCGCAAACTATTCGCTTCAGATATCAGTCTGCTCGGCCATCTCCAGCGCATCGTCGACTTCGATGCCCAGGTAGCGCACCGTGCTTTCGATCTTGCTGTGACCGAGCAGCAGCTGGACGGCTCGCAGGTTCTTGGTCCGCCGGTAGGTCAAGGAGGCTTTGGTGCGCGGCATGGAGTGCGTCCCATAAGACGCCGGATCGAGGCCCAGGCTTGTGACCCAGCCGCGCACGACGCGGGCGTATTGGAGCGGTCCAATGTGCTCGACGGGGCGGCCTCTTCTGGGGAAGAGAGAATCGGCCGGCTGCAGTCGCGCTTGGTGGATCCACGCTTCGGCCGCTTCCCGGGCCGGAGCCGTAATCTCCAATTGCACTGGCCTTTGCGTTTTGCGCTGCAGCACGCAGGCCCGGGCCGAAATGCGGTCTCCGTGGCAGACGCCCCTAACACGCAGCGCCGTCAGGTCGCAGCCCCGCAGCTTGCTGACGATGCCGACGTTAAAAAGGGCCAGATCCCGGCTTCGGTGGTCCAATTGCAGGCGGACCCGGATTGCCCAGATTTCCTTCGGCTTAAACAGAAGCTTCTGTCCAACCAGTTTGCCCTTGTTCCAAGTCTCGTGCTGCCTGCAGATACCTTCCGGATTTATATTGTCCTCCGTGGTCTCTTGGAGGAGAGCGGCGCGCCAACCAACCGGCGGGTGCCGGCCCGCAGTACTGACGATCTCCCAGATCTCGGGGACAAAGGTTCTCAGGCCCCGAGCCGGTTAGGACTTGGCCGGAACCGGACGCGTTGGTGGAAGATAACCGGAACTAACGGACCCGAAGCGTTCGGCCAGAAGGAGACACCCGACGTGGCCGACGTTAGCGGATGTCCGGCCTATGCAACGGTCAATCCTTTGACTGCTTTTTCGATGGGCCTCGACGCAGCGGGCGTATAGAGCTGAACCCTGACGCCGGCGCAGCGATTAAGCTCGCGCCCGCGCCGCCGCCTCGCGAATGAACTGCGCGGTGCGATCCGGTGCCGTGGCCGGTAGCATGTGGCCGCCTTCGATTACGGTGAGTTGCGCTCCGGGCAACTCGGCGGCCAGCGTCTCGCCCTGATCGCGGGGACTCAGGATGCGATCGCTGCGCCCGTAAAGAATGCTCACCGGCAACCGCATGGCGCCATAGCCTTGCACGATTGCAGGCAGACTCTCAACAACTGCGGCAAGGTCGGCGCATGCCGCGATGAAATGGCTTGGCCGCAGGGTAATCCGCTTTTCGGCTCGCGTGACAAAGTCTGCGGGCACCGCTTCTGGGCCGAAGACCGTCGCTAGTAGCTCGTCGCCTTTGACAATCCCCACAGGTGTGGCAAGAGTCCATGCTATCAATGTGCGCAGCCAGGGTTGATCGATCTGCAATCCGCGGAACGCGGCTGGCACGTCGGCCGGGTGCGTGAGCGGCGCCACCAACGCCAGACCAGCGATGCGCTCGGGACTATGCTGCGCTAGCGCTAGCGCGACCGCGCCACCGAGCGAATGGCCCACAACGACGGGGCGGTCCAGCCCTAGCTTCTCGATAAGCGCAGCTAGGACCTCGGCCTGCGCGGGTAGCGATGCCGACGCGCCCGGCGCCCGCACGGAATATCCGGAACCAGGCCTCTCGACCGCAACCACTTTAAAATCGGTCGCCAACCGGTCGACTAGGCCGTACGTAAAATCGCCAAGCGTGCCGGTAAGGCCGTGCACGAGCAGCAGCGCCGGGCCGTGTCCACGCTCCAATAGGTGTATGCGTGCGCCCGGTACATCGACGAAGCGACCGGCGGGGAGAATGTCTTTTTCAACCCGGCGGGCAATCAGCAATGTGAAGAGCGCGAGTACGGCCACGATAGCCGCGACGAGGAAAAGCACAACTAGCACAACAGAAACAAGAATGTGCATGAGCAATTCCTATCGGCAGAAATGGCTCAAATTGTGGGAAACGCCTCCGGCACCACCCACGCGCCGGGTTTTCACACGGCGATTCACAGCCAAGTGTACTCGCGGGCAGTGGTCAGTTGCTGCGCGCGGTCAACTGCCGATCGCATCAGACACGCGCAAGGGTCGGTCCGCCGCTATGGCGTGACGCAAGGTCGGGCAAGCGTGAACTCACAGTTAGAGCTCACAGCCCTGGTACCTAACGTATGTCAGCTTCCAGTCGCCTTTGAGGCCGGCCTTGGGTCGGAAGCGGACGGCCATGAGCGGTGCTCGAAGCGTCCGCGTCCGAGCCCATGCTCAGACTATGGTATTGCCTTGCCGGAACCAAGTCCGCAGCGACGGTGGAAGTTCAAAGTGTGCAGCTAGCCAGTGTGCTCCAGATCATGACGGATTTGGTATCTTGGGTTTGTCCCCCGGAGCAAATGTGCTCCGTATCACCTCGCGAACGCGAGCGGCGTCGAGTCGGTGGCCTTCGACATATGGCCGGACTTCCTCAAAGATCGCCTCGGGGTCGGCTCTCAGCATGTAAGTCTTGTAAACATCAGCGTGCTCGATCCCGACTGCTTCGCCTAGCAGGCTAATGTAATTGACGATCGCCAGCGGGTACTGGGCTTCCAAGTGGCAGATTTCTCGGTGACAAGAGTGGTAGATCGTTGCCAGCACGTCAACCCGGGCGGCCTGTGCTGCGTCGAGCACCTGGGCAATGGATTTTTGCCACTGCGAGCGGCCCAAACGATTAATGTTTTTCGGACTGCAATGGCGGCCGAGCTCAACAGGATTCGCGATGTTTACTAGCTCGACCCCAGGGATGGCGTGAAGGATAGCGGAGGCATGGTGCCAGTCGAGGTCGGATTGCGCGGACCCAGTGTGATAGTGCAACGCAACCCTCCGATCGATCCTCTTGACGAAGGGAATTCGATCCAAGTGTCTGGCGAGGAAGGCAGTCACGTGCTCATAGGAAAACGGCACATTCTGCTCTTTGCTAATTACCTCATCGTACTGCTCGTTACAGGAAGGGCACCACATCAAAACATGCTTGGCACCGTACCTGAGAAAGTGTCCCATGCTGCTGGCCGCGAAGGCGCGGGCCTGCAACACCTCGCCGTTCTGATGATGGACAATACCGCAGCAGTGCGCAGGCCCACCAGCCGTGTTGAAGTCGAACCCCATAGCCCGCAAAACACCGACAACTGTCTTTGCGAGATGGGCCGTTCTCAGCACGTTGCAGCCAAGATAGAGCAACAGTTCCTTCTGCGCCGCAGCCCCCACCGAAGGACGATCAATGTACGGCTTGTCTCCGGGCATGAATTGGAGATCAGCGAGTAGATTGATCTCGCCGAAATACTTGGCAAACGGGAATGGTCCCATCCGTCACTTCCTTGACATCAGGAGCGATTGAACCACTTGCTCTAAGCGCGACCGAACCCGAGATGGGCTGACTCTACGCCGTTGATCCGACAGGAACAAGAAGAGATTAGGACGACCGTCCGCTTCGGGTCGAGTCCGCCGGACGCAGTCAGCTTTCGCGCGCATTTGGCGATGACCGCTCCGCGGGTGCGGATTCAACCGGTCGTGCGCGTCGTCAGAAAGCGGCTGCGGTCGATCGTTGCACACGGCCATAAGCCGGCATTGGCACCGTCGCCGAAGTTCCCCAAATAGCGGATAAAGCCGAGTTAGGATTGACTGTTCGCTTTTGCAACCAGTGAAATCCTCTAGCGCTGCGCCGCTCGCGCTCCGAATCGCGAGGACGACGAGGAGTTGACTTTCATTTGTCGGCTGACGACTGGATTCAAGCGACGCGTCGCCGCTGAGCCGAAGCTAATGAATTCGCCGCTGCGGATTGTCGTCGACGTTAGCGCCGCGCGGTAGGTGGCGCGCCTGGAAGCGGAAACTACGACTCCTCTCGCGTCGCCATTAAGTCGGCATGCAATCGATCGAGGTTTCGGAGGACTGCGGCGAGGTCAGAGGCCGATAAAGCGCTGGTCCATTCGGCAACGCTGGCGCGATCCGCGGGGTTGCGGCGCCGCCAGAACCGGCGGTGGTGTGCCGTGACCTGCAATCGACGCACTCGCGAGTCGTCTGGATCGGAGTGGATTTCGAGAAATCCCTTGCGCTCCAAGGCGCTCGCGATCTGCTTGACGTTTTGGTGCGACATCGCGAGCTGCGAAGCGAGCTGCGTCAACCTCGGCGGCGAAGCCTGCGCTTCGACCACGTGCAGCAGCATCGCCTGTTGCGTCGTCAGGCCATCTTCGGCAAGGCGGCGATCGAGCCGCCGTCGCAATTCCGCGCTGATCGATAGAACGAGCCGAAACAGCAACACGCGGTCGGCTTCGTCAGCGGAGATTCCCTGGAGGCCCAGTCGGAGCACTTGACTTCTGTCGTCCATAGGTAATATATTACCTTTATTGGCTTCAGGCGTCGAGGAGGTACCCGATGATTGCGCTGCTGCCACATTGCGCGTTTCTGTCGGAAACGTCCCGGATGATCGCGATCGCGCGGGCACTCGAGGCCCGCGGCGTCCCAGTGGTGATCGCGACGCACGGGGGCCCATACACGAGCGTGCTCGACGCCACCGGGGTCAAGTACACGCTACTCAAGCCAACGATGGACGCGGCGCGCTGCGAGCGTTTCATCGATGGCTGCGTGCGCCTCGGGCAGCCGGGCCAGCGGCTCCAGTCGGTCGAGGAGGTTCGCGAATCGGTCGCGAGCGAGGTCGCGTTCCTGCGCGAAACGGGCGCGGCGATGGCGGTCATCGGTTTCACGCTTCCAGCATACCTGTCGACCCGTGTTGCAGGAATTCCACTCGCGACGTCGCATGGCGGGTCGTTCGTGCCACCGATTTTCGAGCACGATCTCATGCCGGTGCCGACGCGGATGCCGATGCCGGGCGCCCAATGGCTGCCGCAGCCGATGAAGCGGTGGATGTTGAACCGCATGCCCACGAGGCTAAGGGCTGCCGCCGGGTTCCTGAACAAGGTCGCTGACGAGCTCGGCGTCGAGCGGGTGCCAAGTCTGGCCGCGATGATGCTCGGCGACCTGACGCTGGTCACGGATGTTCCGGAGATCCTCGGCCTGCCATCCGACGCGCTCGAGAATTGGCGTCCGGAAGGCAGCGGTGCGTACCGCGCGGACACTCGACTGACCTGCGTCGGTCCGATCTTTGCGCGCCTCGACATTCCTCTGCCAGAGCGCGTGGAGGCCTGGCTGGACGGTAAGCGCCCCACCGCGTATATCGCGCTGTCGTCGAGTTCGCCGGAGATGATTCGCCGAGTCGTCGCGCGCGTTCGGGCGGCCGGAGCGCGCGTCATCGTGGCCTCGACGATCCATTTACTGGGGGACCTGGAGTGCGACGACGTCATCGTGGGCGGCGTGCTGCCGAGCCACCGGATCATGCCGAGAGTCGACGTGGCGGTTGTGATGGGTGGTCAGGGGAGCGTGCAGACCGCAATGGCGAGCGGAACTCCATTGATCGGCTTTCCGCTGCACGGGGAGCAGGAACTCAATGTGGCGCTCGCTGCCCGACAAGGGATGGCGATCGCGATTGCGCCTCAAAGATCAGGTGATTTGTGTGTCACCGAGGCCGCGCAGCGGATCCTTGCCGAGCACAGCTTCCGCGAGGCGGCGAGTCGCGTTCGCGAGGTCTATTCGAGGTGGGACGGGCCCAGTCGCGCAGCTGACGCGTTGATCGAGTGGCTTGCAAGCAAGCCTCCATCGCGTCGCACGACGCAGGGGGCGTCGCAGTACGGATCTGCTCTCGCTGGATCCGGTAGCTCCCAGGCGGAATTGCGTATATGTGCAGAAGGATCGAGTCCTCAAGAGCACGCTGGCCACGCTCGTAGGGGCTTTATAGCGTCACCGGTTCGCGGAGCAACGAGAGCGATCAAGCGTGCGTACTTGGTTGACTCGCGGTCCTGAAGGACTGCGAGTCGGTGATCATGGGGCCGCGGGTGCATTCCCACCGGGGGAGAAAACCGCCTTGGTGCTTTCCATGCCTTGAGCGGCTCATGACTTTTACTCTTAGTGAGGAGGAAAAATGAAAGCCAGAAGCAAGCGCGTTCTTGGGTTCCTACTGATTGGATCATCGATCGGACTGGGTACAAGCGTATATGCGCAGTCGGAAGTCAGTTACATGATGACTTGCTATAGCGCCGGCAGTAATGCCGTGGAGCCAGTGGGCGATCGGCCTGGCCATGCCTTCGAGACGGGCGATTACACCTGCAATGTCGTGGGCGGTCCGATGGATGGAGCCGTCGAAACAGGTACATACGTCTGGGAGTGGGACAAGACGGCGATTTCCGCTCTCGTCAACACGGGAATCGACCGCAAACCAGGTGGGATGGTCGTTTACCAGGACTCGGAGGGCAAAGCCACCGCAATATTGAGTGACGGCAAAGTGACGGGCTTTACGGGTTCGGGCCGGGGAAAGATCCTTTCGAGCGCAGGCGTCGCTGCGAACTGGAGCGGAAGGAGCTATAGCTACACATTCCAAAGCACGGGGTTCAACCAGTTCGCGGTTGGTATCCGAATCGAATAACGTAGCGTCTACCTACTGACCGCAGCGGCGAGGGCATCACAGTCCTAGGTGTTCCCTCGCCAGCAAATGTTGAGTTTCGTTTGTTTCTCTAACACTACCGCAAGGACATTTGCATCTTCTCAAACTGCTCCGGACTGACCAATCGTAGCGTGTCGCCAAAGACCCGGTCTTGTTCGGCCTGTCCGCGATCGTGGGGTTGTAGAGTCTGCTTTCGAGCAGTGCTGAAGTCGGCAGGGGGTCGGGTCCGTCAAAACATGACTGCTTTACGCGTGCGGCTGGGACGTCCGCAATCCTGCTTCAGACCTCCGGCCTGCAGCCGCGAAGCTCAGCACTTTGAACCTCTCAGGGCAGCACGCAATCCATTCTCGAAAAACGCCTCAGGTTCGGAGCCAAGAAAAACTCGCATCGCATCTTCGCGCGTTGAGCCGTCGCGAGAATTGACCGCAGAGAGCGCGCAAAACTTGCTTCGCTGAGCCGAGCCGAGCCTGGTTCGCGAAGGCCCGCAAAACGCGGGGCTTCACGGGACGTTTCTCCTTCTGGCTCAACTCGCCAGACTGGGTGGCGGAGAAAGAGAGATTCGAACCTCTAAGACAACTTTTTCGACCCATCGGCTAGCCCACAGTACCGTCGTTGGCAAGAATCAGTCAAGCCGATTGGTCGCGAATCCTCGACAAACCTCCTAAACCCTCTGAAGTGAAACGGCTGCGCCGCAACGCGTAATTTGCATCAATATTCGTTTCACTTGGGTCTTTGGCGCAATGGCAACGGTGCTCGCGATCGACGCCCCCTGGACCCCCATCCGATCCGAGCGGCGTAGCAGTGCTCGACGAGCGGGAAGGCCCCCGGCGATGTCGGCAAGATATCCGGCTGGCCATGCAACGCGTTACGGCGATCATGAGGCCGCCAGCTGGTGTCTCGACGAGTTCGCGTTTGTCGGCGGCGACGATGGGAAACCAGACGTCGAAATGGCGGCATAGCCGACTACGCTTGACGGCTCAGTTCGGCCAAAACCGGTCCTTCACTCGATTGAAATGTCCGCCCCGAAGTCGACCGTCACTGCGAACTGCTTGGCGGCCAGGAGGGCAATCAATTTCTTGTCGGTGGTCGGCAGTACTCACGAATCTTGCGCGCGAGCAGCACTGCGTCCGGTCGGGTGGTCATGGCGCCCCCTAGCACCGACGGACCGTAAGAAAGGCCGAGCGCGCCATTGATCATGGACCAGAGGACGACCTAATCACCACGTAGATGGCGCTCGTGAAGTGTCGAGACCACCAAATCGAGCCCGAACTCGGCAATCGACGTGAAATGTTTATTTATATTGAATGTGAATCCGCTTCGTGCGTTCTGCGTTATTGGCTCTCGCGCTAATCCGATCGCAGAACACCTTTGGTGCAGTTTCGCGTGAGCCGAAACGTCCGTCTGATTGATTTTCATCTCGCTTCGTGCGGAATAAATTCGCTGCATGTCAATCGAACCGTGAACGCCGACGGTTGTGCCTCACCGCCCAACCGCGGTGAAGGAGAGACGATGGCGATCCGGCTGGCGCGCTCGGTCTCACGAGCACCCGTTGCACGTTCAATTGGTCGCGTTGTGGCGCACGGATTCGTCCTCGCCTGCGCCGCGTTGCATGCGCAGGGTACGGTGGCCATCGACCCGGGCGTTCGTGGCGGCACGGTCGACGCAGGCCTGCCGTTGGCGGCGCTGACGGCCGGTCAACTTGCTCAGTTTCCCGACGCAAAAGCCGACTTCTCAGCGATCCGTTCGGTGCAAGGCAATGTGCCTGGGCAACCCCAGGATGGTCTGGGACCTCGTTTTAATTCCAACAGTTGCGCGAGCTGCCACGCGCAGCCGACGATCGGCGGCACGAGTCCTAGCACCAACGCGTTCCCATTCATCGGGCCCAACCCCGAGATCGCGGTAGCCAACCTGAGTGGCGCAACCAACGTCATCCCGTACTTCATCACAGCCGATGGCCCGGTGCGTGAGGCACGCTTCAAGCGCTTCGTGAATCAAGGCGAGTTCGGCGGGTTCGGTGGTTTCGGTGGTTTCTTCAGCGGGTTCGGTGCTGGTGCTGGAGCGCCTGATGGGTCGGTGCACGAACTGTTCACCATCACGGGCCGCGTGGATGCAACCAACACGGTCGGCGTCACTGGACAGCCGCAGACCTGCGTGCTTGCGCAGCCCGACTTTAATCTCATGCGCCAGCTCGACAACATCTCATTTCGCATACCGACGCCGCTTTTCGGGCTGGGACTCATCGAGGCCATCTCGGACGGCACGATTCTGGCCAACATGAACGCGAACCTGGACACCAAGCAGGCTCTCGGGATACATGGAAGCCCTAACCGCAACGGCAACGATGGCACCATCACCAAGTTCGGATGGAAGGCACAGAACGCGACCCTCCTGATGTTCGCGGGCGAGGCGTACAACGTCGAGATGGGCGTGAGTAACGAGCTCTTCGCGGTCGAGCACGGACAGGTAGGCGAGACGCTGCCCACTTCATGCCTGTTTAATGGCGTGCCCGAGGATCACAATATCTTCGATCCTTCGAGTTCGGCAAGCACCGGGATGGCCAGCCCGTTCCCGCTTTCGGACATCGAGAAGTTCGACACCTTCATGCGCTTCCTGGCTCCCCCCACGCCAGCCCTGAGCACGCCGTCGACCACCAACGGGCTTGCCGTGTTCACGCAGATCGGGTGCTCGCTATGCCACACCCCATCCCTGCAGACCTCGGTATCGAGCCTGAATGCGAACCTGGGTCCCACGACGGCCAACCTGTTCTCAGATCTCCTGGTGCATCACATGGGTTCGCAGCTCGCCGATGGCATCACGCAAGGCCTCGCTGGCCCAGATCAGTTCCGCAGCGCGCCGCTGTGGGGCGTAGGCCAGCGCGTGTTCTTCCTGCACGATGGACGTACCTCGGATTTGGTGCAGGCCATCAATGCACACGCAAGCGATGGGTCCGAGGCCAACGCGGTCGTGCAGCAGTTCCGTCAACTGCCACCCACCTCGCAGCAGGATCTTTTGAACTTCCTGCGCTCGCTCTAGTCGCGGCCATCTTAGGGGCGGCCAAGTGTCCTGGATACTGGTCGAGACCCAGCGCGTCAGCGGCCAAGCGGCGCGACCAGAACAAGAGCAAGGTGCGGCACCTGATCGAGGTGTTGGATGCGCCGCAGCAACACGCGCATTAGTGCACTGTTGGGCCTCTCTTGAACCAGCGCGGCTTTGCCCGCGAGCTGCGGAGCCGGGCGCCCACGGAGAGCGCGTGTGTTGCGGTTACGAAACGTCTGCATTGGTTCGACTACCCGATAGCGGACCGTCACGGCCGACGGCTTTGGGTCGAAGTCAACCGGATGCAGTCGGCTTTCGAGCGCATGCGGCGATGACCGCTCCGTGGGGTATTGCACGCTTCCGGCGCTTTGATGTCTACTAACGCGCACGTACCGGTCGTGCACGTTGTCAGCAAGCGTGCTCCGGTTGATGGGCGCAGACGGCCGAGGCTGTGTGAAAACTCCATTCAGATCCAATTTCAGAGTTCTTCTCACACTTCCCCTTGTGGCGATCGTCGATCCTGGGTCGATCTATTGGGTCGATATGCTTAGCTCAAACAAATTTCCGGACTTTTCACACAGTCTCGGCCAGTTGCGGAAGTTGGATCGCCAGATCTGATCGCCCCAAAGCTGGCATGAGGAGGGAACCTGACTTAAATCGAGGCCACTAATCGAAATGAAGCTCCCAAGCGCGTTTTGAGCTCGACGCTTCGGAAACCCGGGGAACATGCCGATGTAAGGGCGATCGTGTTTGATGCCGCGAACTATCATGTGACGGAGACACTCACCGACGGGCGCAAGGTCGAAATCCGCGCTTTGCGCCCGGACGACCGCGATGGTCTGCACGAGGCGGTTATGCGCTGCACCCGGCAAACAATCTATCACCGCTTTTTCAGTATGTTTCGCGCGTTTACCGAAAGGGACGCTCAATTCTTCCTGGAGGTCGACTTCGTTAAGCACGTCGCCTTGGCGGCTGTGGCACGCGAAAACGGTCGCTCGACAATTATCGGCAGTTGCCGCTATGTAGTCGTCTCGCCGGGACAGGCCGAGGTGGGGTTCCTGGTGATTGACGATTTCCAGAGGAAGGGCCTCGGCCCGGCGCTCCTGCGGCGCCTGGCTGCGATTGGGCGAGAAGCGGGTTTGAGCGAGTTCGTCGCGGAGGTCCTCGCCGAGAACGCCCCGATGCTAAAGGTGTTCGAGCGCAGCGGCCTCCCCATGCGCGCGAAGCACGAAGGCACGGTCGTGCATGTGACGTTGCGCCTCGCTTGACGGGCAATGCAGAGCCGGCGCCGAGCGGACGTTGCGAGGACCGCGTCGCTCAGGCCCAATGGAATCTGCGGTCGGCCGCCACGGCGATGTTCTTTGATTGGACGAGCGCATCCGCGATCTACGACTTCGGATTTCTCCCCGCGATGTCGATCGCGATGGCCCATGCGTTCCGCATGCCCGCAAGGAGCAGTAGGGCTGAAACCCCGCGGAGAACTGAATATGCTTTCTCCGTCGAGGTGAGTCCGAGCCAAGCGGCCGTGATAACTCCGAGATAGCAAACGATGGGGACGCCCCCATGGAAGAGCCAGGCGTCCGAGAATAGCCCGTCGTTACGCGCGGCCCTCACTGCAATTCTGATGGTGTAGATAAGGCCGGAGACGCCAATCAATCCGAATGGCAGGATCAGGCGATCACCTTCCGGCGACAAGCCGAGAAGCCCAATAAAGAATACGACAATCAAGTGAACGAGCGTAGGCGTAAGGTACGTCTTCAACAGCGACCTTGCGTCGTTCTTCGCGCGATCGGCGCCAAACGTGATGACGACGAACATAAGACCAACCAGCGTCACAGCGCCGGTGCTTGTGACTTCCCAATAATGCTCTGCAGCCTCCATTGCTAGCGCTCTCCCCTGTCGCGACGAGATTCCAGAATGCCGACCTTAGTTCCACTCCGACGAACTAGATCCGCGTGGCACCAGTAGGGGGTCATTCCACCCAGCAGGGGTGCCGGAATAGTTGACGGCGGGTGCAAGGCGTCGCACCCTGCCGAGCGGCGTGTCCCGAACGACCTCGGCCGGCTCGATGAGCCGCTGCTTCAAATCGTGGGCGAGTTGGGGCAGGTCCTGCCCCGTGAGTTTCCAGACGTCGCGCAGGTAGTTTTTCCCAAAAGCGCGCTCGGCCTCGGGTACTAGGCCCAGGCTTTGATACCACATCGCGCAGCGCGCGAGGCTCACGGTGACGTGATAGCTTCCGCCGTCCTTAGCCCGCCTTAACAGCGCTGCGGTGGCGCCCGCCGCACCCATGTAGCCGGTGATGTAATCGTTGATGAGCCCGGTCGGGGGCATGGCCGGTACGCCCGATAAGCCTTCGAGCATGGCAAGGCCGGAGGCGGCTGTACCCAGCATGTCAAAACCGCCGCGGTCGAACCAAGGTCCATCCCAGCCATAGCAGCGCACGTTGACCACGATGATTCCGGGACGCAGGCCTGCGAGCTCTTCCGGAGAGAAGCCGAATTTCGCCAATTTGCGGCCGCGGAAGTTGTCTACGAATACGTCCGCAGCCCGCGCGAGATCCTTGCAGATGTTGTTCTGTTGCGGGTCCTTAACGTCGAGAAATGTCGAGCGCGTGCCGACATTGGCGTCGTCGTAAACCCAGTCGTGCTCGAAGTCGTCGGTGCCGTTGACGCACAGCACGTCGGCTCCCTGTTCGGCCAGCGTGCGGCCGACTACCGGCCCGGCGATGGCATGCGTCAGGCTCAATACACGAATTCCTTCGAGGGGCCGTTTCGCCGGTCCGAACGGCAGCGGCGGGCCATCGCCAATCCTCTTTACCGCGATTACCGGCTCATTCGCTAGATATCTGCCCTGGGGATGCGCAAGCCACTCCTCGGGCGAGCGCGCGACACACAGGGTAAGACCCTTGGCATTCGCGCTGTCTTCCAGCTCGGCAGCGTCCCATTTTGCGATGGCCGCGGCGATGTGCGCGTGATTCACCCCGCAGTTGAAAAAGTTACTCCAAGCAAAGTGCTGATGCGGGTAGACACCCGACGGATAGACGAAGCGACCGTCTTTGGTGCGAAAGGGAAACACACTAAACGGGTGCATGCTTCCCAGCCAGTTTGGATATGGGTGGCCGTTGATCGTCGGGTGGAACGTTAACTCCGGGTTTATTCCGTGCGCGGCCTGCCGCACATCTATGCTGAGATCTTGTCCGGCTCCGCTCCTCTCCTTCCATATCGCGGCCACGCCCACCGCCTGCGCCATTGCGGCGATGGAAAATGCTTCGCCTAATCGCACCACGCTTGGGAACAGCGGATCCGTCCCAAATATTTCAACTCTGCCTCCGGCATCCTTGAGTGTTAGTCCAAGCGGCTTGATTAGCCCAATTAACGCATCGAGCGCGCCAGCGTTCGGTTGCCTGGATTCCATCGGATTCTCCTGACATGAATGCGAGTGGATGGGAGGGAGCGGGCATCGCTACGCCTACTGGCTTTGCCGGGCACACTAAACCTCGCAAATCTGCGCGTCCATTTATAATTTGCGCTGCATTGCGCTGCCCCATAGCGGACGCTGCCGAAAGGCCGCTGTGGGTCGACAGCTCGCTTTGCGCCTGGTACTGCGCGTTTGTCGGCTCTCGATAAGTCCTGTAGCTTGGACGGCCATGAGCAGTTCAGCGCACCGGCTGCGGTGCTGCTTCGATAGCGAACGGGGAACTTCGTCGACGGGGAAAGAAGTTGGCCCCCGGGGCGGTACGCTATCGTGAACGTAAAGCGAAGTCCAGCCGGCGTGAACAGCTGCCGCATCTCGAAGGTGTATGGACGGGATCGCGCGTGACTCTGGTATTGGGGGGCTTCAGTTTATGAAGTTATCTGCTAGCGCGGCCGGCACACTTATTTCCACTGTGTTTTGCGCTTTTAATCCGACTCTTGCGCAAGGCGCCGGGCCAGGTGCCATCCAATCCCTGGCATCCGGCAAATGTCTCGACCTCGAAGGCGGCGCAAAGGTCGATGGCCCCGTCGTCATT
>Ga0187769_10000612_pt1 | contig 19884 bp, 19 predicted proteins | sample 0116_SJ02_MP02_1_FD_133140 | JGI IMG/M metagenome (GOLD analysis project Ga0187769, IMG submission 133140) | Tropical peat soil microbial communities from peatlands in Department of Meta, Colombia - 0116_SJ02_MP02_10_MG | ecosystem: Environmental > Terrestrial > Soil > Wetlands > Peat | place... | reverse complement strand
GCCTCCTCGAACGTGGAACCGCTCAACCCACCCCATTGTGGTACGTCCGTCGTGAATTGAATTGCGAAGTCATGCGTGTGATCGTGTCGCGTCTGATAGCTCGCAATCACGGCGGTCTGCTGAATGAAATTCTTCGGAACCCCACCGCCTACGACTATTACGGCCGTGCGCCGCGACCTTTCTGTAATTCGAGAACTTTCATCGACATCACGCATATGGTCAACTACAACGCGACGATTCCTTCGTCGATTAGCAAACATTAACGAGAACCCGAGGCCGCTATCGCAGAATGCTGGAACAAAAATCGGCACGCCCATCTCATAGGCGGCAACACAAATTCCATCCCGCTCTCTTCTTTTCTCGGCAATCCACTTGCCGAACTCATACATAATCTCCCTTGACGAATATGCCTTGCCCGCTTGGAATCGTGACGAGAATTCCTTCTCGATCATGACATCCAAGTGGTAGAACTTCCTTTCGTCTGCGTAGACATCGTAAACGCGGTCAATACGATTACGCCGCAGCATCACGTTGTCTATCAGATCGGTACCTAGGAAGTGTTTTCCGCCAATGGTCTCGTACGCGTCATGGTAGAGCGTCGCGCCAGTAGTTACGAGAACGTCAACCATCCTTCGCCTAACTAAATATGCGATTAGCTCGCGCATCCCGGCCGGGACCATTGCACCGGCCAGACCCATCCAGATAACAATTTCACGTTTCTTCAGCATCGCAGTCCATACGTCCGCCGCTTCCCCAAGCTTACGTCCCTGAAAGCCAGTGACCGACATGTCGCTCAGCAGCTCGCTGACTGTTTTTTCAGGCTGAATCTCAACGGGTCGCGTCGGCCGACGCAGTATCTTTTCTCTCTGCAAGTTACACGTCACCTATTGAGTTTCATGTCAAAATAAATCATGCGAAAATACGATTTTTCGTGAAAAGAACCATTGAGAGCTCATTCCCCTATGATTCTTGAAATCAGGTTCCTCTCTGCCTCGTCCCGAAGGGCTTTGCCTTTCCAATGTTTCTCAAATCGATTAATGATCGCTAGGACATCGGTGATTGGAACCCAGTTTGAAGTGATCGGATACATTGCCTCAGCAGCGGGAGATTTACCAAGGCTCTCAATTTCTCTCTTAACCTGTTGTAGATCCATGATATCAACGGTCGAACATTGCTAGCGAATTGCAATTTAGACTATTCGCAATCGAAAACTGCATCACTTGAGCGCCTTTGATATCCTCTGAAAAGATTTCCTATCGAGTTCCGCCTCATTAAGAAAACGAATCCTCACTTTCCCTTTGAATCTCTGTCTCAGGCCCGTTGCCAGTTGTTCATGCCATGGGGCGGATCCGATGATGAGGCATCGGGAATAGCCGAATTTCTTGATATAATCCGCGATACGGTTGCGTGCAAACGCAACCGCGGTTGGGGTCGGTCTCAATGAGGATTCTGTTTGGGAGAGGGGGAAGACATCGGCTAACTCGATAGGCACAATCGCATATGATAAGCCGTACGTGCAAACGTGGCTGTCCTGAAGCTTTTCCCAAAGAGCTATCGATGGGTTTATCGATCTTTCGCGGAAAGGAGCCACTTGCTCCTCCGGCAGAAGAAGGAGTTTCTTTGCTTTCAGCGATGGTTCGTATCTTTCAAGAAGACGGGTGTGGTGTCGGATCACTTCGGGTCGGAATAAGGATTGTTCAGACAGTACGAACGGGCCTTTCTTCTTTCTTACGGGGGTATGAATTTCGAAACGGTCGCCATACTGAAGCATTTTCTGGAAAGCGGCTTGAAGTGCGGGATGGTTGCGCGACCTTGACTCAACTAATTCCCAAAGTCTTCCATCTAAAATGGCCTGTTTGATTGTCTTAAGTTCCGAGAAGCATGCGTGAAGGTTGTGGGCTGCGAGCAGGCGTTCGCGATCCATCGGCAGCATTCTCCTGACTTTTTCTGGAGTTTGCTTATGACACGCGGGACAGTTGCATGGGAAATATTCCAGTTCTTCCATTTTCGAGGTTCCGTGTTCTGTCATGTAGCGGTCGTTTCTCGCGAACAAAGCATAGGAAGCCGAATCGAACATGTCGCAGCCTAGGGCCACCGCGAAAGCAAACATCATCGGATGGCCGGCACCAAAGAGGTGAAGAGGTTTGCCCATTGGCAGCTCTGCCTTTGCGGCCATTATCATGTCTACGAGTGTTTCGAATCGGTATTGTTGCATGACGGGGGTAGGGCTGCCGAGCGCGTAGATCGAAAAGTTCCGCTTTGCCATTTCTTTTGCCGAGTAGGAAACGAGGTCTGGGTATGCGCCGCCTTGAACTGGACCCACCCATAGGATGTCATTTCTGGCGATGAGTTGTAAGGACTGATCGGCGCGCCTTATCGTTTCTTCTACGGTCCATTTCGCCTTGTCTTTCGCAATTTCCGCTCCGGTCGGCACGTCTAAGATAACCCCGATGTCACTCTCTAGCCTCTCTTGGAATCGGATGATTTCGCTGGGCTGAACCTCTACTTCTCCGTACTGTAGTATCTGGTAAGCGCCGGAATCTGTTTCGATTACTCCGTTGAAGTTTAGGAGTTCGTGGATTTTCGGAATTTGTTGTTCTCCGCGAAATTTCCGCCAGACCAGGTATGAGTTAGTGATTAGTGCGTCGAACGAGAAAGTGTCTCTTAATTCTTGAGGGCGAATCATTTGTGAATTGGGATTTACGACCGGTAGCAGTAATGGGGTTTCTAAGGTTCCGCTTTTGGTTCGAAGATATCCGATTCTGCCCAGAAGATCCTTGTGGCGAACCTCGAAGGACAAGATGCTTTCAATCTTTAATTGGTCAAGCTAGGACACGTCCGTCACGCGGGACGGTTGATTCAGGTGGAGGGAGGTGGCTGCGCGGTTGTTCGAACGAACTCCTCGTAGACTTTCTGGACTCTCTCTGCAGCAGGGCCTGTGCCTTCCAGTATGCCCTTCTCTGAAACACGTATTCTATCCATCACAAGTATGACGCCGGCTCCCTCGTTTACTCTAACCATTCTTGGAAAGACTCGTTCAAGCCTGTCCGCGAGAGCTTGAAGGTTGAAGGGCATTTCTGAACTGAAGATTTGGCTTACTTTGCCTCCGTTGATTAGAAGCCTGTGAACTACGTGTCCCGATTCATCTTTCACATCTGATAGACACACGTTCAGCGTATGCGCGTCCAAAGCAACCAAGACACCTGTGAAGTTCTTTCCGTCAACGGTTGAAACTGTAACGATCTTCTGTAACAAGCCGCTAATCTCTTCCATGAACCTACGATCTGGCAACGCCGACATACAATTTCGCCTCACCAATGTTCCGTGGGGTTACTAATATTATCGGCTGTGTTCGCTATCTGCCTGAACCTTACTCCCGATCCTGACCTTAGCTTCACGAAGAGCCTGTCTGGCCTCATCAGAGTTTTCAGATTGAAAGATCGTTTGAGTATTCGCCATCTTTACGTGTACCCCGCAATAAGGGCAGGTTCGCGTTTTCTTCTCCGAAGTGGCCAAGAGAAGACGCTTGCAACCCGTGCATGATATGACGACGTAATGTTTCTTCAATCTTGGCATGATGCGTTCACAACATGTATCTTTCCAGGGTACGAGGGTCTAGAGCGGCGATCCAATCGACCACGGTCTGGCTGCGCCTTCGTTTCCTGAGAAGTGTCTTGCATTGATTTACAGTTTTGTTGACGCTGGTTCGTGAAGTGTCAAGTTGCATTATCTTTCTGGCACCATAGTATTGGTTTGCGATGACGTAGCATGAGTCAAGAATTTCAGCAAGCACGTTCTCTCGACGTTTGGCCGTACTCCACCGTTTTCTTCGAAGTCTGCGCTCTAATTCGCGCGGATGAGAGCGAAGAACTATGACCCTACTGACCCGCTCTCTCGGGGCGGCGTCTGGGATATGGGTGTCCAGAATTGTTATCGCATCCCTCTCGCGTAGGTTCTTCCTTAACCATGCTCTAGTCTTCTCCAGGTCCACGACTCTTGTTCGCCTCCGCCGATCCAACCCGGCCTGCAACCGCATATCGATCACCAACTTGGTAAGTGAAAGATAGTCCGCATGCATTTGCTGAGCAAGCGATTTTGAGATTGCCGTCTTCCCTGTACCAGGTGTTCCCGTAATGACAATTATAGGCGACTGCGTTCGCCGAGTCGCTTTAGTTTTCATTTCTTTTGTCTTCGGGTTGTTCCTTGTGCTTTGTGAACGTATTCGCGTATCCCTTCTTTGATCACCTTGTACAGTTCTGAGTATGGTATTGTGTCGGGTGGTCTCGTATCTTTTTTCATGACGTATTGTTGAATGTAATGCTGGAAGTCTGCATCGTCGGGGTTGATATTCTGTGAGTACAGTTCAAACATTCTGACTATGCGGCTGCTCACATGATGTACGTAGTTATCAGACAACGACGTGTCCTTCTGGCTAATGGATCTGGGTTAGTGGAACGCCTTATCCAGGGCATCTTGGTCTTCCTTCTTGAGAGACCAGCCTGCCGACCCGGCGTTCTCCCTCACGTGCTCTAGGTTTCCGGCTTTGGGAATTGCGACAACCGGTTCCTTGCAAATGAGCCAGTTGAGTGCAACTTGAGTCCTTGTCTTACCGTACTTACTGGCCACGTTGTCTAGGGTACGCCATCGTTCGTCTCGGCCGCCGCCGGGAATACGGCCTCGTGCCACTGGGCTGTACGCGATTATCGTTACTTTCTCTTTTTCGCAGTAAGGAAGCAAGCCATCCTCAATCGATCGTTCTGCTAGGCTGTATTCGACTTGGTTGGAAGCTAGCGAATGCTTTGAAAGTGCTTCTTGTGCTTCACGGGTTTGTTCGACCGAGAAATTGCTCACACCTATTGCGCGGACCTTCCCTTCGTCCGCAAGCTTCTCCATCGCTCTCATTGTCTCGGCAATCGGTATGCGCGAGTTGGGCCAATGGACCTGGTACAGGTCAATGTAGTCTGTCTTCAAACGCTTGAGGCTGGCTTCGCATGAACGTAAAACGCGTTCGTAGGCTAAGTTCTCAGCTGAAACCTTAGTGGCGATAAAGACATTATCGCGCTCTTCTCCTACTGCGACGGCAACAACTTCTTCTGAGTGCCCGTGCGCATACATCTCGGCAGTATCGATGAAACGCATACCCAACTCTAGGCCCAGTCGCAACGCTTTCACATCCTTATCTTCGCCGCCGAGATGCCTGTCACTGAAACCCCCGAAACCCCAAGTTCCCAAACCTAGAACCGGAATCTCGGCCTCACTCTTTCCGAGCTTCTTGAAGTCCAAACGAGTCATCCTCAAGGACGCATCTGGAATAGCGGTTAACAGGTTCTTTACGCTTACTCGAAACTAACCCCAGCTTCGCCCGGCACCCACTCGCAGTGTACATGTACACGTTCCACCATCGATATGTACATGTTCCCCAATCCGAGTGTGTTGACCGAGATTTATTCACACGATACATGTCCCCCCTGTAACGCAGGCAACCCTCAGTCTATGTATCCTACTTACTATGTGGGTAACGGTTAAACCGGGTTAAACCGAAATGAAATTACGCATAACGATGCCAGCGGGTGCCACACGAAGGCCGTCGCGCAACGCCTTGCCTACGGGTTGAAGGCCGATGGAGGCACTGCGGGCTTAAGGCATCAGTTCGCCGCCGTTAACATGGATCGTTTGTCCAGTTATGAAACTCGCTTTATCAGATGCTAGAAAGGCCGCAACGTATCCAATTTCCTTGGGCTGCCCTATCCTGCCCAATGGTATCCCCTCCAGCGCCTTTCTTCTAGCTTCCCCTACCAAGCCTGAGGTCATATCCGTGTCGAACCATCCAGGCGCTATCGTATTGACTGTAATGTTGTACGGCGCTAATTCCAATGCTAAAGCCCTTGTGAAACCGAGTAGGGCCGCCTTGGAGGTGGCATAATGCGCTTCGTGGTCCGTTCCCGTGAATGCATCGCTGGAGGATATGTTGATCACTCGACCCCACTTCCGATTTTTCATCTCAGGGGTGAATGCGTTCGTGCAAAGGAAGGCGCCATCTACGTTTACGGCCATGATCCGCCTCCATTCCGCTTCATCAATCTCCCAGGATTTCAGGTGGTGGTGAATACCGGCGTTATTGACTAAAATGTCAACGCCGTCCTTGAACTCAGCCATGACTCGTTCTCGCATCGCAAGAACATCTTTCTGCTTAGAGACATCGGCTTTGAGGGCTAGGCAACGTCGACCAAGCTCTTCGACGCCTCTTGCGACTTCCGTTGCTTTGCTCTCTTGTTCCCGGTAATTCACGATTACATTGGACCCTTCGCGTGCTAGTTCTAGGGCGATTCCTTTCCCGATTCCCCTGGAGGCACCAGTTACGAGAGCTAGTTTCCCTGACAACAGCAAGTGGGTCAACTCAACGTTTGGGCTTTAGAAAGTATTCAAGTGGAGTGGTCACGATCCGAAATGTCCGACCGTATCTTTGAGTGCATGAAGGAAAGTGCCAACCTCTCCAATCGTGTTGAAGTGTACAGGGCTGGCGCGGACACCGATGGATTTTCCATAAGTCTTGAGCGTCCGGGAATAGAAACCGCCATGATTCTCCGCGAGGACGGCTATGGCATGCTTTTCCCAGAGATATTGCGCCGCCTTCAGCGGATCGGCGTTGATTATGTTGAATGTGAAGGTTGGGACACGAAATTGAACCTTTGATGCATCAGTTATTCCGTACGTTTCGATGCCATTCATAGTGGAGAGGCCTTCGGCACCATTGGTACCTCGGAGCATTGCAAGCGACAGCCCTCGCTCGTACTCTTCAATCCAAGTGAGTGCCGCATTTACTAGACGGCGGCGACCCGAGTAGCCGTCGACCACGTGCCCAACTTGTTGTTCTACTTTGCCGCCCAACCACTCCAAATATTCGATGGATGCGGCGATGGACGCGAAGAGTGCTTGGTCACGGGTGCCCATCTCCCAGTTTCCGGGTGGTTCTTCTGGCGCTGGAAGAACCTTGTACGGTTTGAGGGAGCCGAGAAGATCTTTTCGCCCGTACATGAAACTGCCTCTCCTGCTGAAGAGTTTGTACGCTGAGAACACGACGAAATCAAATGGGGTTCTCTGTATGTCAAATGGGAGATGTGCCACTGTGTGCACGGCATCTAAGACGGTGTAGGCGGACGATTGTTTTGCGATTCTCAAGACTCGGTCCAAGGGTGTCTTTGAACCGAGAACGTTCGAGACGCCGCTGACCGCGATTACTCGAGTATCCTCATCAACGAGGCTCTCCAAATGGGACAAATCCAGCAGCCCACTTTTAGGATCGAACCTGGCAAACCTTACTTCTTTGACTAGTCGTCTTTGTTCGAGTTCTAGCCAGGGGTTTACGTTTGCATAGTGTTCATAATCAGTTGTGACAATATTCTCTCTTCCGGAGAGTTCCTTTCCGATTGCATAGCCAAGATGGAATAGTAGGCTTGTCGCTGATTCTCCAGAAACAATACAATCGGCGTCATTTACGTTTAAGAGATCACTTACCGCTTGTCGCCCTTCGAGTATAACTTCCTCGTTTCGCTTAGACTCCCATGAAGGGGCGTCAACGTTGGCGGAACAATCTATCCTCGCCTTCGCTTCGGCATCGGCAACTCGTTGGAGGACGAGGGAACCGGCGGCGTTCTCGAAAAAGATCCTAGACCGCCCATTAGCGTCGGCCTCGACACGAGGAAACTCGCGGCGTATTAGCGGTAGAAGCGTGGTTTGAGGGTCGGAACTCTGTAGGGACAACTGTACATCGCTTGACCCATTGATGGGTCGGTATAATCAGTTGCGGCAAATTACCGTCCGTGAACGGATTTCTTGCGCCGCTCCACTAGGAAGTTTGATTCTACTCGGCCATATCGTCCGGCAGTTTGTACCAGGGAACTTTCTCGCCGACTCTTGCACGCGCTTTCCAACCCATGCTTTTCGGTTTTTGTTCGATTAAATCGGAAATTCGCTTCATTCTTTCCTTCACTATCTCTTTGTCCCTAGGGGTTAAGTCAAATCGCTCAAGCATGCTCCCGGTCTTGTCCAGAACGAGCGTGAATGTCTTGTAGATTCCCCAATCGCTTGAGCAAAGTTCCGCAAGGCGCATGCCGTTGATTGCGTCTGGTTTGTCTGTTTCTGTAACCTCGTGATCCAGCAAGATTGCGGTTATGTCTTTGAAGTCTTTCTCGTTGGTCTTGAAGATCTGCAACTTCGTTGCCAAGAGGTCTGCCATAGTGAGGGTTAATGGGTCCAGAGCCAGTCTGTCTCTGAGGTCTATCTTGTGACACATTTCGAAGTAATCTAGGAATATGTCCACTCTCCTCTGGTTTGGAAGGTCGAAGAACATTAACCGGCTAGCGCTGCGAAGGGCGTTGAAAATCTCATTGGGAGAATAACCAAGCTTCGTGAACAATTCTCGAATTTGACGAGATTGCTTCCTGTACCCGACGAGGTCGATATCAGGGTATTTTCTGGAGACAGCTGGCCTTTTTGAGCTGGGACATTTGAATCCGATTGCGGTGCCTCCGAGCAGGCGGAGCGTGATTCCGTTATCGGCGGCTGCGAATATGATTCGGTTGGCTTCCTTCAAGATGTCGGATTCAGTTGCCCCAGCCAAGGCTAATCATTCCAAGAAAAAAGGAGGGAAGTTGCGCTTAAGGTCTTTGACTGGGTCTATGGAGGCGGAATCTCGCCGTATATCTGTGTCAATTTGATGCCGCGTTTTTCGTTCTTGACGACGTAGAAGGCAAAGACTAGGACGCCGATGCCCATCCATAGGACTGAAACGTTCCATGCGAGCAATGAAATCCCGACAGTGCTGAGGGCGAGTATCCAAAACATGCCGATTACCCCTAAGGCACCAACTAGACTCATTACTGGAATGCCAAACACCTTAGTCTTCATGCCTTTCTCCCAGATATCAGGGCGTTTGTATGGGAGTACGGTGGCGGTGAAAGCGACGATCAAGTAGGCGAAGGCGTACCAGAACGAGCTGTTGGCTGCGGCCGCGAGAAAACCGTAGGAGGTCAGGGTTAGGAGCGCTACGATTATCCCGCCTATCATGCATGCGATAGTTGCTGGGACTGGGGTGTGCATTCTCTCGGACACTTTACCGAATACCGCCGGGAACATTCGGTCGAATGACATTCCGAACATGCATCTGGTTCCGGCAAGGTAAGTTACGATCACGGATGTGACAGGGTAAAACCACCATGCCGCGAGGATTTCAACAGGAACTGACCCAGCTAGGCTCGCTGAGAAGAGAGGCATCGACGGGAGAAGCATGTACGATGAGACACGGGCTGCGTCCGTGGCATTTAGCGACCCTGCCGTATACAAGTTGTAGACGTAGTTGTACTGAAGTATGAACCCCCCGTAGGCGTTGTAGGCCAGCCAGGTTACGAGACTGTACCAGATGACCGTGCCAATCATGCCTGCTGTGAAGAAGTACATGAACGAGGAACGAGGATTCCTCAATTCGCCACCGACGTAAGCGTTGACTTCGTAGCCTGTCAGTGCCCAGAAGATGTACGCTACGATTGAAAGAGTGTCGTTTAATGAACCCGCTGTTGTCTTTGCGACATACCCCGACAAATTGTACTTCGTAGCAAGGCCCGCTATCAGCTCGTATACGCCTGGACCCCACACGTGGTCCCAAGCAGCGGCCACGGTAGCCGGGTTATTTATGGCGAAGAGTATGGCCGATACGATCAAGCCGAGAGTGTTAAGGCCCCAGATCACCATCATGATCTTCATGTAGTGTTTGATTTCGATCATAGCCAGCAGTCCGAGAATGATGATGATTAGAACGGTGAACTCCACCTCTGGTACCGTACCGCTTAGCCACGAACCGAACGATGTGAGCGCAGGATAGTTGAGGGCAGTACCCCACATTGAAAATATCGTTGAGCTTACGGCTCCCATAACGGATGCGACGAGCCCGATTGAGAATATTTGCGCTAACCAGTAAATCCATCCCGTCCCAATCCACCCAACGAATGGGTCCACGAACCGCGATCCCCACACGTAGGCTCCCGCGGCTCTTGGAGTAGTGACTCCGAGCAGGGCGAACGTGAAGACACTGATGATAGTTGGGATGCCGACTAGTAGGAAAGCGCCAGGTACGCTTCCCATCGGGTAGTTGTAGATGACCTCAATCGAATATAGGGTAATTCCACTGCCAGCCATTGAAGCCCATGGCAGTACGAATGAACCGAGTGGTCCGATTTCCTTGACGAGCCCAGTAGACTTGCGCAGAAATAGTTCTACTTTGAATTCTTCGGTCAAAGTTGTTGACCAAACGGCACGTACCATTCTCTGCGTTTATTAAACTAACTTAATAGTTCAAGTCGAAAGAAAATACTGTATAGAGTTTACTGAACAGGCCGAACCTACGACAGAAGTTCCGTTCCACATGCCGGCGAAGAATCGAAGATTCGGAAACTAACCGGTTAATTTAACTTAGATTCAATCTGTAGCCCATAAACAGGTCCAACTTGTCTGAAACAAAAGTTCTCTTCGCCACCGACCTTCATGGCGGAGACACATTCTTTCAGAAGATACTCTCCGTAGCGAACAGCTCGAAAGTCAACATAGTCATGATGTGCGGAGATCTTACAGGGAAAGCAATTGTTCCAATTGTCAAACTCGACGAGGACTTGTACGTCACGAACTTCTTCAGCACAGATTATCGGTTGAAAAAGGAAGAGTTGCCCAAACTGGAGAAGGAGATACGAAAGGTCGGATACTATTATTATCACTGCAGCCGAGCCGAATATGAGGAGTTCAGGGCGAAACCCGATCGACTAACAGAACTATTCGATAAGCTGATGCAGCAGACAATCGAAAACTGGGTCACTAAGGTCGATGAAATTCTTCCTAAGGACATACGTGTTATAATGAACCCCGGCAACGACGACACCTTCGCCATCGACGAAGTGCTAAAGACATCAAGCCGCGTAGAGTACACTCTAGGAAAATGCGTCCAATTAGACGATAAACATTCACTTGTCGCGTGCGATTGGGTAAACCCCACCCCTTGGAGTTCCCCCCGCGAATGTAGCGAACGAGACCTAGACAAGCGTTTACGGACAGAGCTTGCACGAGCGCCTTCGATGGAACATCTGGTTTGCGATTTTCATACGCCGGCCTACAACACTCCGTTAGACCTTGCACCCCGACTCGGCAAAGATCTTAGGCCAAAGTACTTCATGGGTTCACCAATAATGGACCATGTAGGGAGCACGGCGATGAGAAAAGTCCTAGAGGAATTCCAACCGGAACTCGCGTTGCACGGGCACATCCATGAATCGCCTGGAGTTTGCAACATCAAGAGGACCACATGCATAAACCCGGGTTCTGAGTATGTCGAAGGAATAATGCACGGCTGCCTCGTCACGCTAAAGCCCGAAGGCCTTGAACACCAGTTAATAACAGGCGGCTGAATGAAAGAAAACCGACGATACCGGTGCAGGCGGCCTCTATACCTTAGGCGGCCCTGACTTGGGCGGAACCGGGTAAGTTCGCTAGGTGATTAGAACAAGCACTGACCGTAATTAGGCCAGACGACCTCGACAATCCCATCTCTAGTTCCGTAATAGCACGGATGAAGCTTCGCAGTTGTATCCGAATGGGCAGGGATAACCTCGAAAATGTTCCCAACCTTTACGTCATCTCTCGCATGGTCGAATACCGCTAGGGATAGTTCCTCGCGTTCAGTTACCTTTTCGACACCGGTTAGATCCTTGAAAAATGCTCCGACTACGTTGTCATAATTCTCTCCGCATTCGTCAGAGCACGAGTTCATTCCGAAGTCAAACATTGCTTCGTCGTTCTTCGGCCTGCTGATGCATCTTGTTAGAATCGTGAGGGCGCATTCGAAGGCCTCTATCCCTTCAATGTGATGATGGGAGCACCAGTCGCTGAAGACGTAGCTGCCGGCTTGAACAAGAACATTCTTCAGGCTGTGTTCTGGGGTGATATTCCAGGTGCATGTGTACCCTGCGCTCAGAAATGGAACTTCGATGCCAGCGTCTTCAATCTCATCCTTTAACCTCGCTATCTCATCTAAGCTCTTGAAATGTGCGATCTTTCTGTCGCAAAACTTGGTTATGTTTGATTCTGGGCCGTGATGCCAGATCCCTTCGAATTGTACCCCTCCGTACTCTTGTAAGTTCTTCACGAAGTCTTTCATACGGGACGAATCGACGCCGCAGCTACTCCTTCCGGCGTAGAGCTCAGCGGCGACTTTGATTTTGGTGTGGTTGTCAAGCGCGGCTTTGGAGAGTTCGCGAACGTTCTCTATGTCATCTATCCCGACGATTATGTTCGCATGCTTTGTCAGACCGCATAGCCTGTCGATCTTGCTCTTACCGCAGATTTCAGAGGTTATGAGTATGTTGCCGATTCCCGATTGAACATAGTACTCAGCTAGCCCTAATGAGGTCATAGATACACCCCTCGCGCCTGCATCTAGCTGCTTTCTTGCTATGATGGGCAATCGATGGCCCTTTTGGTGTGGGATCAGCCCTGCATTCTTTCTTCCCCTGTAGTATTCACTCATCGTGCGAATGTTCTTCTCTAAGACATCTAGGTCAATCAAAAGAGCGGGCGTCGGTAACTCTTCCGTTCTCATTCCAATATAATCCATTAAGAATTCTGCCCTCGTAATCCTCTACCCGAGTGTTTTCAAACCTACCTTCCGTCCCACGAAAACAAGATTTTGGTTAGACGCTGAGCCATTTACTGCTGTGAAGACTCACTATTCACTTGCCGGATCCGATTGTCCTCGATCACTTTCTTGAAACCAGTATGTTCTGGAAGAATGCTTCGTCAATGTTTCCGCCAGTTATTACTGCGACCGTTCGCTTTTCGGCAAAGCGTTTTGGCGTCTTAACGATTGGGGCAATGGAGATCGCGCCTGACGCCTCGACGATCTGTTTCTCTTTTTCCCATAGGAGGCGTATCATCTCCTTCATGTCATCCTCTTCGAAGAGCAGGACTTCGTCCACATACCGTTGGACCAGCTCGAAGGTTATGCAACCTTGTTCGATATTCCCATCCAAGCCTTCGGCAATTGTAGGCTTCATCGGTAGGTCAATGATTCTGCCGGCTTTCAGGCAATAGTACATGGCGGCGACGCCTTTGGGTTGTGCGCCTAAGACTTCAACTGAAGGTTTGATGCTTTTAGCCGCCACGGCTACTCCGGACAAAATGCTACCACCACTGACTGGGGTGATGATTGAATCTACAGCCGGTAATTGTTCAAGAATCTCCAGTCCAACGGTTCCCTGACCTGCAACAATCAGCGGGTCGTTGTATGCGGAGACGAAGGTTAATCCTCTCTCTCGTGCGAGCTTCTTGGCATATTGCTCTGCATAATCATACTGTTCCCCGTGTATGATTAGATCGACCTTGTGTTTGCGGATCTTCTCAATCTTGATTTTGGGGGTGGTCTCTGGGACGACCACGATTGTCGTGATCCCCAGTTTTTCCGCTGCCATACCAACAGCTTGCGCGTGGTTTCCTGATGATGCCGCGATAACGCCGCGCGACTTTTCTTCAGCAGTAAGGTGCATCATCTTGTTCAGCGCACCTCGGATCTTGAAGGCGTTGGTCACTTGCTGGTTCTCAAGCTTAAGATACACTTCGGAACCCGTCAAACTTGACAAGTATTCGGAGTGTACCAGTGGAGTCTGCTTTACATCATTTCGTATCGAATCTCTCGCGTCTTGAATGTCACGCAGACTTATCATTTGATAGTCACCAATTGGGGTTTTGAACGCGGTCGATAGAACGTTGACGCATACTAAACTGTTAGCTGACTAAACCATCTCTGAGTTTCTTACTTAGAGGATCGTTCCGTCGAAAGGGCTATCACACCTAGCCCCATCGATACCGACGCTCCCACAAGGAAGATAGTAACGGAATCATGCAAGAGTAGGATTGAGAACACGGCTCCAATGAAGGGAGCCGATGAGTAGTATGCTGCGGCTCGAGCCCCTCCTAGGTACCGTAGAGCTAAAACCCACAGAACATTGCTGAATCCGTAGCAGAAAATCCCAATCATCAAACCAACGAAAACCCACTGTATGGTCCATGGAGCCGAGAAGAGTAACGATAAGAGCAAGTTGACAACCCCTGCCGCCACTCCCCTAAGACCTGCAACCTGAAACGGATTTCGAACCGAAATTTTCCGAATGAAGTTGTTATCGAATCCCCAACAGAAGCACGCTACAACAATTGCTAAAGTACCTCCAAGGTTTGATATTGTTTCGAAACCATTCCAAGTAATGAACAGGCTTCCCATGAAGACAGCAAATGCACCTACTGCAAACTTTCGGTTCAGCTGCTCATGAAAAACTACCCATGCAACTAGAATCGTGAATACCATTTCGAAATTCAAGAGCAGGGAAGCGTCGGACGCGGGTATGCTCTTTAAACCAATTAGGACCAATGGAGGAGCTAAGATCGCGCCGAAGATTATTGAACCCAACATCCAAATTGCATCATCTTTATTGAGTGAGATCTCATCGTACTTCATGCTTTTCGGGGCAAAAACGGCTAGAATAGCCGCGCCGAGACCCGAGCCGAAGTAGAATAACCCTGCTAACAGGAGCGGCGAGATGGTCCCAACAAGGGGTTTTGCGAGAGGCGTGCTAAGGCTGAAGAAACATGCGGCTAGGAATACGCATATGAGGCCCTTGCGATGGTGCGCATCGCTCAACTTCCGCAACCTTCACGCATGATTGGAATACCGAACATCATCTAACGGAGCGGTTAATCCTCGGCAGGTTTCAGTGCGCGGTAGGTTTCAATAGTTCTCTGGATGTTGTGTACGAGTCTAACATGATTGGGTCTACTTCGACACCAATTCCGGGTTCCTTAGGAACTTCTAGCTTGCTTCCAGGTTTCAGCGTGAACTCTCGGGTAATTATGTCTCTTGCAAAGTAGCGTTTGCTTGCTGAAATGTCACCTGACAACGAGAAACCTGGCAATGATGCGAGCGCTACGTTGAATGCTCTTCCTATTCCAGTTTCTAGCATTCCTCCGCACCATACTGGGATTTTCTGTTTCAAGCATAAGTCATGGATTTCTTTCGACTTCTGTAAGCCTCGGACGCGACCCGGTTTAACGTTGATTATTTTGCAGGCTCCGATCTCTATCGCTTTACGTGCGTCCTCCAGCGTGTGGATACTTTCATCCAAACAGATAGGAGTTGAGAGTTCAGCCTGAAGTTTTGAATGATCAATGAGGTCGTCATAGGCGAGAGGTTGTTCGATGAGAAGCAGGCGCATAGAGTCGAATTTCTTCAGCGTTGCCACATCATCTAATCGATACGCGGAATTACCGTCGACTTGTAGCTTAGTATCGGGAAACTCATTTCGTACTGCCTTGATATATTCGAGGTCAAATCCCGGTTTTATTTTTAGTTTAATTCGGCCGTATCCATCCCTCAGGTAATCGGAGACAGTTTTCACGAGCACCTTCGGAGTTGGCTGGATGCCCACGCTGACGCCTACGTCAACTTCGTCTCTGTGTCCTCCCAGTAATTTCGAGAGGGGCTGATTCTTGATCCTGCCTAGCAGGTTCCAAAGTCCCATCTCGACTGCGGCAACCGCCGTATTGTTACCCCTAACTCGGTTGGCCGCTTCAAGAAAATCGGTAGGGGAGGTGAGCCTTTGTTGGAAGAGAATCGGAGCCAAAAAACGACTGATTATGAATTTGGCTGAGGCAATTGTTTCCTCGTTCTGCCATGGAGATGGATTCGCGACGCATTCGCTGTATGCGGTGAGTCCCTCCTTGGTTATACGAATGAGTAACGCATTCTTCGCAGTTTCGACTCCGAAACTTGTTTCGAAAGGAGTAACGAGGGGTAGGCTTACTTCACGTAGTTCTATCTCGTCAACCGGACTCAGGTCTGTTGCAGTCGTTTCAAAGGTCCCCTTCGATGGTTACGAAGCCACCAGCACTGTTGTTTCATTCTCCGACGTGAGAAATTTGCTTATGGGGTTATGAGGCATAGGCAATCATGAGGTCCATTAAGTTCGTCGCCGTATTGCCAGCATATATTGCATCGCCCAATCTCCTGAAGGCATTGGAAGTATTATGGCGTTTCAACGAATCGATCGGGTCTATTCCTGCTTGCCTAGAATTCCTTAACGTATAGCCGTCTACGATGGCGCCTGCGATGTCGGTCGGCCCATCGGTGCCGTCGGTTGCGATGGAGCCGATGGTTATTCTTGTGTTGCCGGCTATCTTCAGTGCCGCAGCCAAGGCTAATTCTTGATTTCGGCCGCCTTCTCCGTGCGCTCCATCGATCTTGACGGTTGTTTCACCGCCGGCGATTAGGATGTGTGGAGCCTTGAACGGTCTTCCGTTGCTCTCAATTTCTCTCGCAAGATTAGCTAAAGCAACCCCAACATCTTTTGCCTCGCCTTCGATCGCGGTTGAGATTATGCTTGCTCCTATTCCCAGTTCCGTTGCCTTTCTCTTAGCTGCTTGACATAGCATACGGTTATCTGCAAAGATCAGTGGGCGAGATTTCACGCCGGATTTTGCAAAGTCTCGGGCTTTCGGGGATTCTAGGCGCTTATCCGCGGACTCGAAGCAACGTCTCACAGACTTCGGCGCTTTGTGCCACAAATCGTATCTCATCAGAACATGTTTCGCATCGAGGAAGGTGGTTGTGTCCGGGACGGTGGGCCCCCAGGGCAGGCCCTCGATCTCGTCGAGCGCGATCAAACTAACGACCTTGGCTGGATGAGAAGCCATAGCTAGCCTACCGCCGCCCACTTGTGAGAGATGTTTCCTTACCGTATTCATGGCTTCAAGTGGCGCACCGGAATACAACAAGAGTTTAGAGATCTTTCTCGCATCATTCAGCGTGATGCCTGGCAGAGGCAGCAGGGTCAGGGAGGTACAGCCGCCGGTAACGCAAGCGATGACGAGATCATCCTTGCCCGCCATTCTGGCAACGCGAAGAATCTCTTTGCCGCCTTCAACACTTCCTGCATCAGGTATGGGGTGACCGCCAGCTATGACTCGGATCTTCTTGGTCTTACGCCCCCACCCCTTCTTCTCAACAACAACGCCTTCCCGAATTCTCTCTCCGAGAATATCCTCAAGGGCAGAAGCGACGAAGGTAACTTGCTTTCCTCCGCCGACGACGAATATGTTTCGAATCTTCTTCAGATCGTATCTGAATGGACCTATTTTGAGAACTTTACCGACTTTCACTCGCTGCTTGACTAAGTCGTAGGAGTTTACTTGTTGAAGCGCGGATTCCATTATGCCGATGACGATGCGTCTTCCCTTGGCGTTCCCTCTTGAGGTTAGGTTACGATAACTCTTGATCATCATCGGCTACTATACCCTCGGCGAGTAGCACACTGGCCAGGCTGGACTCAGCTCTTACCCAGCTCCGCTTGCATTCTGCTAGCAGCCGTCTTCAGGTTTTCCATTGATGAGGCGAGAGAGATCCGGATGTAATTCTTCCCGTGATCTCCGAAAGCGGTTCCCGGTGCAGTCACTACCCCACATTTTTTCAAGAGATCACCGGCGGGATCGTCTTGCCGTAGGTTAGTTTTTGATGTATTCGGGTAGAGATAGAAGGCCCCTTTGGGTTTAACACATGTTATGCCGCGAATCTTCGTAATCTGATCGTACATGAAGTCTCGTCTTCTCTTGAATTCCGAGACCATTTGTGAAACGCCGTCTTGAGGCCCTTCCAATGCTGCTACGGTGGCTCTTTGAGCGATGGATGTGGCGCAAGTCACTAAGAATTCCTGAAGCTTGACCATTTCCCCGATTATTCTCTTCGACCCCACGGCGTAGCCGACCCTCCAACCGGTCATCGCGTAGCTCTTCGAGAAAGCGAACACTGTGATCACTCTGTCTTTCATCTCGGGGAACGTGGCGATGCTATGATGTTGGGCGCCGTCGTACAGCATCTTCTCATAAATTTCGTCGCATAAGACTAAGAGGTCGTGGTCGGTCGCGAGTTCCGCGATCCCGGCCAAGTCGTCTTTGTGCATGACCGAACCCGTTGGGTTGGCGGGTGAATTGATTATGATCATTTTCGTCTTGTTAGTGATCGCCTTCTCGACTTCCTCCGGTTTTAGTCTGAACTCATCTTCTTCTCTGACCTCTACTGGGACGGGTATGCCGCCGGCGAACCTTGTCTGTCTGACGAAGCTCTCGTACACAGGGTCTGGAATTATGACCTCGTCGCCGGGGTTAATTGTCACGAGTAATGCGGAGGAGATTGCCTGCATCGCTCCTGTGGTGACGATGACTTCGGTCTTAGGATCAGCTTCGATTTTGTTATCCGCCATAAGCTTTCGGCAGATACTTTCTCTCAAGTCCAGGTATCCTGCGTTTGGGGTGTACTGGGTATATCCCTCATCGAGCGCTTTCTTGGCCGCATCAACTATGTGCTGCGGGGTCGGGAAATCTGGCTCTCCAATCTCCAAGTGAACAAGGCCCTCTTTCCCCAAAGCCAGATCATACATAACCCGAATCCCGGACCGAACCACGCTCTTGGACCGATCCGAAATTACATCTTTAACCATTGGCTAGGACACCAATAACCCGACGTGGAAGGCGGCAGCGTGGTTACCATTCATTTGCTTCCTGGTTGAGCTTGCAATCTCGAATGACGCCAACCTTGGACCTGCCTACCTGCCTACGTCTTTCTCAGCTTAGACGCAGTTTTCTCAGCAACGCTCAGCGCGTATTCGGTATCCTCTCTTTCGACTCCTCTGTGGGTAACCATCCTTACTCGGTTACCCTCAAGGGCGCCTACCTTCACGCCATACTCAGCGAGTTTTGCAATCCAGTTGTCGCCGGTCGTTCCGAGGCCGGACACGTCATAGATTACTATGTTTGTTTGAACGTGTGCGGGGTCGATTGCGATTCCGTCGATGGCGGCTAAGCCTTTTGCAAGCATCTGTGCGTTTGAGTGGTCGTCGCGGAGGCGATCAACCATTTTCTCGATTCCGATAATTCCAGCGGCGGCTATGACTCCGGCCTGCCGCATACCACCGCCGAGCATCTTTCGATACCGCCTTGCCTTGGCAATGAATTCTCGATCGCCCACGGCGAGCGAGCCGATTGGAGCGCTAAGGCCCTTAGAGAGGCAGAACATCATTGAATCAACGTATTGCGTAATCTGCTTTACATCGACATTCTGCGCCACGGCCGAGTTGAATATTCTCGCGCCGTCCATATGCACTTTTAGCCCTTTTCCATGTGCCAAGTCGTAGACTGCCTTCATTTGGGACGGAGTCCAAACCGTGCCGCCGGCGCGGTTGTGAGTGTTTTCTATGCACACGAGGCTTGTTGGTGGGAAATGTATGTTCGGGGGACGCAGATTAGATTCAACATCTTGCGCAGTCAATACGCCATACTGTCCCGTGACCAATCTTGGGATAAGTCCCCCGAAAGCTGTGAATGCACCGGCTTCGTAGTAGTACATGTGCGCCTCGGCTTCGAGGATTACCTCCTCCCCGCGCATCGTTTGGCTTAGAACGCTGACTAGATTCGCCTGCGTCCCGCTCGTCGTAAGCAATGCCGCTTCCTTGCCCATTCTTTTGGCCGCAAGCTCTTCTAGGCGATTGACGGTAGGATCTTCACCGTAAACGTCGTCCCCGAGAGGAGCGTTTTTCATAGCCTCAAGCATTTCGTCGGTAGGCAGTGTTACAGTATCGCTTCTGAGATCAACGATCCGCATGCAAAGTCACTTAGGACTGAGCCACGAACCAATTGCATATATGAAGTATGCATGGCGCCCTCGTTTGGATAAGTCGACACACTATTCTTTGTGGCCCGGGGAAACTCGGAGATTAGTACCGACGGCGCCTAGTTACGACCAACGCAAAG
>Ga0187769_10000611_pt1 | contig 19885 bp, 19 predicted proteins | sample 0116_SJ02_MP02_1_FD_133140 | JGI IMG/M metagenome (GOLD analysis project Ga0187769, IMG submission 133140) | Tropical peat soil microbial communities from peatlands in Department of Meta, Colombia - 0116_SJ02_MP02_10_MG | ecosystem: Environmental > Terrestrial > Soil > Wetlands > Peat | place... | reverse complement strand
GAAGTGCTGCCCCGGCCAGACGCGCGACGGAAACGAGCTCGCGCCGATGCCGCCGGGCGCGCGATGGAACATCGAGCCGTGCGTCGCGTCGCCGCCGCGATAGTGCCAGCGCTTCACGCCGCCCTGAAAACCTTTGCCCTTGCTGATGCCGCTCACGTCCACGTATTCGCCGACCTTGAAGCCGTCCACGAGCACGCGGTCGCCGGGCTTCGTCTCGTCCTTCGAATCCTCGATGCGCACTTCGCCGAGGTACCGCATCGGCGCGACGCCCGCCTTTTTGAAGTGGCCGGTCATCGCTTTGTTTACGCGCTGCGGCTTGATGAACTCCACAAGCCCGAGCTGCACAGCGTCGTATCCATCTTTGTCCTTCGTGCGACGCGCAACCACCACGCACGGGCCCGCCTGCAGCACAGTGCAGGGCACGGCCGTGCCATCATCGGAGAAGACTTGCGTCATCCCCAGCTTGATTCCGAGTATGCCGTTGACTGGCATTTCGTTTCGCCCTTTACAACTACTTCAGGTCCTTCTCGCCGCAACCAGATCCCTCGGTCGCGTTGCTCCCCCGGGATGACGATCCTAGTCGGATCGTCACTTCGCCGTGTGCTCGCGCCCGAAGGCTTTGATCTCGACGTCCACGCCCGGCGGAAGATCGAGCTTCATCAGCGCGTCAACCGTGTCCGGCGTCGGCTCGAGGATGTCGATCAGCCGCTTGTGCGTGCGCATCTCAAACTGCTCGCGCGATTTCTTGTCCACGTGCGGCGAACGCAGCACGGTCCAACGGTTGATCACCGTTGGCAAAGGAATCGGCCCGGCCACATCCGCGCCGGTGCGCTTCGCCGTCTCGACAATCTCTTTCGTGGATTGATCGAGGATGCGGTGATCGTACGCTTTCAAACGAATCCGAATTTTTTCTCCGTTGGGCATGTGTTACTCGATAATCTCGGCGACAGCGCCGGCTCCTACCGTGTGGCCGCCCTCGCGGATCGCGAACCGCAGCCCCTTCTCCAAGGCCACCGGGGTGATCAGCGTGATTTCCGCACTCACGTTGTCCCCCGGCATTACCATCTCCACTCCCGCAGGCAGCTTTACGTCTCCCGTCACATCCGTAGTCCGAAAGTAAAACTGCGGACGGTACCCCGTGAAAAACGGCGTGTGCCTCCCACCCTCCTCCTTCGTCAGCACGTACGCCTCCGCCTTGAACTTCGTGTGCGGCGTGATCGACCCCGGCTTGCACAGCACCTGCCCGCGCTCCACTTCGTCCTTCTCCGTACCCCGCAGCAAGAGCCCCACGTTGTCGCCCGCGATCCCTTCGTCCAATAGCTTCCGGAACATCTCCACGCCCGTCACCGTCTTCTTCATCGTCGGCCGGAAGCCCACAATCTCCACTTCCTCGCCCACCTTCACCTTCCCGCGCTCAATCCTGCCCGTCACCACCGTCCCGCGCCCCGAGATCGAGAAAATGTCCTCGATCGGCATCGCAAACGGCTTGTCCACGTCCCGCTGCGGCAGCGGCACGTTCTTGTCCACCGCCTCCATCAAATCCAGGATCGTCTTCTCCCACTTCGCATCCCCTTCCAATGCCTTCAGCGCAGAGCCGCGAATCACCGGCACCGTGTCGCCCGGAAACTGATACGTCTTCAACAGTTCCCGCACCTCCAGCTCCACCAGCTCCAGCAGTTCCGCGTCCTCCACCATGTCGCACTTGTTCAGAAACACCACGATGTACGGTACGCCTACCTGCCGCGCGAGAAGAATGTGCTCCCGCGTCTGCGGCATCGGACCATCTGTGGCAGCCACCACCAGAATCGCCCCATCCATCTGCGCTGCGCCCGTGATCATGTTCTTCACGTAGTCCGCATGACCCGGGCAGTCAATGTGCGCGTAGTGGCGGTTCGCCGTCTCGTACTCCACGTGCGACACCGCGATGGTGATGCCCCGCTCCCGCTCTTCCGGCGCGTTGTCGATCGTGTCGAACGCGCGGAACGCCACCTTCGGGTTGTTCTTCGACAGCACCTTCGTGATCGCCGCCGTCAGCGTCGTCTTCCCGTGGTCAATGTGACCGATCGTCCCCACGTTCACGTGCGGCTTGCTTCGCTCAAATTTTTCCTTCGCCATCTCGCGTCACCTTCGCATCAGGACTTTGCGGCCATCGCCGCAATCTCTGTCTATCGGGCTCTGCGCTGCCCGGAGTCTCTCACTTTGCTCTCCCACATGATGGAGCGGGGGACGGGATTCGAACCCGCGACCATCTGCTTGGAAGGCAGAGACTCTACCCCTGAGTTACCCCCGCTCATCCACTGCTCTCAACAGCGTGGAGCCTGGGACCGGGATTGAACCGGTGACCTCGTCCTTACCAAGGACGCGCTCTACCAACTGAGCTACCCAGGCCCGGTCTCCTTGTCCCTTTCGTCGCGCCGGTCAGGCTGCGAATCGCATCGAACGCTGGTGGACGGGGGAGGATTCGAACCTCCGTAGCCCGCAAGGAGCGGCAGATTTACAGTCTGCTGGTTTTAGCCACTCACCCACCCGTCCCGCGAAACCTTCCGGGACGCGAACCGAGTGCCCATCGAGACGCAACCGGGCACAAAGATCGTCTCCCGCGAACTCCACCAGATCTGAACCGGACTGCTGTACGGGGTGCTCCACAATGCAGAAAAGGCTCGTGTCCAGAGACACCAGCCCTGTTCGTTGTTGTCGCGAGGAATCCGTCCGCATTCCTGCCGAAAATCCCGGTCCCTCAAACCCGCCTGCTGGCGGGCAATCTCAGCTGGCGGAGGGACTTGAACCCCCGACCCTCTGATTACAAATCAGATGCTCTACCAACTGAGCTACGCCAGCCCTGCGCAAACCGAAGGAATTTATCACGTCGGCCATCAAATTGCAAGCAAGCGTCCGGCCTAAGCAAAACACTTGCCAGCATACCACTTAGTTGGCCCCAATTCCAGTTTTGGAATACCTCACTCTTGCGCGGGCTTCGCAAACCTGGCATCGTCAATGTCAACGTTGTGGCGCACTTCTTCGATCTTGATGATCATCTCCACTTCCGAAGTCTTCTGGCGGATCGAGAACGGAAGTTTCACCCCGTCCACTTCGCGAAAGTCGTCGAAGTCCTCCTGAAAATCGCTGGCGCTGTCCGCCACATGATGCTCGCTGATCATCCGCACAGGAAGCCCGGTCTGCGTGTCGAAGTAAATTCGGTCGGGCTTGCCGCCCTCCGGCAGCGTTCCCTCCACGAGATACGTTTCCCGCTCACCGATCTTCTCTTTCCCCTTCGCATCCAGGCGTGCGTAGTGCTTGCGCAAATCGAGCGGGAAATAGAAATCTGCCTCGCGCCGCGCCTCTGCAAGCTCGGCGCCGGACTGCTCGTGAAAACCATCCTGGGGATCGTCCGTCCAGCCGACCTTTCCATCGTATGCCTGCCGAAACGAAGCTCCAGCCAGCGTAATCACGGCAAGGGTGCGATCCGGCGCCTTCTCGTCGAGTTCGAGAGTCCCCGAAAGATTCATCGAAGGCACTTCGATCGTTCCCGTCGAAATGCGCGACGTCAGCTTCTGCCACGCGGCGCGCCCGCCGGTCGCTTCCACGTAGCGATTGAGAATCTGGTCGACACTTGGCGTTGCGGTCGCTGCCGGCGCTTTTGGGGCGGTTTGCGCCGAAGGCGTCTGCGCGCGTGCCGAAGCGCACAGCGCGAAAACGAATCCTGCGAGGAGTACCCATCGTCCACCGACGGCCCGGGTCGCGCGATTCATCGCACCCATATTCTCATACGCAATGGCTCGCCGACACATTACACTGATCCGCGGAGGGTCTGGCACAGAATGAAAATGTCCGGAACAAAGCGCGCGCTGATTGCGATCGCGGCCCTAGTGTGTCTCGCCGCAGCCGCCGCCGGCATCTACCTGTATCGCCTTCACGGCACGCTCAGCGGCGTCAGCGGAAAGCCGCCGGACCTGCTGAGCATGCTCCCTCCGGGCGCGCCCATCGTGGTCTATATAGATGTTGCGACGCTCCGAAAGTCGCAGGACCTGTTCGGCGCGCTCGGGCTCGGCCCCGATCAGCCTGCCTCGCCCGCCGACCGCGACTATCAGGAATTCGTGCGCGGCACCGGCTTCGACTACACGCGCGATCTGGATCGCGCGGCCATCGCCATTTGGCCTTCGGGCGTCGTCACGCCCGCCGGACTTGGCGAAAACCAGGTGATGGCCGTCGCCGACGGGCGCTTCGAGGAAGCGAAGATCAAGTCGTACGCCCTGCGCACCGGCAAAGCCGCAATGCGCGGATCGCAGACTTTCTACGAAGTGCCCGGCGACCCGCCGATGTCGTTCGCGTTTCAGTCACCCACTCGAATCGTGCTGACTAGCGGAAGGAGCCTGAACGTCCTCGCGCCGATGCCGAACGGCGGCCCGGGCGATCAGGCGATGCAGGCGCGCATCGAGCGCGTCGCCGGCGCGCCGGTCTTCGCCGCGGCGCGCACGGACACGCTCCCGAGCAACTTTTACGACAACTTCAAGAACGCGCCGGAGTTCGCGCGCCTCGCGCGCAGCATTCAAGGACTCACTCTCGCGGGTCAGCCCCAGGGCGATCACATGGACGTTGCGCTCGACGCCGAATGCGACTCGATAAAAAATGCGCTCGAGATTTCCACGCTTGTCGACAGCCTGCGAATGTTCGGCACCATGGCGCTGAGCGATCCGAAAACGCGCCGCTCGATGACGAAGCAGGAAGCTGCGCTGCTTGCCGCCGTCGCGAGTCAATCGAAAGTTTCGCAGCAGGACCGCTGGGTGCGGCTCACGCTGACAATCACGCCCGCCATGCTATCGCAGGGAACAGCCGGTCCGCACGCGAACGTTCGCCACTCGGCGCGGGATCAAGCGGGCCAGATGCGCGGCGCGCGGCCGTCGAACGCGTCCTCGAGCAACGCAAGAATTCCCTCCTTTGCGAGCGGGCGCGGATTGTAATAAGGATTCTTGAGCGCGAGGTCGGCCGCGCGCCCCAGATCCTCGTGCTTCATTCCCAGAGACTTCAGAGAAACAGGCGCGCCCATTCGAGTGATTAAATCGTAGATTCCCGCCGCAGCGGATTTTGCGCCGCCTTCCCCATCGAGCGCGGATGCAATTCGCCGCATCGCTTCGGGAGCGGCCGGCGCGTTGTATGCCGTCGCATGCGGTAGCAGCACCGTGTGCGTTTCCGAGTGCGGCAGGTTGCACGCGCCGCCAAGGACGTGGCAGAGCTTGTGGTGCAGCGCTGTGCTGGTGCCGCCGAGCGCCACTCCCCCAAGCCATGCGCCGTAGAGCGCAAGCGAACGCGCGTCCATGTTCGCAGGCTCTTTCACGACAATGGGCAGGCTTTTCGCCAGCGCGCGGATTCCCTCTTCTGCGATCAGCGAGATGATTGGATTCGCATCCTTCGCGTAGAGCGCCTCGACGCAGTGCGCCATGGCGTTCATTCCGCTCGTCGCGGAAAGTTTTGCGGACATGCCCGTGGTCAGCGCTGGATCGTAGATGACCGTCTTCGGTTGCACGCGCGGGTCGCGCCCGGTCGTTTTCAAGCCGCCCTCGGTGAGGCCCCAAGTCGAGGTCATCTCCGATCCGGAATATGTGGTGGGAATCGCGAGAATCGGTTGCGGCGCGACCATCGCAATCGCCTTCGCGATTCCTGTAGCAGAGCCGCCGCCGATAGCAACGTAACAATCCGCGCGGAGGCGTTCGGCTTCGGCGCGCGCGGCATTCACGTTGTCAATCGGAGCGTGCATCATGGCGTGGCCGATGACGCCGACTGCCTTTGCGCCCAGCCGCGACTCAAGCTGCGCGGCGAGATCGCGCCGCCCCGGAGTGCAGATCAGGAGAACGCGCGATCCGCCCAGCCGCGCAACCTCCTCCGACGCCTTCTCGAAGCTGCCTACGCCGAACACGACGCGCGCCGGCGACGCCTCGTAGACGAAATCGAGGTTGGGCTCAGGCGTCACGTACGATTCCTTTAAGCGAGTGGCTAGAGAACCCCCGAAACGAGTTCCGGGTAACTCGGACCCCTGCCCTTTGTTTTGAATGAGTTAGAGCGAAATCTACTCGAAAGGGTGTTCCGGGTAGCTGCGCCGAAAATAGGGCTTCGTCCGGACGGAGAATTCCCGCCCCAGCCGCCCCGGCGTTGGCGCCGCCGACCTGCGATTCGAATTCGAAATGCTGTTCCACGCAACCATCCTTCTTGACTGCGTGGGCCGTGTCAAGCGCACGTGTGTGTAAACTTTTGGGGGGAAGCCCAATGGCTGTGTTCTCGTAGCACAGCCACTCCTGGCTGTGCCGACAGGAATTGCATAGTTGAGAATCACTGTGCTATTGCTCGGGCGTGGTTGACTACCGCCGCAATCTTCCTCACTGGTTTCCGGACGGGCGCTGCATCTTTCTGACGTGGCGACTCTACGGCTCGCTGCCAGCTTCTTTTCTGGTTGATCTAAGCACTCGGCACAAAGCCTCCGCGAGCGAAGAATTCCAACTGGCTGAAAAGTATCTTGATCGCGCGAAGTCTGGTCCTATGTGGCTCAAGAATCCTCGGATCGCGGCCTGCATCGTCGACAGGCTTTTGCGAGGCGCAACCGAGCTCCATCATTACGACTCGCATGCCTACGTCGTGATGGCGAACCACATTCACGCGCTCTTGACGCCGAAGATCGAGGTGCGCAGGCTCATGAATGGATTGAAGGGTGCAACGGCCCGTGCTGCAAATGCGATCCTGAATCGAACCGGCAAGCGCTTCTGGCAGGATGAGTCGTTCGACCATTGGGTGCGCAACGAGGAGCAGTTCGTACGCATCAAGAACTACATCGAACGGAACCCGGTTGCTGCTGGGCTGGTTGCAAGGCCCGAAGACTGGCCTTGGTCAAGCGCATACGATCCGAAGTCGTAATATGCTGAGAACGACCCACATCTTCGTAAGAGCACAGGCAAGAGTGCCTGTGCTACAGGAGCAAGAGCCAAACAATTCGCCGGAGTCACGAGAAGACACTTCTTGCGTTTGAGAAAAGCAACTGCTAGGAAAGCGGAATGAAGCTCTATCTGGCGGGGCCACTATTCACGACGGCGGAGCAGGAGTTCAACACCCGACTGCGCGACCTTCTGATCAACGCCGGCTTTGAAGTGTGGCTGCCGCAGGATTCCGAACCCCGAGAACAATCCGCCAAGGCGATTTTCGAGAAAGACGTCGAGGGAATTGACTGGTGCGACGTGGTCGTAGCGAACATGGACGGGCCCGATCCCGACTCCGGCACGTGCTGGGAATGCGGATACGCCCACGGCAAGAAGCACGTGGTGCTTTATAGGACGGACTTCAGAGCCGCGGACGATCCGAAGATGGGACCCTACAACCTGATGCTGACGCAATCGGCGACGGTGTGCCTCGAACTGCCGGTTGCTAGCACAGAGGCAGTGGCAAGGGCGCTCGTCGAAACCCTCAACAAGCTACAGTCCCAACACGCCCCAAACCCGCGCCGCGCCGCGGGGAGCGCTCAGGGCAATGCAAAGGCAATGACGGAATCGCCGGGGGCATCGTTGAAGTAGCCGGTGATGGCGACGATGCCGGGACCGCCGAAGGCTTCGACAACAACGTACTGCTTGCCGTCACGGCCCATGTAAGTGACAGGCAGCGTGTGGGCGCTGGCATCAATCTTCTCGGTCCACAATTCCTTGCCGGTGCGCGCATCGAAGGCGCGGAAGCGGCCGTCGTTCGTCGCGCCAATGAAGATCAGGCCGCCTGCGGTGACAACCATCGAACCCGTGTTAGGCGCGCCGGTGTTTGGAAATCCCTTCGCGGCGAGGGCATCCACGGTGCCGAACGGGACGCGCCACGCGATGTCTCCCGTCTTCGCGTTGATTGCGAACAACTCCGCCCACGGCGGCTTGTTGCACGGCCAGCCCGTCTTCGGATCCCAGAAGCGCGCCTGATAGCGAGCAGGGCCGTTGGGGAAAATTTTGTCGTAGAACCCGCCGAAAGGAAGCTCCCTGTCCGTTTTCGCAATCCGGCCGACCTGCCCGACGTTGAAATCCGTGGTTCCGAAGATGTAGCCGAGCTTGGGATCGAACGCGACGCCGCTCCAATTTCCCGCGCCTTCCCTGCCCGGATAGATCACGGCCATTCTGTTCGGATCGATGCTATACGTGGTGTACGGCCCGTTGTTGAAGAGGTGATTCGTGTCCCAGTAGTCCTTGCAGTAGGCGGCGTGTTCGGGCGTCAGGTCGTAGAGATTGTCCTTCGAAATGCTCATGGGCACGAGCGGCGGCGGCTTGAGCGGAAAAAGCTGCGTGGGCGAAGCCTCGTCGCCGGGAACGTCGGTCGGCGGGGCAGGGCGCTCTTCCATGCCGAAGACCGGCTTGCCGTTCGTGCGATCGAAAATGTAAAGCAAGCCGTGCTTTCCGAATTCCGCGACTGCCGGAATCGTCTTGCCGCCGACGGTGACATCGAAGAGCGTGGGCGGCCCCGCGACATCCCAATCCCAGATATCGTGGTGGACAAGCTGCTGATACCAGATGAGCTTGCCGGTGCGGGCATCGAGAGCGACAACGCTATCGGCGTAGAGCGTGTTGCCGAGCTTCACGGCGCCGTTGTAGTCCGGCCCGCCTGCCGGCGGAATCGGCGCATAGACGATGCCGCGCTCGGCGTCGAGCGTCATGAAGCTCCAGACATCCGTGCCGCCCTTGACGTTCCAGCTGTCCCCTTTCCAGGTCTCGTGGCCCGGCTCGCCCGGCTGCGCTTTGGTGTTGAAGGTCCACACGAGCTTTCCCGTGTGCGCGTCCCAGGCGCGAATCATGGGTATGCCGTTTTCACCGGTGATGATGAGATCTTTGTAGATGACAGGCGCCGATGACGGGCTCGTGCCGGAGACGAACCCTCCCTCGCCGAAACCTTCCGCGGGCTTCCCGGTGTTCGCATCGAGCGCGAGCATCTGCCTGCCGGAAACGCCAAGAATGATGCGCGGCGCGGTCTGATCGTCACCGGGCCAATAGGAGACGCCGCGGCGCTGCGTGCCTTTCGTTTCGTACTTCCAAATCTGCGTGCCGGTGACAGGATCGAGCGCGTAGACGTTCTTTCCCGCGTCGAAGTACATCACGCCGTTGACGACCAGCGGCGCGCCTTCGGAATTGACGTCCCCGGCGGGGTCGCCGGTGTGAAAGGTCCACGCGCGGCGGAGCTTGGTTACGTTATGCGTATTGATCTGTTTGAGCGGCGAGTACCGCGTGGCGCCGGGATCGCGGCCCGGATACGGCCAGTCACTTTGCGCGCGAAGAGCGAGGGGAAAAATCAGAATTAAGAGCGAGAAGGAACAAATGGCCGCGATTTCTTGCGCGCGCCATTTCGAGTTTTGGGCGGGTCTTCCCAAAGATTTCGCGAGTAACGTTCCGGAATTAACGCGACGCGAGCAGCGGAGTTACGTCCTTTTCCATGTCCGCGAACGTGAGCGCCTTTTCGTAAAAGTGAACTTCCTTGCCGTCGCGATCGAAGATCATGGTCATGGGAAGGGCCTCGCTTGCGGCCCAGCGCGCGTCCACGTCCTTGTAATACTGATCTTCGGTCGAGGACGCGATATAAACGGGGAAGGGCGGCTTCAGATCCGACAAATATTTGGCGAGCTCCGACGTTTCGGCCGCGTCCGTGCGGTCGTTCATGGAGACTTCGACGACCTGCAGGGAGTCCTTGTATTTCGTCTGCAGCTTCATGATATCGGGAAACTCGGCGTGGCAGGGAACGCAATAGGTGGCCATGAAGTTAAGAAAGACGACCTTGCCCTTATTCGCGGCGATGAGCGCCTTGATATCCTTCGGCTCGACGCTCTTGAGCTGAGGCGCGGGAGATTGCGCGCGGACGCCGCGCCCGGCAAACGCCAGAACGCACAGCACGGCGAGCACAAGGCAAGCCAGTCTGGAGGATGATCGAGAGTTCATGCTTACTGGCCGTTCCCGGCCGGAGGCGCCGACGCCAGCATCTTCACCGACGCGTCCTGGACCTGATTGAACGTCGAGTCAGTGACATTCACAAAGTTCGCCACGACCTGGCGATTGATGTTCACCAGAACCGTGTTGTCCACCGCCGCATTCAGCTTGTAGATGCGCATGCCGGAATCCTGCAGGCCCCTCGCAAAGTAAACGAGCGGGATTTTGATGCCCTTATCCGCAGCGAGTTTCTCCAGCCATTCCTTCGTATCCGCGCCCTCGGTCATCACGACGAAACCCTTGAGGTTCTTCTGCGACCTGACGAGGGCGTCGAGCTTGACGATCAAATCGGCGGCCTGGTCACTGGGCTTGTTGAAGAAGCCGATGACCGTCGGCGCAGGGCCGTACTCGCAGACGTAGCAGGTGTCCTGACCCTTGTACTGGCCGGTCACGTCAATCACGCGAAGGGACGGCGTAACCGCCCCAACCGGACGGCCTGAAGGGAGCGGGCCAGCAGGCGCGGTAGCTGTGGCAGCGGGGGCAGCGGCTGCCGGTGCAGCAGTCCCGGCGGCGTTCGCAGCAGCGGCCTCCGCCATCTTGACGGCGCTCGCGGCGTCGGTGCCCTCAACGGGGTACTTCAGCGCGACCCACTTGTACCAGCCGCCTTCGAGAATCTTGGTATTGAGATAGCCGAACTCGGCGAGCTTCTTGTACATGTCAATCGAATCTTCGTCGTGGTTGCACGGGCAGTAGAAGACCAGCATCTTGTTGCGCGGAAGCGAAATCGGCGGCTTTACCTGCTGAACCCAGGGGTAGTTGATCGCGCCCGGAATATGGCCTTCAGCAAAGGCTTCTTCGGGCTGCGTATCCACGAGCTGGAAGCTGGTATCGTGGCTGTCCATCATCTTCTTGACGTCGGCCGGGGAGATGAACTGCGGCGGGGGCGCGGCCATCTCGCCGGTGTCGTTGAATCCCTCTCCGGTTTGTCCATTATCCTCTTGCGCCGCAGCCCCGCGGGCCGTCAGCGCGAAGAGCGCTGCCACCAAGGTCGCAATCGCAAGCCATTTTGCCGATGTCTTCATGATGTCATTCCCCTTGGAATCTACCGGGCCGAAATCAGGCCCTCGATAGCTTAGATTCCACGCGCGAGGCTGGAGATTTCCGGCCCCGATTCGGATGTTACCCACGGCCCGTAAGGGTGTCAACCGCCGCCACTTGCGGCCTATGAACCGATCCGCACAGCTGGGCCTTCCCTGCCTTTCACATAATTTGACGCAGGCGCGCGCAAGCAAGTTTCAGCGGTCGCGGCCTACCGGCTCGGGAGTGCAAAGGAGTAGATGACGCTATCAACCGGGAATACGACGTATTGGCGGCCATCCAATTCGTAGGTCATGGGGCCGGCACCCATCGATCCCCCGGCGTAGAGGTGCCAAAGGGTCTTCCCCGTGGCGGCATCGAGCGCGACGAGATTTGTCGCGTTGTCCATCGTGAACAGCAGGTGTCCAGCGGTGGTAAGGATGCCGGACTGGCCGCCGCCACGGGTGACAACGTCGTGCTCCCAGCGCGTCTTGCCCGTCTGGTAGTCGATAGCCTTGAGCATGGACGTCGAACCAAGGAAGAAGTCGCGGCCCGCCCAGCCTTCGGCGGTCTTGCCCTCCATGGTCAGATAGAAGACGCCCATCGTCTCGCGCGAGTTCACGTAGAAGAGGCCGGTGTCGGGATCGAAGCTGGGCGCCTGCCAGTTCGTTCCCACGCCGCCGGTGACAAGCACGCCGTCGGGCTTCGGCTCCTTGTCGGGGTCCGGAATCGGCTGGCCGCGATCGTCGTAGCCTTTGATCCAATTCGCAGGAACGAACGCTTCAGAAATGAGCGCCCTGCCGTTGGTGCGGTCGAGGACGAAGAACGCGCCGTTCTTGTTGGCCTGCGCGAGCATCTTGCGCGGCTTGCCCTTGAACGTGCCGTCGAACAGGACCGGGGTCATCACCGTATCCCAATCGTGCGTATCGTGCGGCGAAGATTGAAAATACCAGACGAGTTTCCCCGTGTCGGCATTGAGCGCGACAATCGAGCAGGTGTAGAGATTCGCGCCGGGGCGAGATACGCTGCTTTCCACCGGGTGCGGATTGCCGGTTCCCCAATAGAGCAGATTGAGTTCGGGATCGTATGTGCCGGTGATCCACGTCATGCCGCCGCCGCGCGTCACGACATCGGTATCATGCGGCCACGAGTTCCACGCGACCGTGTCGTTGGGCTTCGGCATGACATCCCACCGCCACTCGATCTTGCCCGTCATGGGGTCAACAGACAGGAGGAAGCCCGGCAGATCGGCGGTGTCGCCGGACGTGCCGACGATGATGTGATCGCGAATCACGAGGGGCGCCACGCCGCCAAACGCTTTCAGCGCCGGATCGGCAATCTGAATCTGCCAGAGCATTTTCCCGTCTTTTGCACTTAGGCAGAGAAGCTGCGCGTCGGGCGTGGTGAGGTAGAGGCGATCGTGCCACATCGCCAAACCCTTGTTCGCGCCGGTTGCAGGAATTCCGGGACGCACGAAGCGCCAGATTTGACGTCCGGAGCGCGCGTCAACGGCCCACGCCTGATTTCCGCCCGCCATATAGAGGATGCCGTCCACTTCGAGAGGCATGGCCTGCAGGCCGGCCGTGCGCGTCTGAAAAGCCCACTCCAGCGTCAACGATCCGACGTTCGCGCGATTGATCTGCGTGAGCGGACTATAGCGGCGCCCGGTGTAGTCGCCGTTGTACGTGGGCCACGTGTCCGTGGGAGGCTTCAGAAGCTTCGCCGGGTCGAGCCCTTGCGCGGAAAGACTTGCCGCGAACGCGAGAAAAACGAGGAGTTTCTTCACTTGAGGGTCTCGAGATAGGTGAAGACGTCGTGCATCGTGGCGTCGGTGTATTTCGGCAGGAGCGCGGCGTGCGCGGCGACCGGATCGTGCACTTCCACCTTCACGGCGCTCTTCGGCCAGGAATGTGTCCAGCCATCGGCGTCACGGATGGTGACGAAGAATTCATCGTTCAAAAGAACGGTGCCCTCGAATTTCTTTCCCGAGAGATCGGTAACGATTGCTGTGAGCGGCACGCCGCTCGGGTAGAGGAACCGCACCTCGAGATCGGGCGGATTGTACTTCTTCGCAACGCCGGCGAGATCGCCCGTGGGCGAGTGGCAGCCCGAGCATCCGCCCGCGCCGTTGAAGAAAGCCTTTCCCGCTTCGACGCTGCCGGTAGCGAGCCGCTCCGCGGGAATGTCGTTCGGATAGCCGCCGGGCACGCGCGTGTGGAGATCGAACAGAGTGAGCTGCGCCTGGATGAACGCGAGAAGATCGGACATCTCGCTCGGGCTCAAAGTGAGGGGAGGCATGCCTTTATCGGGACGGCCCTGCGAGACGACCTGTCCAATAAGGTCGCCGCCCTTGTCGTGGCGGACAAGCGTGGAGCGAATCAGATCGGGCCCGCGGCCGCCTGTAGCGTCTTCGCCGTGGCAGACGGCGCAGGTCTGCGCGAAGACCTTGTGGCCGCGATCCGCGGCCGCGGCGCGCGCCGCCTCTGCCGCCGGATTGGGAGCGCCGGGGCGGCCTCCCGGTGGGGCCACGCCCTCCTGAGCATGAAGCAGCAAAACAGCAGCAAGAATCAGTGCGGTAACGACGCCAGACTTTTTCAATCAACTCTCCCGAAAGGAAAATGTCCTAAGTTCTCCGACGAGATGCATTTCTCCCAGGTTTCCGCATTCTTGCAGCTTTCGATTTCACGCGCTCACCGCTTTGTTGCGGCCTGCGCCCTGGGCGCGGCGGAACGTAATGGAACCGAATCAGGTATATCTTGTCGCCCCGGCCGTGCCTGGCCACTTTGAGCAAGTCGAGAACGCCTAGAAAGCCCGAGGCCCGCGCCAGCTCCGGCGTAATGTCGGGAAAGCCAATCGGCTCGATCGAGTCCACCTCGATCTCGCCTTCCTCCATCCGGTAACGGCCGCCCACTTTAACGTGAAGTCGCGCCCAGATCCGGACAGTGCACGTGATTTCCCCCCGCCGGATGCCCTCCCGAAGACGCTTTGCAAACAGCATGGGGAGAAAGGCGAACCCGTCTATTTCCCCTCTTTCGTCAGCGTCGCGCCCGTGACCTTCACAGTTTCATGCGCCCAGTTCGTTCCCGGATAGGTAAAGAGCAGGTCATACCCGGGCGAGCCTCCCGCCACGACGATGTGAAAATCGGCGGGACTCTGAACGACAGGAATACGACCACCCGGTTTCAGATTGTCCAGGAAGATTTGCGCGCGATCCGGCCGGATGCGGCCGTCCGCCACTGATGCGCGGATAAAGTCCTCCTCCGAGCCCTCCCCGAACGAGACTTGTTTGGCCAGCTTCTCATACGGCGTGCGAGTCTGCTCATACAGATATTCCTGCAGGCTTTTTCGCGTGTAGCCGTGGTTCGCGAGTTCGACCGCGCAATCGGGATGCAGCACGATGATGTGTTTCTGCGCATGAGGCCAGACCGGACCCCGGCTCCTGATCTGATTGACGATCTGATCGATTACGCCCTGCGCCGTCCACGGCGCCACCGCGCCGCCGCCGAAAACCTGCGGATTTCCCGACGAGGACACCGTCACCGTGCTGTCTCCGGGCTGAAAGCCCTCACTTACGTTGAACGGCTCCCACGGGCTCTTCGCCGTGTCTTCCGCGAACGTGTAGAACGTGTACGCCTCGAGCCGCCCGGTGAGGCCCATGAAGTTTACCTGCGGCCAGGTCTGCCCGAGATTCAGCAGCGAAAGCTGGAGCGCGCGGCCTACGGTGCTGTTCGCCTGCCAGCCGATCCCCAACATGCCGATCCCGGAATTGAAGTTGAGCTCCTTCGCGATCGGACCGTCCACAATCACGACCGGCGTGAAAGACCCTGTGGACGCCACTACGTGCGTCAGATCGTAGTGTTTGTTCAAGAAACCTTCCATTCCAACGAGAATCACTGGGAAATATTCCGGCTTGGCGCCAGCCATTACCGCGTTGATGGCGATCTTCTCGACGGTAGCCGTGCCGTTCTTTGGCGCCACTTGCCCGAGCACTTCCTTCGGCGAAAGCGTCGTCCCGGCTTCCATCGCCTTCACCAATTGAGGCGTCGGCGGAACGATCGGCAATCCGTCGGCCCAGTGGTTTTCGAGGAACATCTCGTTCACCTTTTGCGACGCATCCAGGAAATCCTTCCCCGTCACTTTAATGTTCGCGCTTTCGAGAAGTTTCTGCACCTGCGAAGGTTTAGCCTCCTCTGCGGTCAGAGGCCGCGTTAGGTCGTCAACCATCTTGTCGAAAAACGCATCGACAATCGGCTGCACTTCTTGCCTGCTCGCGCGCGCGACATAGTATTTGTCTGCCGGAAGCGCCAGCGTGCGGATTCCCGGCATGCCCCTGTCCGTGGCCGCCGACTTCGCGTCGTCCAGAAATTCCGTGGTTGTGAAGTAAGCGCCCGGCATTCCTGTCTTTTCGATTTCAATCGTGTCGTGGGAACCCCACCACGTGCAGCTACCTCAATCACCGACACCGAACACGAACAAGTCGCCCTGCTGCTTCACGGTGGGATACCACTGGGGAAGGTCGGTAATCGTCTGCGCGGCCGGTTTCGGATACATCACGATCGTCGCCGTCGAATATTTCTGCTTCAGCTTATCGGCGAGCGCATCGAGGAAGTTGCTCGCGCCGTATTTGCCGTTATCTATGAGGACGATTTTCTTGCCGTCGAGGCTTCCGCCGCGCGGGCTGATGCCCAGCGTCTTCGGGGGAGGAATCTCCCCTCGCGGGTTCATCACCTCGAGCGTCACCTGCGCCGCCGCCGTGCCCGCGAGGAACATGCTCGCGCACACAAGAGCGGCCGCGACCGGCCAGTTCTTCCTTGATTTCACGGTTCTCCCTCCTACCGAGTGCGACTCAATCGCACACGATAGTCAGCGGCGTGGGGAATGTCAATTCTCAGCTTTCATCCGATTCGGCCAGCAGTTTTCCGAGGCGATCGAAACGGCGTTCCCAGAGCGCACGGCGGTCGCTGATCCATCGCTCCGCAACCGTCAACCCCTTGGGCTCGATGCGGCACGTGCGCACCCTGCCGACTTTTTCTGTTTGCACGAGGCCGCTTTCTTCCAGTACCTGCAAATGCTGCACAACGGCGGCAAGGGTGATTTTCAAAGGTTTTGCGAGTCGCGAGACGGAGAAGGGGCCCGCACTCAATCTCTCGACGATTGCCCGCCGCGTGGGATCGTCAAGCGCATGGAAGACTCGATTAACGGCTGCCTGGTGACTCGACATTTTCGAACCTCTCTTCCTAGTTCTTGCCCAGACTACCGGCCAGGAATTTCTCCAATTGCCCGAGCAGCCATTCCCATCCTTGCTTGCGCATCTCGGGGCCGTCCCCGCCTTCAAAGAAGGCCGACTGCTCGGTGAACGTGAGTGCCGTCCCTTTTCCTTCCGGCAAGAATTCAAATGTTGCTTGCGACGCCGAGATGCGCTTCTCTCCGAGCGTCATGGTATAGGCGATAACGACGCGGCGGTTGGCCACGATGTCCTGATAAATCGAATCATTTGTAAGCGGAGCCCCTTTGAACGGCCCGGCATCGATGCGCCTCCGAGTGTGTTCGCTGCCGCCGATGCGGAAGTCCAGTTTGTATTCCTCGGCCTGGCCCCGCTCGCCATCGGCAAACCAGCGGCGCTTCTGCGCCGGATCAGAAAAGGCTGCGAAGACGCGCTCGGGTGCGGCGGGAAAGTTGCGTTCGATAACAAACGTGCTGTGGGTAACGGAATGTTTCTCCATGGCTCCTCTTGCCGGGCGCCGTCTACCGGGCGTCCTATTTCAGTTTAGTAACTGCTTAAGTATGGAGAATAGGCGCGCCGCCCGCCATTGTCAAGCATATACTTAAGTATTCGATATCCGTCGTTAAGAGGGGCCGCTCGCCTCTCCGGTACTAGGAAGAGCTCTCTATGGGAGAGCGAATGTGAAGAACGTACTTCCGGCGGAGACGATCACGTACTGCTTGCCGTCAACAGCGAACGTGACAGGGTTCGACCGAATCGAAGACCCAAGGAAAATCTCCCAAAGAGGTTTTCCGGTATCGGCGTCGAGAGCAAAGAAGTTGCCTTCATCGCTGCCGGAGAAGACAAGCCCGCCGCCGGTCGCGAGCGTACCCACCCAGGAAGGTGCCAGCAGCTTGAACTCCCACTTTCGCTTTCCCGTGGTTCCATCCAAAGCGCGGATTGCGCCGTAGGCATCGTCACCACTCAGCGCGCGCTCACCGCCCCCGCCGGCGGGAAACTTTCCCGGCTCCCACCGAGGCGCACTCTTGAGAAAATAGGAACCCATCTCGCGCGCATCCACATAGAAGAGCTTCGTCAACGGGCTGTAGGAAGGGCTCGTCCAATTCACCGCGCCGGTGATGCTCGGAAACACGAGATTGCCTTCCGGCGTCGGGTCAATATTCGGGAGAAAAATCGGGCGGCCTTTCGCGTCCAATCCCTTCGCCCAGGTCTGCTTCACATACGGAATGCCAGTGATGAACTCGCCTGTCGCCCGGTCGAGCACATAGTAAAAGCCGTTGCGGTTCGCAAATCCGAGCAGCTTTCGCGGCTTGCCGTTGATGCTGTCATCAAAAAGAACGGGGGGCTCGGAAGCGTCCCAATCATGCGTCTCATGCGGCGAAAATTGGAAAAACCATTTCATCTTTCCGGTATCGGGATCGATTGCCAGCAGAGAGCATGTATAAAGGTTGTCGCCCGGGCGCTCGTCGCCATTCCAATCCGGCGCGGGATTTCCCGTGCCCCAATAGACGAGATTCAGCTCCGGATCGTAGGCGCCGGCGTTCCACGTAGTTCCGCCTTCGGGCAGCGCCGTTCCCCAGCTTTCCGAGCCCGGCTCATTCAGCGCTGGAACGGTCCAAATGCGCCACAGCCTTTTGCCCGTCGCTGCGTCGAAGCAGTCCAAAAATCCGCGAACGGCGGCCTCGCTGCCTCCCGTGCCGATCAGCACCTTTCCATTGATCACGAGCGGCGGCCCCGTGATGGCGTAGCCAACTCTGTTGTCCGCGACAAGGGTGTTCCACTTCACCGCGCCGGTCTTCGCGTCGAGAGCGACTAGGTGCGCGTCAATCGTTGCGATGTAAACGGTCTTGTCCAGAATCGCGACGCCGCGATTCGTCTGGAACAGGCCGATGGCGACCACGTTGTTTAGGATGGGCGACCACGTCCAGATCTTCGCGCCCGTGCGGGAGTCGAGAGCCGTAACCGTGCTCGGTGGCTCCGTCAGGTACATGATTCCGTCCACAACGATGGGAGACGACTCCATATTGGAAGCTGGGCGCACAGTTTGATAGGCCCAGGCCATCCTCAGCGTGCCGACGTTCAGCTTGTTGATCTGCCTCAGCGCCGAAAAACGCTGCCCGTAGTAGTTTCCGCCGTATGTCATCCAGTCCTGCGGTTCGCCGTCGGATTTCACTAGCCGCTCATACGGCACAACGGGCGGCGCCTGCGCGAGCGCAGCGGCGGGAATCGAAAAGGCGAGCAAAATCGGAACGAAACGGGCAGTTTTCATTGCGTGCCTTTCAGGCTCGTGAGGTACGCAATCAGATTGTCGAGGTCGCTTCCTGTGACCGTGTCCCTGTAGCTGGGCATCACGCTCTTGCCCGGAATCTTCTCGAACGTTTGCAAATCGAGTTTCCGAAGCGCGTGGATGCGCCCGGTGGAGTCCTTGATGACGATTGTGAACGAATCCTCGCTCACGCGCGTTCCGTCAATTGTCTTGCCGGCCTTATCGACGGTGTGAACGAACAAGTACTGCATGAAGCGGCCGCGCTCCATGACGCCCGCGTCCTTTGGAAGATTCGAGCCGGGGTTCAGCAAAGCTCCACGCAGGTAGCTCGGCCCGCGCATCGCGCCGATGCGCGTCAGCTCCGGGCCCACGTCGCCGCCCTCGCCTGCAATCATGTGACAACCGGCGCAGCCGCTCTTCGTGTACGTGTCCTTCCCCTTCGCAATATCGCCCGGTGCAATTCCCTTCTCCTCGTGCGAGAGACTCTTCAGATATCCGAAAATCTGCCCGGCCTGCTCCACGCTGATCTGCCAGAACGCGCCCATACCCGAGCCGGGAATGCCCTGGCGAATGATTGCGCCTGTTTGCGTATCGCCCAGCCTGTCGGTCACACCCTGAAGAATCGGACCGTCTCCGCCGCCGCCGTCGATTCCATGGCACTTCGAGCAGGTGGATTCGTAGATGGCCCTCCCGGCGGCGACATCCTCAGGCGAGGTTCTCGCGGTGACAGGCGTCATGTCGCGCGGGATTTGCGCCATCGCGCCGAGTCCCCACGCGAAAAACGCCAGTGCAACAACACACGGCAGCCGGACTGCTTTCATGCGGACTTCCTCACAATTTTGTTCAATTCGCCGCGAAATATAGCATCGGCTTTGCGGCTGTCAAGCCGACGGGATGCGAGATCAAGGCAAATCGAGGCTGCCGAAAGAGTGCGGATACGTCACGATACCCCACGGAAGGTGAAAGCCGTCGAGGACGCGAAGGGTCTGATACGACTTCGCATCAACGACGTACAAATTGTTCGACCGCCCGCAGGCCAGCAAAATCTTCGAATCATCGGGCGTGAACGTGAAATGCCAGCAGCGCTTGCCGATCGGAGCTTCCGCGAGGAGCTGGAGTGAATCCGCTGCGAAGACTTGCAGCTTTTGCGCGGCCGCCGCGGCTACGAAAATTCGCTGCCCCGCGCGATCGAACGCCACTCCATAAGGCTTGGCAGCCGTCGCCACCGTGCGCACGACCTTGAAATCATTGTCCAGCAACGCCAGCGTGCCCGATCCTTCCATCGTGACAGCGTAGCCATTGTCGCGCGGCGACCTTTTCACTCCTCGAGGGCGCTTCCCGATTGCACCGACCGGGACATCGGTCACCACCTTTCCGCTTGCGATGTCGTAGACCTCGATG
>Ga0187769_10000610_pt1 | contig 19893 bp, 16 predicted proteins | sample 0116_SJ02_MP02_1_FD_133140 | JGI IMG/M metagenome (GOLD analysis project Ga0187769, IMG submission 133140) | Tropical peat soil microbial communities from peatlands in Department of Meta, Colombia - 0116_SJ02_MP02_10_MG | ecosystem: Environmental > Terrestrial > Soil > Wetlands > Peat | place... | reverse complement strand
GTGATCCAGGAATAACAGACAAGCTGCGGATCCAAAGCCAGCAACCCAGCCGGTTGGTCGGGGTAGCGGGCTCCGGTGGTTTTCCAGTCAATGACTGAGCGCTCGCCATCAAGGTGACCGATGGCATCGATGTAAGCCACGAACTCGTTGCCGTTTCCGATCGGGCGGCTGAACTTGATCTGCAGATTGCGGCGGGGATTACGGATCCGTACCCGGTCATCCTGGACAAATCGCGCGAGCAAGTGGATTCCTTGCTCCAGCATCTGATCCCAGGTTTCGCTCTTCGGGTACTCCAAGGAGGCGTTCTTGTACTGGGACCAGGCTTCAAACAGGGCACAGCCCGGGTCCTCGCGGCGGAACAGCGCAGCCAGCGCTTGCTCAAAGGCACGCCCGAACAGCAGCCCGGCCCGGGTTTCTTTCTCCTGCCAGCCGTCCAAGTAGCGGTAGCGGTAGCGCAACGGGCAGGCGAGATACTGTGCTAGCTGGGTGTAGCTGTACGTCACGAGGCCAGCTCCGAGCGCGGCGGAAGAGGAGCCGCTGAAGAAATGGATTCCCAAGCGCCTGCTGGCGCAAAGGCATCCAGGTTCACAAGGGTGCGACCGCTTACCATTACATGTGAAATTTTGACGACGCCCCGCAACCCGACCAGAAACCTGTCTTCAATTTCGTCGCGGCCGAGTAGTTCCGAGTCATAGCCAAAGTCGCGCAGAAACCAGCTGAACTTCCACACGGCTTTCAGGGTGCAATAAAGGCGACCGGAGAACGTGCGTTCGGCCAATGGGCGAGGTTCGAGCACGGAGAATCGAATCGTGTAGAACGGCTTTTGGCGCTCCCGGGAGTACTGTACCTTAGCGACCCGGACCAGGAACACGCCGTCCGGAACTTCGGAATTGGCTTGGGCCATTGATGCGAGACCCTGAAAACGCCGCCTCATGCCGCACCTGCCTCCGGCTTCTGGCCATAGCTGTTCAGCTTGCACAGCAAACCTTCGCGATCCTTGGCGGCCAATTCCGCCAGCTGAGTGATGAAGGACTGGATTTGCTCACGGTTGGCCTGCCGTAGGTCCCTCGTGCCACAGAAGTCGGCGGCGTACTGCTTTACCAACGCGGCGTCTAGTTTGTGCTGGCGGATCAGGAGGCAGAGCTGGTCGCGGAGTTTGGGCTCACCGTTGCCGCTTACGGGTTGCGGCGGAAGCTTCCGTACATTCGCCTCAGGCTGATTGCGAGCGAGCAGAAATCCGAGTTCCTCGACCGAGCAAATCCCAATACCGTATGCCTTCCGCAGTGCGCGGTTGACCGCCCGCGTCTCGGCCACCCGCATCTCGGCGCCACGAACCAGCGGGGACACGTTCGAAGGATCGGCGTCGCCGTAGCCGACAAAGCCCTTGCACTTGGGCGTGCGAAAAACGGTCGCTTTAAAGGCCCAGCGTGAGCGAGATGGGTCGCAGAACTCTAGCGCAGGTTGTACGTGAAGGCCAACACAGCGTTGGCGCCATGCCATTCGCATAAGCCCGCCGTGCGTCACATACCAAGCATTGTCAAGCAGCACTAGATCTCCAAGAACGACCGATAGATGAAACTGCTCACTTAATCTCCGAAGTGCAGCGATTTGCGTGGCCGACACGCTCCACTTCTTCTGCGCAGCACGCATGTTTTGGCGAGTAAGTGAACGTGAGGTTCGGCTGTTTTTCAAAGCTTTGCTTCTCTGGGAATCCATAAGAGCCTCTTACCGTAATCGTTTCTAGTAGAAAACAATAGTAACTAATAGAAACTAGAATGTCAACTCGTTTCTCTTGTAAAAGTCTCGTTTCGCTGACATCATTGCGTTTGTGGCCCGGAAAATTTTTCTAGGCGTTCGCATTGACCCTGAGCTCAGGAGGACCCTCGAGGAACTCGCTAATGCGGAGGAAAGAAGCGTTTCGCAGATTTGCGAGTTGCTGCTGCGGAAGGGAGTCGAGGGCTACAAGAAGGAAGGCACCAAATACTTGCAACGACCGCAACGCTCGAAAGATAGGGAACGCCTCTCCGAATAGTTTGCGCCGAGTCAACAACCTGCACACCAATCACACGAACCCCATGGACCTCACCAGCGGTGGCCAGCGCGAGACCATGAGTTGGCGAGGCCGGCAGGAACAGGTTGGTGATTCCGCATGGGGTGATGAAAAAGCAAAATTTGCGAAACGAACCCAATAACTCCTTTCTTTTCCTCTTGATGCCCTTCTCGATGATCGCTCGTGGAAGCCCTCACGACAGGAGAGATGGAATTCCAGGTAGTGGGTCAGTTCAGAGAATTGGTTAGCTTTGCTGGAAAAATGAAACTGACCCACTACCGAATTCCGGTGCCTATTGACCTGGAAAAATGCGCTTTTCCCTTGAACGTCCAGGGCGGGCGCAATCCTCCAGCGTTCATGTTCGCCTATGTCCCCGGAATTTCGGTAGGAACAGTGCTGACGCATCCCACTGGACGGCTTTGATGGTTACTTGCCGGATAGCCGACCACCCAAGAACTGACTGTGTCGTAACACAATTAAGTCTTGGCAGCGAGGCGAGCAGGGTCAGGGGTATCGCGAATGCGTCCGGCCTCCACATCGGCAAGTACCGCGCGGAGCCAGCGTAGGTCGAGGCGGCACTGCTGCGCCATGTGCTGCATCAGGTGACGGCTACCGGTGGGCAGCATCGCTACCCATTGCCGATGCAATTTCCGGATCTCCGCCAGCCGCGCATTCTGCCTGTCGATTTGGGTGCGCAGAGCCTCGGCGACCAGGTTGAGGTCGGCGAGATGCAAGAAGAGCATGGGGCCGTAAAGAGTTTCCTGAAGGTCGCCTTCGGCGGCAAATTGCGCGTGCAGTAGTTCACGAAAGCGGTCGCGTCCGCGCGGAGTGATGCGGTACACCGTACGCATGCCGCCCCGAGCCACGCGCTGGTGGGCGACCGCGGTTAACAGGCCACGTTCGGCAAGCTCGCGAACGGCGTAGTAGAGCGTGCCGACATCTACATCCGTAAAGCACTCGATCATGGCCCGGGTCAGACGGCGCTTGATCTCGTAGGGGTGAAAGTCGCCACGGTGCAGAACGCCCAAAATATATAGTTCGGCTTTCATTAGTCTAATTGTACTATAATTGGCTTTATATTAAGGGAGAGGTGTGTGATGAAGCGTTCCATTCTCGCCTGCCTCGCAGGACTCCTCACGTGGGCTGTCGTCGTCACGGTGATTAACCGCGTGCTTCGCCTGATCCTGCCGAACTACACCGCTGCCGAACATACGCTCCAGTTCACGCTGGGTATGAAGTGGGCACGCCTTTTGATGGCTATCGTGACCTCATTGGTAGCTGGCGCAGTAACACGCTGGATATCCCCATCGAGCCGCTGGGCGCCATTGATGGTCGGCAGCGTGGTGTTTGCACTATTCATGCCAGTGCACATCGCCATTTGGAGCAGATTGCCGGCGTGGTATCACCTGACATTTCTCCTGACGATCATTCCGGCGGTGCTCGTGGGTGCTCTGCTCCCACCGCGCCGGAACAAGGACGTTAGCGAGGTCTACTCCGCGCCTGTTAGGACTCAACACCTATAACTGATTGGTTAACATTTGCCTCACTGCAGCCTAGCTCACTCCTTCTTGGGCCTTCTTATGGAGGCCCCACCCATACGAATCCGCCCCGCTTCCGACAAACTTCAGGATTTATAATCGCCGCCTCCGAGAGCCGTGGATGGCGATTAAGAGCGAAACCCGCCTTGGCCCGTACGAGATCGTGTCCGCCATTGGCGCGGGCGGAATGGGCGAGGTGTACCGTGCACGCGATCCGCGGCTCAAGCGCGAAGTGGCGATCAAGGTCCTGCCGGCGTCGTTCTCCGCTGATCCAGAGCGCCTGCACCGCTTCGAGCAGGAAGCTCACGCTGCCGCGGCCCTGAACCACCCCAATATCCTCGCCGTCTACGACATTGGTCAGCAGGACGGGTCGCCATACATCGTTAGCGAATTGCTAGATGGCGAAACGCTGCGGGAGCGACTTCGTTCCGGCCCACTGCCTATCCGCAAGGCAGTCGATTATGCCCAGCAGATCGCATCAGGACTGGCCGCCGCTCACGATAGGGGAATCATTCATCGAGATCTCAAGCCAGAGAACGTCTTCATCACGAATGACGGAAGAGTGAAGATTCTAGATTTTGGACTCGCCAAGCTCGCTCGCTCGGAAGGCTCAGGAGACCAGGCACTCACCCAGACGGTACAAAGCGACCCGGGGACGGTGTTGGGCACGGTGGGCTACATGTCACCGGAGCAGGTACGTGGCAAACCAGCAGATGCCCGCAGTGACCTGTTTAGTTTCGGGGCGATTCTTTACGAGATGCTCTCCGGCAAGCGAGCATTCCACGGTGAATCGGCGGCCGAGACGATGAGCGCGATCGTGAAGGAGGAGCCGCCTGAAGTGACGGAGACCAACCGCAACGTGCCTCCGGCGCTCGAGCGGATTGTCCGCCATTGCCTGGAGAAGAACCCCACCGAACGATTCCAGTCGGCCCGCGACATTGCCTTCGCTCTAGAGACTGTGTCTGGAACATCCCAGACAAGCGCACGCGTACAGCCCATTGCACCCACTTTCAGCTGGCGCAGGCTTTTACCGATCCTCTGGATCATTTCGGTGGCCCTGGTAGCAGCAGCTGCATTTCTGCTCGGAAAGGGCGGTGCTGGTAGCTCACCGCGATTTCGGACGATGAGCTACGAACGTGGCTCAATTACCAACGCAAGATTCACGGCGGACGGGCGTTCCATCATCTACGACGCTGCTTGGGAGGGAAGGCCTTTAAAGGTGTTTTCCACGCCGGCGGAGTCGGTCCAGCCGCGCGCGTTGGAGTTTGAAAAGGCACACCTGCTGGGCGTCTCGCGGTCCGGGGACATAGCACTTGGACTCGGAGGCACGCTGGGCAACCATCTGGACGTGCGCTTCGCAACTTTGGGCGTTGCTCCGCTGGCGGGTGGCGCTCCGCGCGAGCTTCTGGACAATGTGGCCGAGGCGGATTGGGCTCCTGATGGAACGCTCGCGGTGCTGCACACGGTTAATCATCGCGACCGAATAGAGTTCCCCGCCGGGCGAGTGTTGTACGAGACCACCGGTTGGATTACAGGTATAAGAATCTCTCCGAAAGGGGACCGGATTGCCTTCTTGGAGCATCCGGTTTGGCCTGATGATCGCGGCTGGGTCGCCACAGTTGATCTCGGCGGTCACGAGCAGAAGCTGACGCAAGAGTACGAATCCGTGGTTGGCCTGGCGTGGTCGCCTGGGGACGAATTGTGGTTTGCGGCCACAAAAGGCAACGAGTATCGCTCATTGCGCGCGGTGGACCTTAGAGGGCATGAACGCGTGGTCCTGACTGTACCCGGCACATTGAGGTTATACGACGTCGCCCAGGACGGGCGTGTACTTTTGTCCTTGGACAACGAGCACGTTGGTGTGAAGGCGTTCGCACCGGGACAGAATGCCGAGCGAGATCTCTCATGGTCTGGCTGGACAATCGCAGACGATATTTCCCGCGATGACAATTGGCTGCTGTTTGACGAGGAGAGCGTCATCGCCGGATCAGGCTACATTGTTGGGATGCGCAGTATGGAGGGTTCTCCGCCGGTACGCCTCGGGAGTGGAACCAGCGGACATTTTGCTCAGAATGGCAAAGCCGTGAACACGGCGCCAGGTAAGGGTGAGCCGCGGCTAGTTTTGGTGCCGACCGGTGTGGGCGCAGCGAAGGAATTTCCTTTGCCGCTGGAGAAAGTATCGTTCACGGAGCTTTCGCCGGATGATCGCCACGTGATGTTCATCGGAGCAGAGCACGCTCATGCGTTCCGTTGCTACGTGCTGGACACTGATACGGGAAAGATTTGGGCAGCTACGACAGAAGGCGTCTACCCGTGCGTGCCCTCGCCCGATGGCGTATCCATAGCCGCCATTAATTCTGAAGGGAAACTGGTGATCTACTCTCCGACTACCGACCAGCCGCGGATCGTTCCTGGTGATACGTCCGGTTTGCAGCCGATCCGCTGGTGCGCGGACGGCGGTCTTTATGTTTACCGCAATCAGTTGCCGCTTCGTATTCTGCGAATTGATCCCGCCACTGGAAAACAAACCGTCGCGAGAGAGCTGGCTCCGACGGATGCCGCCGGTCTGATAGGGATCAGTCCTGTTGTGTTGTCGCCGGACGCAAAGGCTTATGCGTACAGCTACAGAAGAACGCTTTCTGAGCTCTACGTTGTTGAAGGTCTGAAATAGTACGAGAAGTCACTGCAACTTCGCGTACTCCGCCTTGGCTTTCTTCAGGATGGGGATGTCGGGGTCGGCATGCCCTCCAGCCGGAGAATGCTAGTTACGGTGGGATTCCGAGGCGGCGCATCAGGTCGGCGTAGCGGGCATCCGAGCGAATGCTATCGAACCTGCATGACCGGATGAAGGACGGCATCACCGGGTCCTGTTCGCGGTAGGCTCTCTCTAACCATTCAAAGGTCTTGTCCTTATCTCCCAGCATCGCATACGTGGCGCCGACGTCGTAAGGCTTGGTCGCCGCAACGTGCGTTACGTCGATGTCGGCGCGGATCACTGATCGCACGAATGCTTCTTTGCTGGAGGGGTCAAGAACGCCTTTGAGGCGCGGATCCGATTTTTCGAGTTCTCCCACCGCCTTCCCGTATTCCCTTTCGCAGGCGTACTCAATGCCGAGATAAAGGTGCGCCGACTGGGAGCCGGGGTCCATTTCCAATGTCTTACGATATTGTTCCAGCTCTTCCTGTTTTCGCCCGGCTATGGCTAACGCATAGCCGTAGTTGGTATTGATGATGGTTGAAAACGGATCGATCTCCAGTGCTAGCTTGAACTCCCGGATCGCCTCGTCAATGCGCTTCTCGGGGATCAGCACAACCAACGCGTAGAAGTAGTGAGCGTTTGCGTATCCCGGCTTGAGCTCGATGGCGCGCTTGAACTCGTTTTCGCTTTCCGTCCAGCGACGTTGTCCAGCCAGGACATAGGCGTAGGAAGAATGCGCTTCGGCCAAATCGGGTGAAAGTTGCAGCGCCCGCGCTGCGGCTTCCTGCGCCTTAGGTATGGCTTCCAGCGATGTGTAAACGCCATAACCCGTGCTGACGCCGTAGGCATCGGCTAGCCCGACATAAGCCAACGCGTAATTGGGATCCTTGTTGATTGCCTGCTGGAGATAGTCGATGCTCTTGCGAATATCGTCCTCGGTGCGCTTGTTCCAGTGAAATCGGCCCTTTAGATATAGCTCGTAGGCTTCCGCGTTCCCGGTGCCGGCGGCGAGAGTCTTGGTTTGTTCGCCGGTGAGCTTGGACCGAAGCTTGCCCGCGAGACATCCGCCAGTTTGCGCGTGTATTGCTCACCCCAGATCTGTGAGCCGTCGCTGACCCGCACCAAGTCTGCCTGAATATTGACCTCGTCACCTCGCTGCTTGCGGCCGCCAGCGATCTAATCTTCCATTTCTAATGGATTAAACGGCGGTTGCGGGTTTGCGCCTAGCCGTTGTTGCTAGGAGGGCATCTATTGCAGCGAGGATCTCGTCAACCAGTTTCAAATACTTCTTATCACTCGAGGGATTGAAAAAGCCCAAGCAGTCCGGGCTTGGGCTCAAGAGAACCGATCGGGAATACCCGCTATGCGGCCGCGGCGGCAACCTCGTCCAGAATCTTCGTTGCCTGATTAACCTCCGCGACGCCGAAAATCACCACCGGTGCGTTCGTTCCTGGTTCGGTCCCCGCATAGGAGTAGTTGACGTTGATCTTCGCTTCGCCAAGTCTCGTTGCCGCGCTGGCCAGCGACCCAGGCCGGTGCGGGAGCTTCGTTTGCACGACGTGTACTTCTGTGTAGGTCACATTCTGGTTATCTAGAAGAGTTTTGGCATTGGCCGGATTGTCCCCGACGAATCGGACTGTGCTCTTGCCCTCATGGGGATATTGCTGGAAGGCGAGGATATTGATCCCGCGATCAGCTAGTGAGCGGCACAACTTACCCAAGGTCCCTGGCCGGTCTTCCATGTGGACGGTGAATTCCTTCGTTGTTGGCATTGGCTCACCTCCATCGGGTTGTTGGGGTCTGTGAGGACGAAAATCCTATGCCCAATTCCGCTCATGTTTCAAATCACGTCTGTGCAAAACTCAACTCCGCAGCAATTTGTCGTGGCCTTCACGCACGAGCTCAACCAGCTCAGGTTGTTCATCGTGGCGCCTGATCTAGGTCACTTTCAGGTGTGACCCACATCACTGAAACCAGGTCAGATTCCGCCCATGCTGCAGTGCAGCAATATCTGCAAAATCGGAAAACGAGACGCAGGGATGTCATGCTCCTCTTCGTCAAACCCGCTCGTCCCCGCATCGTTTGGCGGAACCCGGCGATGCCGCATGGAAACCGTTGGGCAAAGTATCGCGACACGGTACCCGAGGGCAGGAAATACGAGGTGCTTGAGCAGGCTTGCGGCGACTGGGTCCTGGTCACCGAATTGACCGTTGTTGACGGCCGTCCGAAGGTCGTGGCGGCGTAGTGGCGGAGTTATGCCCGAACTGGCTCTTGCCTGTGCGGAATGTCCAGATTGCCACACGCCGGTCCTCGCCTATGAGTCTGCCCCTCACGCCATCGCGCCATGCGGAGACGAAGAACCGGTAACGCTGGTGTGTGATCGCTGCGGCACGGCTTTCAAAATCCCTGGAGACGATCTACTTCTTCGGTCAATTCCATCCAGTTGGCTGTTTGCCTATCCGCCCTTGGCGAACTGAGGGGAGGTTGGACAGTGCGGTGGTCGTTCAGCTTGGTGATTAGCCTTCTCATCGCGCGATACATGTTTGCTCGAAAAAATTTCAAGCCAGACATGCTGGAACGGCTGCGCGAAGTAGGTTGTTGACAGACCCGGCGAGTGGGCTGGTTCCCGAAAGTATCACTCTAACGCAGCTTGCAAGGATATGGCGGAGAGGGAGGGATTCGAACCCCCGATACCCTTACGGGTATGCCGCATTTCGAGTGCGGTGGTATCAACCGCTCACCCACCTCTCCGCTGCGCGCGGCCAATGAGCGGTTCTTTTCGATTCTAACCGAAACTGCCGGGGAACTAAAAAACCGCGCCCTACCGTCTGGCGATCTCCTGCAGATAGGATTTCGCCGCGCGCAGTTCGGGCCGCGGCGACACCGGATCGCTCACCTCGACCAGGTCGCCGTAATACTGACGCGCCTTCTCTCGCTGGCCCGCATTCTGCGCGGCGCGTGCCGCGCCATACAGGGCGTTGAACCGGTTCGGCGATCGTTGCAGTGTGCTTTCGAATGCGACCAGAGCATCGGCCGGCTTGTCGATCGAGAGCAGGAATTCTCCCAGCAGCTCGCGCGCGGGGACCACCGGGCCGGGCGTGACGGGATGCTTTTCTGAGGCGTCTTCCATATCCGCCGCCGAGCGCAGCAGTTCCAGAGCCTCATCTTTTTTGCCTCGCGCGAAGGCAAGCATCCCGGCTGCCTCGCGGCGCTGGATCTCCACCTGCCCGGCCCAATAGGTTTCCCGCACCTCGACCAGCGTGTTGTGGATAGTCTCGAGTTTCTGGACTGCGAGGCGCGCCCCATCGATGTCGCCGGTGTGCGCGCTGCCCAGCGCCCGCGCGAAATAAACGGTCGCCTCCGCCCACGAGAGTTTGCCGCCCGGAGAACCGGGCGGGACCTCCAGCTTCGCTGCTTCGCTCCACTGGCGTGTCTCGATCACGTAGCGCGCCGGCATGGTCGCCGTTGCGTACACACCAGCGAAGTAACTTGGCAGATCTGTCTTGTTGGCCGCCCTCTGGTCGAGCACTCTTTTTGCCTGCTGGTCCTGGCCGGTCTGGAGATACGCGTACTCCAGGTAGTCGCTGCCGTGCAGTTCCTCTCCCGCCATTCCAACCTTGTGCGCAACGCGGGCGGAGGCGGTGTTGGATTCGATTGATTCCTGCCACAACCCCAGGCGGGTGAAGATGTGCGAGGGCATGTGCAGGGCGTGCGGCGCATCCGGCGCGATCTTGGCGTAGGCGCGCGCCGCCGGCAGGGCCTTCTGCGCCAGCTCCGGATAGTCGTACGCGTGGATCACGTAATGCGCCGCGCCGGGATGGTTGGGCTCGGCGGCGAAAACTTTCTCCGCGATCTCGCCGGCCTTCTTCTGCCGCGCCAGCGTCTTGTCCACTGGTGAGGCAGCGACTGTCCCCAGAAGCGCCAGCGAGTAAAACGCGGCTGCCTCGAGATCGTCTGGGTAGCGAGTGTACACGCGCTCCATGGCGCTTTCGTAAGCCAGCACGCGCGTGCGGTGGTCCAGCTTGTCGGAATCCTTGTAAAACGCTTCGATGGTCGCCACGTACTCGCGCTCGCGTTCCGTCTTGGCACCCAGCGACTTAGCCTGCTCAACTGCTTCCCATCCTTTTTTCAAGACCGCGGCATCGGGTCCGCGCCCGTCCCAGATGGGATGAAAGTGGCTCATGGCCAGGCCCCAGTACGCCATGGCGCAGCCGGGATCGGCTTTGCCCACTTCGTTGAAGGTCCGCTCGGCTTCCTCGTACCAGAACGAGTGCATCATAGCCACGCCGCGCTGGAACTGTTTCTGCACCGCTGGGGCGCACGAGTTGCTGAAGGAAACACTGCCTAGCTTCTCGGGATCGCCTGCCGGATGGTGATGTTCCTCATCCGCAACTGCCGGAACTGATACGAGACAGGCGAGGAGGAAAAGGCAGAGAGCGCGCAGAGACAAGCGCATAAGCCACCCCCACAAACAAGTGCGAAAAGGCTACTACTGGCAGGTATGACCGTCAAACGCTGAAGCTAGTCTTCACGCTTTCCTTTTTTCCGCGAAGAAGGATTTCAGCAGCTCGGCCGAGCGCGCGGCTAGCACGCCGGAGACGACCTCCATCTGGTGGTTTAGGCGGGGATGGTTCAGCACCTGGAGAACCGAGCGGACGGCGCCCGCCTTGGGATCATCAGCGCCGTAGACCAGCCGCCGAAGCCTCGCGTGCACGAGCGCCCCGGCGCACATGGCGCAGGGCTCGATGGTCGCGAACATCTCGCAGTCCGGCAGGCGATGATTTCCGACCTCGCGCGCGGCCTGGCGCAAGGCGACGATCTCGGCGTGTGCGGTGGGATCGTTGTCCGTCAGGTTGCGGTTGCCGCCGCGGCCCACGATCTTCTCCCCGCAGACCACCACTGCGCCCACCGGCACTTCGCCGCTGACGCCAGCGCGCTGCGCCTCGCGCAGAGCTTCTTCCATCCACATTTCTTCGGAGATCATGCCCGCAGGAATTGTAGTCGTGCCCCGGCTGGCCGGGGTAAAATAGGCGGTTATGGTGAACCCCCGGCTGAAGCACGTTCTGCGCAAAATCCTGCTGATCGACCTGCTCAAGGGCCTGGCGCTCACCTTCCGCTACCAGGACCCGCGGGAGACCTACACCGAGCAGTACCCGATGCAGCGGCCGCAGGTGGCGGAGCGCTATCGCGGCGCACCGCGCCTGAACGTGAACCCGGAGACCAACGAGACCCTGTGCATCGCCTGTGACCTGTGCGCGCTAGCCTGCCCCGAGCACCTGATCGTGGTCACGAGTGAGCGCAATCCCAACACCCGCCGCAAAGAACTCACCACCTTCACCTACGACCTCAGCCGCTGCATGTTCTGCGGGCTATGCGAGGATGCCTGTCCTACCGATGCTCTGGAACTCACGCAGGATTTCGAGCTCGCCAACTACACGCGCGAAGGCATGATCTGGGACCGACAGACCCTGGAACTCGGCCCCAAGCCAACGGTGTACAAGAAGTAGTTTCGAGTTTCGGGTTTCAAGTTTCCAGTCAAACTCCACCGCAGATTGATGTCAGGTGGATTCCCAAGATCACCACGGAGACCGAAGAGGCACGGGGGGGAGACCGTCTTGCTCTCCGTGTCTCCGTGCCTCTGTGGTTGCTCTTGGTCCCGCTACGGCGCGAGCAACTCCGCGCAGCGGCCGGGTTGAGCGGGATGGTGTTTAATCGAGCTGCCCTTGGGAATGCACTGGCTGGGCGGCAGCTTCCGATCGTGCTCCACGTAGTCCACCAGAAGATCAAACGCTTTCTGGGCGTGCGGCTGGATCAATTGCAGTTGCGGGAACAGGAGCGTGTAGGCTTCGATGTGGTTCCCGTTCTGCACTTCGTACAACCGGTACGGGGCGTGGTGGTCATCGCGGTCGTGCTTGCGTGACTCCAGCACCCGGTCTTCATAGGCGCGCGCCTGCCTCTTGATGGGCAGCAGTGCGTCCATCGTCCCCGCCACGGTGATGACCGGCCGCTTGATCCTGCCCGTGGTTTCCACCGCCCGGATTTGCGGCAGGATGGAAGGATTGGCAAACAGCCTGGCGTAGTAGTCGTAAGTGCCGGTCCCGGTGACGTCGCCAACGCCATCCGTATACGTTACCCAGTTCGGATCGAAGCGCTTCTGCCACTGGCACTGCGTGACCTCCCAGAAGTCCCCCCAGTACTCCGACCACAGCGAGTCTCCGGGCACGACGATATCAGGAGGATATCCGGCGGCTTCGATGGCCTTCGCGGCCGCGCTGTTGGGGTCGTAACCTGAGGCCACGTATGCGTCGAAGTTTTCGATTGCCGGCGGCAGCGTCACCAGGATGTTCTCCCGCGCGCCGATAAACGTTCCTTCCCAATCCACCCCACCGTCAAACAGGTCGGGAGCTACTTCCATGGCCCGCCGTACCTGATAGCCGCCGTTCGAAGTGCCCACGGCATACGTTCTGCGCGGGAAGCGGTGATAGTTGGCCTTCGCAGCCTTCTGCGCCAGGGCGGCGCTCTCCAGCATGTATCGCGTCCACTGGGTGAACGGCTTGGGGCGGCCGGGTAAATCATTGTCGTAGAAATGTACCCAAAGCTCGGAAACCGGATTCAAGCGGCAGGAGCTGGCGTCAGGCGGGGTCGCCGAGCCCAAGGACGTGAAGAAGAGATTCAGGACGCCCTTGTTCTGCGAAGCGTAAGCGTATCCCTGGGGCAGGACATAGTCGCTCCATGCCCAGTCGCCGTTGAATTCGCTGCGCGTGCCGCTGGAGCCGGCAACCACCAGCTTGCCGTTCCAGTTGTCGGGAAGCGCAGCAGGAACCGCGCTTCTCCGGATGGATCATCGGCGAACCAGCCTTCCACCTGGATACCGGGAACCGCGGTGCTGGTGGTGGTCGGCGTTGGGCCAATCGAAATCTTTTCCAGGTCCGTCACCGGGGTGTAGGAAAAATCAGAGCCTACAATTGTCGATCCAGGCAGCGCCGTGCCATCGGCGAAGGTCGTAATCGAATCATCCGGCGGTGTAACAGGCGCGGTGGGCGGATTCGCCGTTCGCAGGTCGTCGGCGTGGAAACAGGTGGCGCCGATGGTTTTGTCGGCAAGACGCGCCAGCACTTCGGTACAACCGGCGACCGCCGGGCGCGGAAGCAGGCACAGCGCGAGAGACAGCAGGGTTCCCAGAATTATGGTGCTTCGTGTCCTCATTGGAAGCTTCCTCCACAGAGAGCTGTTTGGACAAGGTGGGCCGCTGAATGCGATTGTGTGAGATGGAACGCCAGGAGTCGCCCTCGGGGGAAGAAGGCGCACGCAATCTACGCGCCGCCTAATCGAGTGTCAAGCGAAATTGCACTGGTCTGAACACCGTACCAGTCTTCGAAAAGCCGCACTGGGCGCGGGATGGCGGGGATTAGGAAATCGCCGAGCAAGAGCGTTGAAGGTTTAAACAAACTGTCGAATTGTCATCCTGAGTGAAGCGCGAGCCGAGCGTGCGCGAGGCAAGCGCGAACGAAGGATCTGGCACGGCTCGGCGAATCCCATGCTGCGAGTGAACGGTAGACGACCGTACCGGCAGAACTCGAGGTCCTTCGCTTCCGACCGCGCGGCCCGTGCGCGGGCCGCAAAAGGCACAAGCACGCGGCCGCAAGCTCAGGATGACAAAGCGGTTGGCGCTGCCGGCTGCTGCTGGGTCATGCAGTGCAGCGTGCCCAGGCCCCAGACCAGATCTCCGCAATGAATGCCCACCACTTCGCGGTCAGGAAAAACGCCGGCCAGAATTTCGAGCGCGCGACGGTCGTTAGGATCGTTGAAGGTGGGCACCAGCACCAGCCGGTTGGCGATATAGAAGTTGGCGTAGCTGGCGGGCAGGCGCTGTCCGCGGAAAATCACCGGCGCGGGCATCGGTAATTCGACCACACGCAAGGGCGCGCCGTCCTGGTCGCGCGCGGCGCGGAGGCGCTCCAGGTTTTCGCGCAACGGCTCGTGGTTCGCGTCACTGCGATCCGCTTCGACGCAGGCCACCACGGCATCCGGCGCGACAAAACGCGCGATGTCGTCCACGTGGCCGTGGGTATCGTCGCCGGCGATTCCGCGCCCCAGCCAAATCACGCGGCGCACGCCGAGATAATCGGCGAAGGCGCGCTCCAGTTCCTCCCGTCCCAGCCCGGGATTCCGCTGCTGTGTGGAACTGAGCAGGCACTCCTCTGTTGTCAGCATGGTGCCGCGACCATTCACGTCGATGCTGCCGCCCTCGAGCACCCAGCGCTGCGGGCGGCCGTTCACGGTCACCGCTGGCTGCCACTGCGGCAGGTGCAGCCGGCGCGCCACCTTGCCGGCGATGGTCGCGTCCTTGTGCCAGTCGGGATATTTGGCCCAGGCGTTGAAGCGCCAGCTCGTGATGGCGAGTGGCTCCTTTGCGCGCGAGCCCGAGACAACGAAGATCGGCCCGCAGTCGCGGGTCCAGCCGCGGTTTGTGGGCCAGAGATAGAAGTCCACGGCGTCGGTGTTCGCGCCGGAGTCGGCCAGGATCTTCAGCGCGCCGCGGCGCGCGGCGGCGTTCTCAACGATGATGGCCACCCGCTCCACCCGCGCCAGGTGCCGCACGATCTCGCCGTACACCCACGGGATGGCGGCGAATTTTCCTGGCCAGTCGCTGCGGTTGTGCGGCCAGGCCATCCAGGTGGTGGCGTGCGGCTCCCATTCGCCGGGCATGCGATAGCCGAGCGCAGCTGGAGTTGTCAACGCGGTCTTCACGGAGTCCGGACAGGATAAATGAGCCGGCGTGAGGCGGGAAGAGGAAGCGGCCTGCGTGCATTGTGCGCCCAGCCTTAGCCCGACCGCCCACTGGTGACCTGGTGCACGCAGTGGTATGATGCCGCGCACAGGCTAGCGGTCTCCACGCGGCAGGATGGAAGACTAGCGCAGCAGGGTCGCCAGGTATGGGGTCAGGCACGCAGTTCGTATCCAGCAGCCAGCCTCCCTCTGCCTTCATGGCATCTCAGCCCGATTCGCAGCTCGCCGCGCAGTTCGGCCCAGGCCATAAACCACAGACATCTCATCGGCAGACGCCTGCCCGTGGCCTGACGATTTCTTCTGCAGACGGAAACCGGGTGAGAGGAGGAGGATCGAGGTCATGAAGCCTTTTGTCATCAATTGTCACGGCCGGATCGTCTTCCCAGAGAACTTTTTCCCCGAACTGGACTTCTCCGCCTTCGATACGCTCGAGCAATTCACGGCCGTAATCACCCGCGACTTCGGGCACAAGGCACCCACGGAGGCCGACCTTGTGGCCCGCATCCGCGCCGGCCACTATCAGAACCGCTATGAGATCTGCCGCGACCTGGCGCTGGGCCTGTTCTGGGTGAATCGCTACGCCTTGACGATGTATGAAAAGCGTCCGACGCGCTGGGGAGATCTGCCGCGCCACCGCGACGACATCTTCCTGCCGTTGTTCAAGCCGTGGGACAAAGCCGCGATCACGAAAACCATCGAAGAGGCCTACCGGGCCCTGCCACCAATGTGGGACGGGGATGCAGAGGATGAGAGTTTCCGCATCCTGCTGAACGTCTTCCGCAACAAGCAGAGCGCCGGAGGGCTCATTCACGCCGTCAAGCCTACCGTTGCCGAGATGCTGTCCAAGCCTCAGAGTCTTACCTACCATCTGCGGAGTTACGACCCGGATTACCCTGGCTACAGTTACGACGATGTGATCGATTACGCACATGCGGTTCCCGAACTGGAAGCGCTGATGCGGCAAGCCATGATTCTCCACAACCAGTACCGCTGGGACCCCGCTACCAGCGCGTCGATCGAAGTAGGGAAGCTGAAGGACAGCGATTACGTCGTGGCCTTCTATCCGCGGGACCGGGAGACGCTGCGATTCATCTGGCGCGTGAAAAACTTGAAGAGCGGAGAGCCGGGCCCGGCGCGCCGCAAGCCGTATCATCCCCCGACCCTGGCGATCAGCGAGCCGGTCGAGCCCTACCCGCCGCTAGAGGTGCGCAAACACTTCAAGGTCATGCCGCGCCTGGAGGCGATTGCCACCTACGAAGGCGAGGTCCCCTGCACCAATGCCGACCTGATCCGCAACCACGCCTATTGCTGGTCGCGCATGACGGAAGACGAAATCGCCGAGAAGACGGGCATCGAGCGGCGCTGCTACACCGAGCTGCGGCTGGAGGAGATGGCGCTGCTGGTGGCCAGGGCGGCACTGGCCAAGTCCAAGCGCCGCCCGGCGGAGATCGGTGCGGTGCTGTTTTGCAGTTGCACCAGCACAAAGATCATCCCGTCGGTCGCTTGCTGGCTCTCCGGCGAGCTGGGATTGATGCAGACCCACGCTTCCTGCGACATCGTAGCGGCCTGCGCCGGGATGTCCTACGGCTTCTCCGAAGCGGTGCGCCTGCTGCAGGAGACCGAGCGGCCGATTCTCGTGGTGTGTGCCGAGAAGTTCTCCGACAAGATCGGTACGGTGCGCACTTCGCGCATGCTCTTCGGCGATGGCGCGGCCGCCGTGGTAGTCGCCCCTGCCCCGGCTGGCGCCGCACCCGACATCGAAGTGATGCAGACCTACGCCAGTGGTCCCTGGTCAGAGGTGAACTCCATCATCTGGCCCAATCCAGAGTTCGACAACAACATTACCGTCTATGGGCCCGAGGTGAAGTCGCTGGCGGGACGCTACCTGACGCAGATGATCGGCGAACTGAGCGCCCAGCCGCACTCGGACGGCAATGGCAAGGGCACCCTGCTCGACGCGGTCGACCTCGTGGTGCCGCATCAGGCTAACAAGACCATGGTGGTGTCTCTGGCCGAAGCTGCAGGGGTAACGCAGGAGCGCTTGTACTTCAACATCGACCACGTGGGCAATACTTCGGCCGCCAGCATCCTGATGGCAATTCACGATGCCGTGCGCGATGGCCGGATCAATCGGCCCATGCGCGTGTTCGCGCCCGGATTCGGCGCCGGCGCAGTGGGTGGCTACCTGGTCATGCGCGTGGATCCCGCGATCGTGACTGACAGCGTCCAGCCCAGCGTCGCTGTAGGAGCGGAGCAGCACAATGGGGCGTCTTCGCTCGCCGGCAAGGTCGCGCTGATCACGGGAGCTTCACGCGGAATTGGACGCGCCATCGCCATCGAACTGGCGCAGCGCGGGGCCGCGGTGGCCATCAACTATCGCTCCAGCGCGCCTGCCGCCGAGGCCGTCGCCAAAGAGATTCGGGAGTCGGGCGGCGAGTGCCTGCTGATCCAGGGCGACGTCTCCAATAAGGAGGAAGCGCGGCGCGTGGTCAAGGAAGTGACCGACAAGTGGCTGCGCCTCGACATCCTGGTGAACAATGCCGGCATCACCCGCGACCGCACGCTGAAGAAGATGAGCGACGAGGACTGGGCGGAGGTGATTGCCGTCAACCTGAACGGCACCTTCTACACTACGCACGCCGCCTTGCCGGCCATGATGAACCAGAGGTTCGGGCGCATCATTAATATAAGCTCGGTGGTCGGCCAGGCCGGCGCCTTTGGCCAGGCCAACTACTCGGCCAGCAAGGGGGGCATCATCGCTTTCACCAAGACGCTGGCGCTGGAGACGGCAAGATACAACATCACCGCCAACGTGATCGCTCCGGGATACACCTCTACCGATATGGTGCAGGCGATTCCCAAGGAGATCGCGGACCGGGTCAAGGCGACAATTCCTATGGGCAGGTTTGCGGAACCGGAAGAAGTGGCCAAGGCCGCCGGCTTCCTGGCCGCGGATGCGGATTACATCACTGGACAAGAGCTTAACGTGAACGGCGGGTTCTACATGTAAGACGGGCCTCGCCGTGATGCCAGGGTGGCCTCGGAGCGATTAAATCAGGAGTATGCGCATGCATAAAGAAGATGGAAACGGAAGCAGTTCGCTGAAGGGAAAAGTCGCCTTGGTCACGGGCGCGTCACGTGGCATCGGGCGCGCCATTGCGATTGAATTCGCCCGCCGGGGCGCGGCCGTGGCCATCAACTTTCGAAGCGGTGCGGAACACGCCGAGGCCGTCGCCAAGGAAATTCACGACATGGGCGGCGAATGCATGCTGATCAAGGGCGACGTGTCCAAGAAGGAGCAAGCTCACCGCATAGTCCAGGAGGTCCTGGACAAATGGAAGCGCCTAGACATCCTGGTGAACAACGCCGGGATCACCCGCGACAAGACGCTTAGAAAGATGACCGAGGACGACTGGGCGGAAGTCATCTCTGTGAACCTGAACGGCACTTTTTATTGCACCAGCGCGGCGGTGCCGGCGATGATGAACCAGAAGTACGGGCGCATCATCAACATCAGCTCGGTGGTCGGGCAGTCCGGCTCTTTCGGCCAGGCCAACTACTCGGCCAGCAAGGGCGGCATCATAGCCTTCACCAAGACCCTGGCTCTGGAGTTGGCGCGGCACAACATCACCGCCAACGCCATCGCGCCGGGATACACCTCCACCGAAATGGTGGCCGCCATCCCGGAAGATGTGGCCGCGAAGATCAAGGCGAGGATTCCGTTGGGGCGGTTTGCGGAGCCGGAAGAAGTGGCCAAGGCGGCGGTCTTTCTCGCCGCCGACGGTGACTACATCACCGGGCAGGAGCTGAACGTCAACGGCGGCGTGTACATGTAGTGGTGGTTCGGGGATGACCGCCGCGTCCTGAATCCCCCTGGGCGCGCGTGGTCTCGGCCTGCCACGAGTCAACCTTTGGGGGATCTGCGGAACGGGGTGAAGTATGTCAGCACAGCCAGTCTATCCTTTGCCGGCTGACGCGCATTTGGAATTGGCGCCCGCGCTTGAGCAACTTGGGACCGCGATGGTTAGCCCTCGCGGGACCATTCTGTTTCGGCAAGGACAGCAGCCGACCGGTGTTCTGGTGCTACGCAAAGGGAAGGTGCGGCTTTCCCGGGTTGGCCACGACGGGGAAACCAGCTCCAAGATCGTGGGCGCAGGCCACATCCTTGGCCTGCTGGCCACGGTGTCCGATCAACCGTACCTCAAGACCGCTGAAACGACAGTGGATTCCGAGTTGGTCTCTGTGGATCGCCCCCGCGTGATGGGCCTGCTGAGTCGCCGCGCCGATTTCTGGCTGCAGGCGGTCGAGGTCATCAAGCGCGAAATGAAGCTCATACGGAAACAGGTGATGGGCTCGCATCCGGCGAAGGCTGGCTCGCCTGGGGGAGATGGCCAGGCCGCCACCGACTGAGGGGGATGATCTCATCGTCGTCGCCGCCAGCACCGCGGGACCTGCGACATCGAACTCCAGTGCCGTGCACGTTTCGGTTTCTGGACCCGACGCTGCTCAGAATCCCCGGTAAAGGGAAGCTCGCGAGCGTCGGGCCGGTAAGCCTCGCAGGAAACTGGCTGGTCCGAGGACCGGCAGACGATCGATGAGACGACGGTGCAGTACTTATTGACGATCGCGGGGAATTGGCTGGCCGAGGAGGCTGGTGAGGGACTCCAGATTGCCGGCCAGTGTGGCGCGCCATTCTTCCACCGTGCGCTGCGCGATTTCGGCGATCTCTCGCCCGCAGGTGGCCACGGTCTCGGCGGCCTGCGCCCGTAGCGATTCCCGCACCGCGGTCTCGATGTCGCGCTGCAGTCCGCGCAGGC
>Ga0187769_10000609_pt1 | contig 19905 bp, 18 predicted proteins | sample 0116_SJ02_MP02_1_FD_133140 | JGI IMG/M metagenome (GOLD analysis project Ga0187769, IMG submission 133140) | Tropical peat soil microbial communities from peatlands in Department of Meta, Colombia - 0116_SJ02_MP02_10_MG | ecosystem: Environmental > Terrestrial > Soil > Wetlands > Peat | place... | reverse complement strand
GGCTTGACCAAGCTTGCCCCGTGCTTGACACGGGGGAATCCAATGATTTCAACTGGATTCCTGCTTTTGCAGGAATGACAGCTTCTGAACTTATGTAAAGAAGTGTTGGACGCACTACACTAGCTAATTTTCATGGTTCGCGGGCGACGAACCCGTCATGTAAAATTTATTTAATAATTGGTGCTTGCCCCGTACTTGATGCGGGACGGGAATGACAGCCCTACGAGTATTGTGTGTAAAAAAAGTGTTAAAGGCAGTGCACTAAGATATAAGTGGTTGGGTCTCTCGATCTTAGAGAAGTCCCCTGCTTCGCAGGGCCAGCATGGCCTGCCCCGTGATGGGCAGGCCATGCTGAATCACACTAAAATGGATACCTGCCAATCTTAATCACTGAATTTGCAACTTCCCGCCTTAAGGCAACTGTATTCACAGGGGTAAAATGAGAGAGTTTGTGGAGAGCCGCTAATTGCATTCTGAGAGTATCCCCCTCAGCAATGGCGGCAAGGGCCTGCGTTGCAAAACTCTGTACCCGATCAAAGGCATCGTTGACGTGGACCCTTACAATGGTTTTCTGGAGTTCGGATTTCTCGTCCGCAGACTTTTGCAATGACTTGAGTGCCCGAAGCAGGCCGCTTTCCATGGCGAAGACCTGAATCGCCATGTCGCTCATCAAGCCCATGATCTCCTGCTCCTCTGCCAGCTTCATCATATACTTTTGAACGGCCGCCCCTGTGACCAGGAGAGTAATCTTTTTCGCAATCTCCACCATTTCCTTTTGCATGGTGAGCTTCCCATCATCCGTTTCAACTTTCGGCTGGAGGGTGAGGAGCTCGTTGGCCACCTTCTGCGCCGCATCAAGCACGGGAAGACGATTCTTCATGGCCCGTTTCGTCAGCATGTCCACGATCGTCAGGCGATTGATCTCATTCGTGCCTTCCCATATCCTGTTAATTCGCTCGTCCCTATAGCCTCGCTCGACGGGATACTCATGAATGTATCCATACCCTCCGTGGATCTGAACGGCTTCATCCACAATATAGCCCGCACTCTCCGAACAATAGATCTTGTTGATCGAGTCTTCAATGCTATACTCCTCAATTCCCCTTGCCATCTGGAGTCCGACATCATCCGCCTGGCGGTCGATGCGGCGGAGAATCCGATCGGTCAAACCTCCCGTCCGATAAACCATGCTCTCCATGATGAAACATCGAATCGCCATCTCTCCAATTTTCTGCTTGATCAGACCAAACTCAGCAATCGGCGTGCCGAACTGAACCCTCTGTTTTGCATACGTGACCGCTTCTTGAAGGCCTGCCTTTGCTCCTCCCAGACAGCCCGCACCCAACTGGAAACGTGCCATGTTTAGAACGTTGAGAGCAACGATGTGGCCTCTTCCAACTTCGCCGATGAGATTCTCTGCAGGGACTTTGACATCGGAAAAGATAACGCTCCGTGTCGAGGACCCCTTCATCCCCATCTTATTCTCTTCCTCATCCACAGAGACCCCTTCATACTTGCGCTCGACGATGAAGGAGGTGAATTTCTGTCCATTCACCTTTGCATAGGTGACGTAGGTATCGGCAATTCCACCGTTGGTGATGAATTGCTTCTGGCCATTCAGAATGTAATATTTTCCGTCAGAGCTGAGGGTTGCCGTGGTCTTCGCGTTCAAAGCATCCGAGCCTGCCTCGGGCTCTGTCAAAGCATAGGCACCAATGTACTCTCCCGTAGCCAATTTGGGGAGGTAACGTCTCTTCTGGTCTTTGCTGCCAAAGAAGACGAGTGGAAGAGAACCAATTCCGGTGTGAGCCCCGCAGGAGGCCTGAAAAGAACCTCCTCCCATGGCCATCTTCTCCCAGACAAGGAGGGAACTGATCTTATCCAAATCCTGTCCCCCATATTCTTCCGGGATATCCGCGGAGAGAAACCCAAGCTCGCCCGCCTTCTTGAGAAGGCTTGAAAGGAGCCCTTCTTTCTTCGTCTCAATATCATCGGCCACGGGTAAAATTTCGCCTGTAACAAATTCGGTAACTGCCTTCGCGATCAACTTCTGCTCTTCATTAAAGTCCTCCGGGGTGAAAACCTCCTTAGGAGGAATTGATTCAAGCAGAAACGCACCCCCCTTTACGAATTCTTCCATAACACCCTCCTTTCAATAAGATGAACTATAAAAGTCAATATAGTCCATTCCATTGGTTTCCTGAACACACTGCCAGGCGCCACCTATCACAACCCCGGGTGTACCCATTATCAATAACCAAGGATCAATAGTCAATATTGATCCTTAACTTAAGTCCTGATTTACGAGATTTTCAAAAACGAAGCAGTCTTGTCTGACATTGTGAAAATGTACACATATTATACTTATAATATTTATTTTGTCAAGTGCGCTTTCCGCTCAATGTAAACATCCTTTTTATCCGTGACAAAGAACCGTTCCGATATCGGGTAGCCCTTTGGGACGGCGATAAAACCCGGCTTGTTAGCTTCTGTCAGCTTCCTGCAGGGTTCATCCCCTCGTCCCGGAATCGAGGATCTTTCCTTCTTAGGGGTTCCGAATGACTTTTTAACCCCCTAAATCTGAACGCCGAACTTCTGACTCATAGACCGAGGTAGCTTTGGCGGATATGCTGACTATCGAGGAGGTCCTGCCTGGTTCCGCTGAAAACAACGGAACCGTTTTCCAGGACATATCCCCGATGAGACAGGTTGAGGGAGTGGAGCACATTTTGCTCCACTAAAAGGATGGTGGTCCCCTGCTGATTGATCCTTCTGATAATATCAAAGATTACTCTGACTAAAATGGGCGAGAGACCTAAAGAGGGCTCATCGAGCATTAGGAGCGTGGGTCTGGACATTAATCCTCTCCCGATGGCAAGCATTTGTTGCTCCCCGCCGCTGAGGGTTCCTGCCAGCTGACTTTTCCTCTCCTCCAATCTGGGAAAAAGTTCGAACACCACTCCCATCGTCTCTTTCCTCAGCTTTTTGGCCTTCGAAAATTGAGCCCCCATCTCTAGGTTTTCGACGACGGTGAGGGAAGGGAAGAGCTGGCGACCTTCCGGAATTTGGACGATCCCCAGTTCAACGATCTTTGAGGAGGGATAGCGGTGTATCGGCGTCTCGTTGAAGTAAATTTCTCCTCCTCTGGGGTGTAAAATGCCGGAGAGGGTCATCAGCGTCGTAGACTTCCCTGCTCCATTCGAGCCGACCATGGAGATGACCTCTCTCTCGTTCACTTCGAGAGAGACGCTTCTCAGCGCCTGAAGATCACCGTAGAAGACATCAATCCCCTTAACGCTAAGCACCCTTCAGCTCCTCTCGTCCGAACTCTTCTCCCAAATAGGCTTCGATGACCCGTGAGTTCTTCACTACTTCCTTAGGAGTTCCCTCTGCTATCTTCACCCCGTAGTTCAGAACAACCACTCGTTTTGAGAGGGCCATCAAGCCTCTCATCACGTGTTCGATCAGAAGAATGGTGATACCCTTTTGGTTTACCTCCGTCAGCAGACGAATCAACGCATCCACTTCCGTTGGGGTCAGTCCTGCCATCACCTCATCTAACAGAAGAACTTTTGGTTCCGTGGCCAGGGCCCTTGCAAGCTCCAGCCTCTTCCGGCCAGGAAGGGTAAGACCGGTTGCCAGGTGATCCTTTTTCTCGCTCAATCCAACAAAATCGATTGTCTCCAGAGCCTTCTCATTGGCTTCTTGAACGATCTTCCTTCTGTTTAAAGCCGCTACGACCACATTATCCAAAACCGTCAGTTGAAGAAAGGGCTTGACCAGTTGAAATGTCCTTACCATCCCCCTCTGACAGATCTGGTGAGGCTTGAGGTTGACCAGGTTCTCTCCGCTAAACCAGATCTCACCCGCATCCGGTTTGAAAAAGCCTGTGATCGTGTTGAAAACGGTTGTCTTCCCAGCTCCATTCGGACCGATGATTCCTAAGATCTCCCCCTCTTCCAAATCCAAAGAAACTTGAGACACGGCCTTCAGGCCACCGAAATTTTTACAAACTCCTTTGAGTTCTAAGAGAGACAACTTTGAAACCTCCGGTTACAAATTCCAAATTACAAATCCCAAACAAGCTCCAAATTCCAATATCGAATGACTAAAACCACTCTTAGGGAATTGGAACTTATTTGGTATTGGGCGCGTGTCATTGCGTGCTTACTCAAATGAACTTCCAAATTCATTTCAAACTGCCCAATACTGGAGCTACGGCTTTTTTGATATACGAAATTACGCCTCTTGGGAAGAAGAGAACGACTGCAACTAATAAGAATCCATAGATCACAAGGTGCAGTCCTTCGTAACCTGCTCTGGCGAAATAGGATCGCGAAAGCTCAGCCAAGGGGGTGATCAGGAACGATCCGATAATCGGACCCAGCACCGTCCCCAGCCCACCGATGATAGGTCTTAGAATGATTTCAATCGAGAAGGCCATCGACATCAGTGTTCCGGGATGGAGATAATAAAGATAATTTGCATAGAAAGCGCCGGCCAAAGAGGTCATAAAGGCGCTGATGCCGATGGCGATCATCTTGTATTTGAATACATTCACGCCTAGGCTTTCTGCGGCATCTTCGTCCTCCCTCAAAGCGACCATATATCTGCCGATTTTCGATCTCTCGATCAGGCGGACAACGATCAGAGAGAAGATTACATAGCCAAGGCCAATGTAGTAATACGCATGATTGTCCTTGAATTGAAAGCTGAGAAAGGAATACTTGGGAGTAATGAACAGACCCTGGAATGAACCGAATACTTTTAAATGGAGAAGGATCAATCTCCCAATCTCGGCGAAGGCGATCGTCAGAAGGACAAAGTAGACACCTTTCAGACCGAAACGAAAGCCCAGGTACCCGATCACCAAGCCGATCAGTGCAGCACAGATTCCCCCAATCCACATTCCTACCCAGGGGCTCAAGCCGAAGGCCATGACAAGGTAGGTTGTCGCATAGGCGCCTATACCGACATAGAGGGAATGGCCCAGAGAGATGACCCCGGTATACCCTGTGAGGATGTTCCAAGACTGCCCAAGATAAGCGTAATAAAAGATGAGAACGAAGACGCCTAAGACATAGGAGCTCAAAAATTGTGGAAGGATAAGAAGGACGATCAGCCCGAGGAGGAGAGGAAAATAGATCTTCTTCATCATCTTCTCCCTCCCAAGAGTCCCTGGGGCTTTAAGAGCAGGATGGCGATGAGGATAAGAAAACTGACGACTTGCTTCATCGTATTGGGAAAATCGAGGCCTAGACTGATTCCATGGAATAGGCCTGTGATCAGCTCGGGTCCGATCGATTCTGCGATGCCCACGATAAACCCTCCGACCATCGCACCCGTTAAGCTTCCCATTCCACCTAAGATGACGATGATGAAGGAGATCATCGTAAAGGGGGCCCCAATATGGGGTGAAAGAGGCATGATCGGGACGAGGAGGCCTCCGGCCACACCCACACAGGCTGTTCCGACTCCGAAACAGACGGCGTAGATCCTGTTGATATCCTTGCCTACAAGAAGCGCACCGGTTCGGTTATCCGCGGCCGCTCGAATCGATTTTCCCGTATCGGTCTTTTTTAAGAAAAAGAGAACGATGATGGTAATGATAATCGCCAAAGAAAAGGCGAGGAGCCGGGGGACATCGATCATCAGGTTTCCAATAGACAGAGAGCTGAGAGAAAATCGGCTTTGAGGGCTGATATAATCCGGGCCCCAGATGATCCGGGCGCTATTTTCAAAGACCATGGCCATTCCTACCAGGGGAAGGACTTGCATAGCCTCCGGGGAGTCGAGGATGCGATTGACGATGGTACGTTGAAGGAGATAGCCCAGGATAAAAAGGACTGCGGCGCTGACAAGAAAGGAAAAAAATGGGTCGATCCCGGTCCAGAGGAAAACCGTATAGGTGACGTACATCCCCCACACCATCATCTCGCCATGGGCGAAATTGATGACCTTCATCACGCCAAAAATAAGGGAGAGGCCTAAAGCAATGAGGCTGTAGACCCCTCCCATAAGAAAGCCGCTCACGGCCAGTTGAAAAAGGAGGTTAAGATTCATATCCCCTTATATTTCAAGATCCGGGAGCTGCTACGGCATAGAGAAAATGTATCGGCCTCAGCTCCCTTTCCGGCTGGACTTTAACATAGGTGAAATTGATTTTCAATCTTTCCCAGGAAAGGACCGGTTGCCGAAGCCTACATTGACAAGGTCTGCAGTTTGGGTTACCTCGAATGGGATCATTTCGCGGTAGGATGAAACCATGACTTTTAAAGTGGTTCATACTTTTGCCCTGGAGGGAGTGGACTTGGGGGATAGTGAAGAACAAGTGGATGGAAAGATGGGGTAAGAAGGATGAAGGCCGGGAGGAAAAATGAGAATTGCTGAAAGGAGGACCTTCTATGAAAAAGAAGATAAATCGTCGGGATTTCTTAAAGGTTTCAGCATCCGTCGGTGCCACCGCCGCTCTTTCTGGTTTTCCTACCCTCTTGCGTTCGCAACCCAAAGAGATTCTAATCGGTTCAATCTACCCGGTCACAGGCGTCGTCTCGGATATCGGTATTGCGAAGCGAAGGGGGAACCAACTGGCGGTTGATGAGGTCAATACCAGGGGAGGTATTAAGTCACTGGGCGGAGCTAGACTGAGGCTTTTGCTGGCAGATAGCGAAGCGAAAGAGGAGATCGCCCGTTCAGAGGCAGAGCGTTTGATTAAGGACGGCGCCGTCTGTCTAACCGGTCCATTCCTCAGCGGTAATGCGATGACGATCGCCACCCTCTGTGAGCAGAGGGGGGTCCCCTTTGTGACAGATGTCGTCGCAGCGAATATCACCCAGCAGGGCTTCAAATATACTTTCAGAACCTATGCGACCCCCGTGAACATGGCCAATACCATGCTTCTGTATATGGAACAAATTATGAAGGAGAACAATATCAGCAAGATCAAGGGAGCGGTCACCAATACAGGAGATCTCTTCGGCCGGGATCAGGGAGCGACTTTCATCAAGGTTGTCAAAGAGAAGAAATTCCCCATTGAGATATTGACCCAGATTGAATATCCGCTCGGGGTACAGGACCTATCCACGGAGATTTCAAAAATCAAGTTTCTGAAGCCGGATGTTCTCTTTCCCGTTGCCAGGCCTGGGGATGCCAAGTTGATCATGCGGGAACTTTATAAGCAGAGGGTTCCGCTCATGGGTCTCATCAGCCCCGGCAGTCCAGGATGGTATGAGCCAGAATTCATTCAGGATATGAAAGCCCTCTCCGAATATGTGATGGTAAATAATCCTTGGTATAACCCCCAAGGAAAGATGTATAAAGAGGTCAACGCCAAGTTTTCGAAGTTATATCCCGGAAAATATATCGACACTAATTCAGGAAACTCCTATTTGTCAATTTTGGTCATCGCCGATGCTCTTGAAAGGGCCAAGTCATCGAGGCCGGAAGAGATCAAAGAGGCTTTGCGAAAGACTTACTTTAAACAGGATTTGATGATTGGAGGGGCAATGATCTTCGATGCAAAGGGCGACAATGTCAACGCCGATGTCGCTATGAACCAGATTCTCGGGGGTCAGGTCAAAGTGGTCCTACCTCAAAAGTTCGCTGAGGCAAAATGTGTGTTTCCCTGGCCGAAGCAACTCTGGGAACGGGGGGTATGAAGTTAAAGGTGAAAAATATGAAAACACCATGGAAGACGGATAACTGGTTTGTCAGTCCTTGGAATTACTCGGAGGAGGTGATGAAAGATTACCATCCGCCCAAAAAGGTCAAGATTCACGATGTGACTCTGCGGGATGGAGAGCAGCAACCTCATATCATTTTTACGAAAGACGATAAGATACGCATTGCCGAGATGCTTTCAGAGATAGGGGTACACCGAATTGAGGCAGGGATGCCGTTGATGTCACCCAACGATTTCGCTGCCATCAAGGAAATTGTAAAGCGCAACTTGAAGTCGGAGATTTTCTGCTTTTCGCGGTGTATGACACATGATGTCAAAGTGGCAAGAGACTGTGGCGTAGACGGCGTCATCATGGAAATACCGGGCAGCAAACAGTTCGTCGAGCTGGCGTATCAATGGCCCATGCAAAGGGCGATCGATCTCTCTATCGAGGCAACGGCCTTTGCTAAAGAGCAGGGGCTCTATGTTGTCTTTTTTACCGTCGATGCCACAAGGTCCGATTTCAACTGGTTGATGGACCTTGTGCAGCAGGTGGCCACTCATGGCCATATGGATGCTCTTGCTCTCGTAGACACCCTGGGTGTACTCTCTCCTCAGGCCGCTGCCTATTTTGCAAAGAAGGTTAAAGAAAGAGTGTCAAAACCGCTCGAGGCTCACTTTCACAACGATTTCGGTATGGGTGCAGCAAACACCGTCAGTGCCGTGATGGCCGGGGCCGAGGTGATCCATACCACGGTGCTGGGCATTGGTGATCGATGCGGCAATACCCCGATGGAAGAGACGGCTCTCGCGCTATTGACGATGTACGGGATCGATGTCGGCCTCGATTACCGGAGAATAAATAAACTATCTAAACTTATTGAAAAACTCTCAGGGTTTAAGATCCCGGCTAACAAACCTTTGATTGGCGACGATATCTATGATATCGAAGCTGGAATGGTCACCAGCTTTTACAGAAATGTTTTTGACAAAAATCCTTTAACGGTCTATCCCGTGCATCCTGATTTTGTGGGGCATCGAGAGCCAAAAATAGGAATGAGTAAGAAAAGTGGTCTTGTCAATGTGAACCTCTGGGCGGAAAAACTGAATATCGAACTTACCGACGAAGAAGCGCAGACGGTCCTTGATCGGGTGAAGCTGAAATCCCACGATTCGAAAAGGGTGCTTAGCGAGGACCAATTCAGGAAGATAGCCGACGAGGTAAAGGCTGGAAAATAGGGGAGAGGCCAAAGCGGTGAGGCTTTATCCCTCTCCCGTCAGAAATCCCTTGATCATCGATTGAGAAACAAACTGGGTTCATGTTCACCGCTTCCATAGGAGCGGCTGAGGGAAGACATAAGCCGTCTCGGCCACTTCCTTAGGAAGCACCACTTTCACTTCTCCTTTTAAAACCTGGAGCAATGCCGTCGCTGCATTGGCGTTGTCACCGTTTGGAGTAAATTGTACAGGACCTCCCACCATAATGTTCTGTTTATAATTGGTCTTTCTCAAGGCCTCCACGATGGCCTCGGGTTTTGTCGATTTTGCCCTTTCCAGGGCATCCGCAATGACCATCACCGCTAAATAGCCGTATCCCGAATTTCCGTCCAGATACTTCCCGGAATAGAGTTTGCCAAATCGCTCGTTGATCTCCTTATACTTAGGACTTTTCGGATTTGGCCATGGTGCATTGTCCATGATAAAATTAGCCAAGGGTCCCATGTCCTTGATAAATTCTGGCTCATACCATCCCGGGCTTCCCGGACCGATGATCCCTAAGAGTTCAACTCTCTGTTTGTAGAGTTCCCGGAGCAGCAATTTGGCATCCCCGGATCTGGCCACGGGGCAAAGAACATCCGGCTTGACTGCCTTAATCTTTGCAACCTCAGCCGAGAGGTCTTGCACACCCAGCGGGTATTCGATATGCTCAACGATCTCTGCATCAAAGGAGAGTTTCTTAGCCTTGACGTAATCGACAAACCCTTGACCTTGAACGCGGCCAAAGAGATCTCCTGCATTGGTGACCGCGATCCTCTTGATGTTTACTCCCTTTTCTTTGACTATTTGGCCAAGATAGTCACCTATGTTCTTTATAAGAAGGGATTGATTCGGAAAGCAACGGAAGGTATATTTGAAACCTTTCTGCGTCACCGCATCTGCCGCAGCCACATCCATGACAAAAGGGATCCCTCTCTGTTCGCAGAGGGTGCCAATGGTCATCGCATTCCCACTTAGAAATGGACCGGTCAGGCAGACGGCTCCTTCGTTAATCACCCTCTCTGCCTCTGAACGGGCGACCTCTTCTTTTGCTTCCGTATCCGCCAGCAGGAGTTTCAATTTGGCGCCACCCATTGACTTGATACCACCCCCGGCATTGATGTCGTTGACGGCGAGCTGATTGGTTCGACGATCGGCGATCCCGAGATCAGCGATCACCCCTGTGACAGGCTGGATCGAAGCGATGATGATTTCTTTTGGCTGAGAGCGCAAAACAGCGGGAAAGCCTGAGACGGCTGTTGTCGCGACCACAGTTGCTGAATACTTAAGAAATGTCCTCCGGTTCATCTTTTTCTTCATACCGAACCCTCCTTTCAATGATTTGAGACCCCTGTATCCAACACAGAATGCACGAAACGAAACTATTTGTCAACCCCGATGATTCTTAACGATTCTTGACTAAAGTCTCCGGAATATCTTAGTAGTTACAAGAGAAAAGGCGGGGATGGCAGAGGCCGGGTCCATATAAGCGGTTTTTATTGACAAAAACAATGAACATGTTAGATTATCAACCTTTGGGGAGAACAACTATTTTACCGGCAGTCCATGGAAGATCCGTAGCCAAGTCAGACATGTTTAGTTTTTAATGGGAAGTTGGAGAGGGTAAGGGCGGGGGGACACCGTTTCGCAGGGGGAGTGAATAAGAAGGATCGGACTGATAAAAATTCTACGGAAAAGGAGGCTATTATGAAAAAAGGAACGATCGTAGGGATGAGTGTTATTTTGCTCGGGTTTTTGGCCGCGTCTTTCTCCTATGGAGCGGATCCGATCAAAGTAGGGATTGTAGACACCTACACGGGACCGGCATCGGTTTTTACTTTCGATGTCCTGGATGGGTTCAAAATGGCCATCAACAAGGTGAATGCCAAGGGAGGGGTTCTGGGGAAGAAAATCGAGTTTGTCACAAGAGACGAGAAGTTCAAACCGGATATCGGCCTTGCCATGGCCAAAGAGCTGGTTCTCAAGGAAGGCGTTGATCTTCTAATGGGTACCATTAATAGTGCGACATCCCTTGCTATATCCGACTTTGCGAAGAAGGAGAAAATTCCTTTTTTCGTCACCTTCGCCAAGAGCGATAAGATTACCGGAGAGAAAGGCCACCGTTACGTCTTCCAGGTTTCCGAAAACACCTTGATGGCTGGTAGGGCTGCGGCCTTTGCACTGGCAAAAAAGCCTTTCGTCAAGTATTGGATTGCGGGGGATGATTATGAATACGGCCACGCCATCGCAGACGGCGTGTGGAACCAGTTGAAGAAACTAAAGCCGGCAGTGCAGTTGCTCGGTCAGTCCTGGTGGAAGGTGGGGGAGACAGATTTTACGCCTTACATCACCCAAATTATTGCGGCGAAGCCGGATTTCATTATCTCTGCTACAGGCGGCACCGGAATGGTCAATTTCCAGAAAGCAGCAAAGGCTACCGGATTAGACAAAAAGATTCCCTTTTATCAACATACCGCCATCGAACTCTCCACGCTTGAACCCCAGGGCCAAGATGCCCCCGAAGGAGTTTACGGCACCGCCAACTACCTTTTCTATTATCCGGATACACCTGAAAACAAAACCTTCGTAGAGGAGTTTAGAAAGACCTATAGCCGCTATCCGAAGGTCGGCGCCCTGTACGGTTACGCGGCGGGTACGTTCCTCGAAAAAGGTTTTCTAAAGGCAGGAAAAGTAGATAAAGAAAAATTCATCAAAGCCCTGGAAGGTATTTCGATTGATAGTCCCGTGGGTAAGCTGGAACTTCGAGCCTGTGATCATCAAACGACGCTGCCCATGTTCTTCGGTGTGACCAAAAAGGATCCTCAGTATCCCTTCCTGATCGCTTCGGATATCGTGACCATCTCGGCGAAAGACTACCTGCCGACATGCGGGGAGATCAAAGGTCTGCGAAAATAACCTGGCGAGACCTTTCGGGGAGCTCCCGTCCTGAGGGCGGGAGCTCCTTTCAGGGAGAGTAGGATTTGGAATTCTTATTATCGATCTGCCCACCCGGAATTCTATGCCAGATCCTTGTAGGCTTGAGCCGGACGACCATTCTGTTTATCGTTGCATCCGGCTTGACCCTCATCCTCGGCGTGCTCCGGATCCCGAACATTGCGCACGGCTCTCTCTATATGATCGGCGCCTTCATCGCCTTTAGCATATCCAAATGGTTCGGAGGAGGCACAACGGGTTTCTGGATGGCGGTTGCCCTGGCTCCTTTTGCGGTAGCCCTTCTCAGCCTTGCCGTAGAGAGGGGGATCTTTGCCCACCTGTACGAAAGGGAGCACCTGATGCTTCTTCTTTTAACCTTCTCGTTTGCTCTCATCCTTGGCGACCTTGTTAAAATGGTATGGGGTGGAGAATATCGGACGGTCCAGTTGCCGGGCTCCTTCAAGGGGCCCATCCCAGTAGCGAGTCTGCCCATTCCCATTTACAACCTATTTCTGGTCATCATCGGTCCCGTTGTTGCATTGGGTCTCTGGCTGCTTGCGAACAAAACAAAGATAGGAAAAATCTCGCGGGCAGCGGCGGTCGACCGGGAGATGGTAGGTGCCGTGGGCGTGAATGTGAGCTGGGTTTTTGCTATCGTCTTTGTGATCGGCTGCTTTCTTGCAGGTTTGGGTGGCGCCCTTGTTTCACCGATTGTGAATGTCACCCTGGGAATGGATCACACGCTGATCATGGAAGCCTTTCTGATCGTGATCATAGGCGGCCTCGGTAACGTATGGGGAGCGCTATTAGGTGCTCTGATCTTCGGGTTAACCCAATCCCTCGGCATTTTAATTTGGCCCCAGTTTGGAATTGTTTTCCCGTATGCCGCGGTTGTCACGGTGTTGATTTTTAGGCCCACGGGACTGCTGAAATCGACCTGGTGAAAAGAGGTTTCTCTTGGCGACCAAGAATATTCATGGAAGAGAATCCTGGTTCGTACTGGTCCTCTTTATTCTTCTTCTTGTTTTTCCCCTCATCCTAGCCCGGTTCTACATTTATCTCTTGGCACTTATCTTGGTGAGTGGCCTTGCCGCCATGAGCCTCAACCTCGTTCTGGGCTATGGGGGCATTTATCAGTTTCACCACGCCGTCTTTTATGGTGTGGGAGCCTACGGAACCGCTCTCACGATCACAAAGCTTGGCTATTCTCCATGGATCGGCTTCCTGGTAGGCCCCCTGCTGGCAGCATTCGTCTCTCTTGTCATGGGCGCCATCTGTGTCCGTCTCTCCAAGCTATACTTTGGAATGCTACAGATATCCTTAGGATCATTGGTGTGGGCGATTGTCTATCGATGGTATTCCTTCACCGGTGGTGATGACGGGATTCATGGTGTTTCAATGCCAGCCCTCATTGGCTCCACGACGGGGTCTTACTATTTCGCTCTATTCGTAACAGCCGCCTGCCTGATGGCCATGTATTTGATCGTAAAGTCTCCCTTCGGGAGTGCCCTTCAGGGAATCCGGGACAATCCTGTGCGCAGTGAGGCCGTAGGCGTAAACGTAAAGCTCCATCAACTTGTTGCGCTTGTTATCGCCGGTTTCTTTGCCGGTATGGCAGGGGTTCTTTTCGTCGTGGTTGATAATTCTGCTTTCCCCGACATGCTCTTTTGGACTCTCTCCCTTGAGATCCTCATCATGTGTCTCCTCGGCGGTTGGCTTACCTTTTTGGGGCCGATGCTGGGAGCGGCCATTATGGTCGCCCTTCGAACCTTTGCGAGTACCTTTACCGAATACTGGACGCTCATCCAAGGAGCCATTCTCATGCTCGTCATCATCTTCCTGCCGGAGGGAGTGCTCGGGTATGTGAATGCAAAATTCAAACAACTTGGAAATTTAGCCTTCGGAGGAAAGGCATAAATGCTGCGGATCGAGGGAATTCGGAAATCTTTTGGCGGTTTCATGGCAGTCAACGGGGCGAACCTGGAGGTGCGGAAAGGTGAGATTGTGGCTGTGATCGGCCCGAACGGTGCGGGGAAAACAACTCTTTTCAACCTGATCACGGGAATCCTTAAACCGGAGGGCGGCAGGGTCACTTTCAAGGAAGAAGAGATAACGGGTCTGCCCGCCTACCGGATCTGTAGGAAAGGGATGAGCCGATCCTTCCAGGTCGTGAACATATTTTCTCGGCTGACCGTTTTTGAGAATGCCCAAATTGCCGTGCTCTCAAGACATAGAAAGACGTTTAACCTCTTCTCCCCTTCAAGAAAACTCCTGATTAAGGAGACATCGGATATCCTGGAAAGTGTCGGTCTTACGGACAAGCGGAATCATGTGAGTGGATCACTCTCCCACGGAGACCAGAAGGTGCTGGAGATCGCCATCGCTTTAGGCGGTCATCCAGAACTTTTAATTCTGGACGAGCCCACGGCGGGTATGTCTCCAGAAGAGACGAGTCGCTGCATCGACCTGATTAAACGGTTATCCGCCGATCTGGGCTTGACGATTCTCTTCTGCGAGCACGATATGGAATTGGTCTTTGCCATAGCCAATAGGATTATGGTCATGGTCCGTGGGAAATCCATCATCCAGGGGCTGCCGGCGGACGTCAGGTGCAACAGAGAGGTGCAGGACGCCTATCTCGGCGAGAGTGAGAGCGGAATATGCTTAGCGTAAACGGGATTCATACGTTTTATGGCCTGAGCCACATTCTGTTTGACGTCTCTCTCACGGTCTCCCAGGGTGAGATTGTCGGGTTACTCGGAAGGAATGGGGCGGGCAAAAGTACAACGATGCGGAGCATCATGGGACTGACGCCCCCGCGACAAGGGACGATCACATTTAAGGCAGAGCCGATTACGAGGGAGAAGGCCTTCTTGCTCGTTCGGCGCGGCATCGCCTATGTCCCCGACGACCGGCGCGTCTTTGCGGATCTCAGCGTCGATGATAATCTCGAAATCACCTTCAGAAGAAACGATGATTGGAATAAAAAGCGTGTTTATGATCTCTTCCCGGTCCTTGGAGAAATTAAATCCCGAAGAGGTGGAAACCTGAGTGGTGGGGAGCAGCAGATGCTTGCGGTTGGGAGGGCATTGATGAGCGGCCCTGAACTCCTCCTGCTGGATGAGCCGACAGAAGGTCTGGCGCCCCTGATCGTAAGAGATCTCGAAAAGCAGATTCTCAAGCTAAGAGACGCCGGGATCAGCATCCTCCTCTCCGAGCAGAATGTGAAGTCCGCCCTGAAACTGATCAGCCGGGTCTACGTGATTGATAACGGGCGGATACGTTTTGAGGGGCCTCTGGCGGATTTTGAAGCGAATGAGGAAATCAAAAAGAAATACCTGATGGCCTAAACAAAATTCCCACTACACATCATCATAGATTTCTTTCCAATAACGGCCATGGTCTAAACCAAAGTTCTCGGACAATGGGTTTTCCCTGTCTAAATCCCATTTTAAAGGATTGTTTTGAGTGTACTCCCTGATAAGGCCAAGAGATTTTTCACTCCGTAAAATATGGTCGTAGAATGATTTCTGCCAGGCGAATCTGTTCTTCCCTAAAATTCTTTCATTTATCCTTCGTGATGAGAATGTCTTGAATCCTCGTATCATCTCTGGCAACCCATGAGTAGGGAACGGTTTGAAACCGTTCCCACCAACATTTTCATTATCAATCGCGATAATTCCATGAATGTGATTTGGCATAATAACAAATGAATCTAACGAACAATTTGGGTAGTGCCTCGGCAGATCGTACCAACACTGATTGACAATTTCTCCATATCTGTTTAGTTCCATTCTGGCTTCTCTAATATCTCCGAAGAATTCCTTTCTGCCGATCGTGCAAATCGTTACAAAATAATATCCACTTTGGGAGTAATCATAATTTCTCAACCTGTTTGGTTTTCTTTTGATCATCTTCTGAAGAATACCTTTACTCTCTCTTCAAACATTTGATTCAAATGTCTGCTGCTTCTGGGCGTCCAGCCAAAAACCCTTTCCCAAATTTCTTTGCTTTCCATGCAAAGGTAGACAAAAAGGTCCGGGTCGACTTCTTTCAACCACCCTGCCATTTTTCGATACATGTCCACGCGAATCTCTTTCAAATAGCGGAACTTGCCGTCCCTTCCCGGAAACAATTCTCCCAGAAAAACTTCGGTGCTCGGAAAACGTTCCTCTGCAATCGCCTTGAGGTGAGGCGGGTAACGAAACCCTCCCAGGCTGACCCAGACGACCCGCTTGGGATCGATCTGTTTAAAAAGTTGAACGACGGTTTCCTTATATTCTTTCTCCCAGCCTTCATGGTAGATGAGAGGGTCAAAATGAAATCCCAACGGATAGTCCTTTCCCTGACATTTTCTTGCTGCATCAATCCGGTCTTTCAATGGAGCAGTCCCCATTTCTTCCCGTTCAATCATTTCGGGAGGATTGAGCGACCAGGAAATAACTGTTTTTCCCCGATGATCCAAACCCAGGAGGGAATCGATATTCGAGGATTTGGTCTTCAGTTCGAGAATTGCCTTTCGGCGCTTTGAAAAAGAATCGATTAGAAATTCTGAGATCGGAAAGATAGACTCCAGAGCCAGGCTATCGGAGAGTTCTCCTGTCCCCAGCCGAAGAAGGGATGGCTGATTCCTTGAAAGAAAATCATTTATCTCTTCAAGCAGGTCATCCCAGTTGGTGTAAAGGGTCAGGAATGGATTGTTTAGGTATCCTTGAAGGACGCAGTAGGAACAATCCATCGGGCAATTGGTCAAAGCGTTGATCACGTAGTACCCGCAGCAGATATGATTGGACGTTCCGGGACAGGGCTTCAGACGCCTTCCATAAAAACGGGTAATGAGCAGATGTCTTTTCCCGATTCCGATAGGATCGGCCATGGAAGAAAACCGTTTGATGTGAGACCGCTTGTCTTGGATTGTTTCCACGGGAACATTGGGTAGGGCTTTAAGAATGGTTTCCGAGAACGGATCCTTTTGAGCCTTTTCGTCGAGATAGATTTTTTCAATCTGAAAGGGCAGCATCATCTAATTTCAGATTTTCGGTTTTCAGACCTTTCAATCCGTAATTTGCGATCCGGAATCTGCAATGCGTAGCCTCCGGCAAAGCCGGCAGCTTTACCATTACTGGCCCCTCAAAGGGGCCTGATCGCAATCGGTCAAAATCAAAACCGAGGACCATTCGTCGTTCGGTCTTCCGCAAAAGTTTTTGTGTCGTCATTCCTGCGAAAGCAGGAATCCAGCTTTTTTCTGGATTCCGGGTCGCGTTTCACTTGCCCGGAATGACGATCCTACATTCCCGGCACTGTCAAACGCTGCAAGTCCCCCGGCAAAGTCGGGGGTTTACCTAGGTGCTAATTACGTTCCGAACATCTCTCTAAATTCTTCCTTATCCATAAGCTCAGAAAGGGCAGCGAGGATACTCTGATATTCCTCCATGCTTTCAAACTGAAATTCGATCTTCAACCCCTTTCCCTCAAAAAAGGGGGGGTGGTGAAGCGAGATATTGGAGGGTAAATTTAAGTCTTTCCTTTTTTCCTCAAAAGCTTTCTCCAATTGATTCAACTTCGGATAACGGAGATCCGTGAGAACCTTCCTGACACGGTCAGTTTTCTGAGACGGCGTAAGTTCTTTTTGAGAAAGGACGGCCTGAAGCTCAGGCCGCCCGGCAATCTCTTTGACTCTCGCATGATTTCTCCGAGAGGTTTCCTCCAAAAGGGTGAGCAGCTCTCTTAGACGGTTCTCGCCCAATTTGAGCGGAGAGATCAGGGAAAACAGGGCCATTCGATCATCCGGAGTGAGAGCGGATAGTCTTCGAATGTTCCCGCGTGACACCTCCTCTTTCAATACATACGTTTTGATTTCATCTTCCATCCGTGCAAGGGAGAGGTAAGTATTCAAAATCTTTTCATTGGGCTCGAGAGAGAAAAAGGGAAGGAAGGTTTTGATGACCATAGCGGGATCAATTTCAAAACGATGGATCAATTTGTCCAGGGCGATGGCCTCTTCAACGGCATTGAATCCCCGGGTTGTCAGATTCTCATGCAGGGAGAGAGAAAAGAGCTGGAATTCATCCATCTCTTTCTCTTCAAACACGCTTGATTCGATCTCCGATTTCCCCAGCGCCTTCATCACCGAAATTCTTCTGAATCCGCAGATAATCTGGTATCCACCCAACTTCTTCCTTAAGTGCACGGGCTGGATTAATCCTGCTTCTTCAATGGAAGATCGAAGTTTTTGGAGATCGGGCAAATAGTTAACAGAAAAGGTTTCATCCAACACGTCGATTTCTTGAAGAGGTATGCTTTGGATTGGTTTCATATTGTATGGTCCCCCTCACCCCACCCTCTCCCACTAGGGGAGAGGGCGATAGTTGAGGATCTTTCTATGCAATGCCAAATGTCAAAATCGAAAACGTGATAGTTATTTGGATATTTGAGCTTCCTTTGACATTTGAGATTGAATCAAATCTCTATCCCATATCGCCTCATCATCTCCTGATACTGCCTTCCCTCCGTCTCGTTTCCTCTTTTTAGAAAACCTTTATAAAGGACGGAGCATTTCTTCTTCATCTCTTTAAGAATCATCTCCCTTTCTTCGGAGCCAATATAGGGTTCCGATAAAAGTTTCTCCAGAGCCATTACCCGGTAGCGGTCATTTCCCCAGGATCTCTGCGAGAGCTGGTCCGGATGGCCTCCCCGTTTGATGATCAGTTTACGATTAATAAAAAAGATGGGAAACCGGGCAGAGACCCTGAGCCAGAAGTCATAATCCTCGCATACCGGAAGGGCTTCGTCAAAAAGACCGACCTTTGAAAAAAGTGTTTTTCTCATCATCGTGGAGGAAGGGCTGATGATACAGAGAGGAAGGCATTTTTCAAATATCCAGCCGGAATATTTTGCATGCTTGACCATTGGGTTGACCCTTTTCCCCCTGCGAATCCAGATCTCGTCGGTGTAGCAAAGGGGATAATGGGGGTTGTCATCCAGGAAAGCCACTTGAATTTTCAGCTTCCCCTTGACCCAAAGATCATCCGAATCCAAAAAGGAGATATACTTGCCCCGGGCCTGAAGAATCCCTCTGTTTCTGGCCGCGCTCACCCCTTTGTTCACAGAATGTTGGAGTAGCTTGACTCTTCCCCCGTATCGTCTCATCTCCTCCCCAGTCCCATCGGTGGAGCCGTCATCGACGACGATCAGCTCCATATCCTCAAGATCTTGAGCAAGGACTGAATCCACTGCCTCTTTCAGAACGAGGAGACGATTATAGGTAGGAATGATGACGGAGACCTTAGGCATCTTCAACGATTGCGGATTGCAGAATGTGGATTGCGGCGTGACATCTCCAAAGAATAATATTCCAAAATCCGCATTCCGAATTCCGAAATGGATTAGGCCGCACGGCGCGTCTGCTTCTTCAGCCGGCTGATTCGTTTTCTCAGAATTTCAGCCATCTTCAGATTTTTCTCTTGGATGAGTTCCTGTCTTTTGGCCTTCAGTTCTTTCACCTTCTGCTTCAACTGGGCCACGGTTAAAACCACTTTCTCCTTCTTAGCAAAGGCCTTTTTCTCCTTCTTGGGTTCCGGCTCGGTAATCCCTTTGGCCGCACGAATGGCTGTGATCAACTCCTCTTTCTTCATCGCGTGGACGCCGTGGATCCCGGTCAAACCGAGAGCCATTTCCCTCAGTTCTTTAGCGGTCATCTTCTCTAAGGGCTTCTCTTTCTTTTCCATTCTTTTCTCCTCCTCATCACCCCTCACCCTTCCCTCTCCCCTCAGGGGAGAGGGAAGGGTGAGGGGAACATTTATTTTTCCAAAGAATAAATCCCTAACTCGACGCTGGCCTGAAATTCCTTTCCCGGTTCTAAATCCAACGGCCAGTAAAGAAGCAGGCAGGAGCCTTGAAAGATCCTCTCGAATCCACTCTCCGAGAGCGACACGGTCTCAACGGGAAAACGCCAGAGATCACAGTTTCTGTCTATCTTCAGGATAACCTTCATCCCCACCCATTCGTCAACCAGTTGAATCTCTGAAACATCCCCCAATTCACCGATGCTGGCC
>Ga0187769_10000608_pt1 | contig 19910 bp, 12 predicted proteins | sample 0116_SJ02_MP02_1_FD_133140 | JGI IMG/M metagenome (GOLD analysis project Ga0187769, IMG submission 133140) | Tropical peat soil microbial communities from peatlands in Department of Meta, Colombia - 0116_SJ02_MP02_10_MG | ecosystem: Environmental > Terrestrial > Soil > Wetlands > Peat | place... | reverse complement strand
CGCGCAAGCGGGTCTTCGCTGAACGGGTCCTGAATGAACCTCTGCTTGGTCAGTTCCGGTTGGTTCAGGTAACCGCGAGCTACGGGAATGCCGCCGATGTACAACTCGCCCGGCTCTCCGGGAGCCACTGGCGTTAAATCCGTATTCAGCACGTACAGCTTTGCGCCAGCCACTGGAAGCCCGAGAGGAAGTGAGTCACCGAACTCCAATTCAGGCCAACAGGCAGGTTCGAACCCGCTAACGATCACACTGGCCTCAGTGGGCCCATAGGTATTGATGAGCCGCACCCGATCACCCGCCAAGCCGCGCCAGATACGGTACGACCGGGCAGAAGCTTTCTCACCCCCCAGAATCACCATCCGCAAACTGGCAGGTAGTTCCGCGCCCGGCACAGTTTCCAACTGGTACATCAGTTCATGCCAGTAAGCAGTCGGCAAGTCAAGAACCGTGACTTCCCGTTCTCGAATCCAGCACAAAAATTCATTGGCTTGCAGGGAAAAGGAATCATCTTTCAGAACGACCGTTGCCCCGCTGGCCAGGGAGGGGAAAATTTCCTCGATTGCGATATCGAAACTGATGGAGGAGAACTGTAGTACACGGTCCGCCGAGCGCAGCTGGTAGAGCTCGATTGCCGCCAAATTATGGTTCGCCAAGCCGCGGTGCGGTAAGAGCACTCCGCGTGGTTTGCCGGTTGACCCAGACGTGTAGATCACGTAAGCGGCAGCTTCGGCAGATACCAGATTGGAGAGATTTGCACAGTCTTCTTCGAGAAGCTCGGAGCCAATCTCATGCAAGTCAACGAGCGTCGTCGCATGCTGGCTCGATAATGCAAACGCCGCAGACTTTTCCGTGACAATGACTGCCGGTTGGGCATCCGCGGCCATGTGCTCAAGCCGCTGTTTCGGATAGTTCAAGTCAAGAGGCAAGCAGGTCGCGCCGGATTTCAAAGTTGCCAGCAGGGCCACCAGGAGGCTCGGGGACGAGCCTAATGCGATACCTACCCTGGTTTCCGGGCGGACACCCTTTCGAATGAGGTGCCGAGCCAAGCGATTTGCCTGTGCGTTCAGCTCGCCATAACTCAATACCCGGTTTCCACAGCACAACGCGGGCGCGTCCGGGGTGCGTTCTACTTGTGCTTCAAAGAGCTGATGAACGCACCCGCCGTCAGTCGGGCCGGATGGTTCCTGCCACAAGCCGAGCGCGGGCGGCTTCTCGGATGGGGAAGGGAAGCTCTCGGTGTCCAGTCTGGGGTTCAAAGACATTTCTAGAACGACAGCTAAGAAGAGAACGGAAGGCTACGCGGCGCCAGATCCTTTCAGCACCGCCGGAATCGTCAGGGCCAGAATTTTGAAATCCAGCTGCAGCGACCACTGACGAACGTACATGAGGTCAAGTTCCATCCATTTCTCAAACGGCATGGAACTTCGCCCGCTCACCTGCCATAGACAGGTAATCCCAGGACGCACGCTGAACCGGCAGCGTTGCCAGTCTTCGCCGTTCTGGGTGAACAAATTGTAGTCCCGTACTTGTAAGGGACGCGGACCTACCAGGCTCATATCGCCTTTCAACACATTAAACAGCTGAGGCAGTTCGTCGATACTGGTGCGCCGCAGAAATTTCCCGATCGGCGTAATCCGCGGATCGTTCTTAATCTTGAATACCGGGCCTGTAACCTCATTGAGGTGTTCGATCTCCTGCAGTTTCTGCTCCGCTTCCGCCACCATCGTCCTGAATTTATAGATCAAGAACGGACGCTTGTTGTAGCCGATCCGTTTTTGAACAAACAACACCGGCCCCTGCGAGGTCAGTTTTACGAGGATAGCCGCGGTTACCAGGATAGGGGCGATCAAAATAATCAGTGCCAATGAAAACGTGAAATCGATGGCACGCTTCACCAGCAAAGGCCAACCTTCGGCAGCTCCCACGTAGTGCGTAATCAGCGGCGCGCCGTCGATTTCCTCGGCGCGCGATCGAGCCGTCTTTAAGTTGAAAAAATCGGAAAGGATCCGCAGAATGATGCCCTGCTGCTCGCAAAGTTCGGCAAGGGTTGAACTATCAAAATGAAAAGACCGCATGGGCAATGCCAAAATGACTTCGTCGACCACGTGATGCCGCAGGAACGTAGGCAAACCTTCCAAATCGCTCACGAGCGCATAGCCGTGGTCCTGCAGCTCCCGGCTGCCGGACCAGGGGCGATCGGCGAATCCGAGAATGCGATATCCGAGTTCAGGTCTCGATTGAATCATCCTGGCGAACTGCAAGGCACGCATGTTTGAACCCACGATCAACATGTTCCGTGAATTGTGCCCCTGCGCTCGGTAGTGCCTCAGCCAAGTTCTTACCGCGATTCTCTCGCTGACCAGGAGAAAGGTGCTGGCGGCGAAGAAGAAGCCCACAAAGGCCGGCGTCACCATGAAAAAGCCGATTAGAAAAGCGCCCAATATGAGCACTCCACTTGACGCCGAAGTAGCTTTGATAATGTCGCCAACTTCGGCCAATCGGCTGGTCAACCGCTTCGAATCGTAGAGTCCAACCGCGGCAAAAATCACGTGCCACAGTCCAAGCAAAGCAAAGAAAACCACAAAATTCTGCAGCTTGATTCTTAGCGACAAGAATGCAGTAAAAGACAGATTGCTCTGGGTTGCGTGAACCCGCCAGGCCGCCACTCCGAATGAAACAGTCAGAAGCAGCAGGTCTAAGAATTTGACGGCACTGGTTGTCAGGCTATGGCGGCGAAAGCTACCCATTTCTTCCTCTCGAAATCACGGTTGTAAGTGATTGTGGGAAGCCTACAGTGAAGCCGGTCCTGGCAGGGGAGGCATGTAGCCGCAGCAGTAATTACAAACGGCTGTAAATTGCTTCCGGGACTGGAAAGGTGCGCTGGTTCAGGATTGCACCGAAAAGGCAAACCTTCGCGGTTTGCAATTCCATGAGGATTCGCTGTGCAGTTTCTTTACGTGACGAATTGGCTTTCAGAACTAAGGCAAGGCCATTGCAGGCGGCTCCGAGTCTCAGCCCATCGCCGTAGGTGTTTAACGCAGGAGAATCCACCAGCACAAAATCGAACTCTTTGCGCGCCTCTAAAATGCGCCGTCGCAGCGCCTCGCTGGCCAGTAATGCGGCTTCGCTCTTTTCAGCAGAACCGGAACTCAGGAGCCACAGGTTTCGGATTGGCAGCGGTTGAATGAAGTGGTGCACCGGTGTCGCATCCAGCACGGCATCTGCCAGGCCGTGATGATTGGTCATTTCAAAGGTGGTATGGAGAGCCGGGAAACGCAAATTTCCGTCAATTAAGCAGACCGAGCCCCGCTGCTGATTGGCGAGAAGGCGCGCCCCCTGCGCCGCTAGCCAGGTGCATCCGGCACGCCGTTCCACCCCGGAGAAGACCACCGACCTGCGATCTTCAGCGGACAAGAATAGCCGCTCGATCAACTTCGCGATTTCGTGAGCCACCATCCCTTGCAGCGGAGCGAGCAGGGACAAATCTGAACGCGGTTCCGCAATGCGCGGTTCCGCAACGGGAAGCTCCTCCCTATCCTGAGGCGCGAACATACCCGTGGCTTGAGTTGTGGGAAGCCCGTCAGCACTTTTTTCCTGCTCCAGCCTTTGCAGTAGCTCGAAATTTCTGCTCATCGATTGTTCACCCAGTCAAATCCAGTACTCAGAATGATTCCCCTACGACGTTGAATCCCGATAGTGACGGGAACTTCCGTTGTCCGGATTGGGCAATACCGGTGCCGCGCGATTTTGATCCGGAACTGCAGCCAAAACGGCTACGTTCAGTACAGCTTCTACCTCACGAGGTGTCCGGAAGGAAGGATTGAGATATTCCAGAGTGAACACTATACCGCCGCTGACGGCAATCGCCAGAACGAAGCCGACCAAGCTCAGGGACCAGGTAGACTGAGTAGAGAAGCTTGGTATGGAAGCTTTTTCCGCGATCTCAACGTTCAGTAGTTGCGCTTGATCGAGCGCGTCATTGATGCGCGCTTCCTCGCGCTTGCGGAGGTATAGGAGATAGTTTTCCTCGGCGGTCTTTGCCGTGCGCAGCAGTTGTTGTTGTTCGACACCCGCTTCGTCCAGGCGACGAACGCCATCCAGGTTTTGCCGAATGATAGTTTCGGTCTCTGCGGCTTTGGCTTCGTAGCCCTTGAGCTCGGATTTGGTTTTGACGATTTCCGAATTCAACCAGACGTAGGAAGGGTTTTGATCAGTGGTGACGTCTTTTAAAGGTTTTTCACCGGCAATGGCTGCTTGCGTCTGCGCAATTTCACGGTCCAGTTCTTGCAACGGCGGATAATTGGGCTGGTACTTGGAAGCCATCTCGCTACGCTTCAGCTGCAAGGTGATCAGGGCTGACTTCATCTGCTGGAGCACCGGTGCGTCATCGGCATCCTTCATCTGAGTGGTTAAGCGAGAAGGTGTAGACTGCGAAAGCTGCTCCATGGTGGCAATACGCTGTTGGGCCTCCGCGATTGCGGCGCGGGTTTGCCCCAAGCTGGCATTGAACTCGTTGACTTTCTGCAACGCAATGTCCCGGGCCAGTGCGGGATTGGGAACGCTGGTTTGCGTAGGAAAAGCTTTCAATCGATTCTCCGCATCGTCCAAGGCTTGTTTGGCGTTGATAGTTTGCTGATCAAAAAAAGCAAACTGGCCGTTAGTGTGGTGAAGTTCCTTGTGCTTCTCAAGATAAGCAGCATCCAAAGCGTTTAAGACCGCAGCGGCCAGCGTCTTTTGCCTGGATGTGTAAGTGACCCGAATGACGTTGGTCTTGGGGATCGCCTCAATATTCAGACTGCCGCGCAGTTGGCGCACGGCAATGGCTATCTGTTGTTCAGGATCCCGAGCCTTTCCTAGCCAATTGGTTCCGGATTTATCAAGCTTGCAAGCGACCACGACGTTTCTCAGGACATCCTCGCTGGAAATCAATTCCACTTCCGAGTTGAGCTCCTCTTCCGTGATCTCGTCCCGCACCATCAGAGGGTTCGTCTGTTGCGCGGTGACAACCGGATCAACTCGCTCGCGCCGGAGCAGAATCTCGGTTTCCGCCTTATAGCGTGGCCAGATTGTCGCCCACAGAATGGTGCCGAGCAGCACCCCGAAAAAGCACAGTACAACCGCTTGCCGATGGTGAAAACCCACCACTGCAATGTCCCGCAGCGTAAGCGATAATTCGCCCGGCTTTGGACGAACAATAAGTTCTTGTGTTTCCATGCGGAGAGCTCCTGTACTTAGAACTGAGTGGGTACCATGGCCAGATTCGCCGTCGGCAGAAATTCCTTGAACTTCGAGAGGCGGTTCTTGGGAACAAAAACCATATCTCCCGGGCGCAGATGCAAGTCCTCAGCCAGGTTTCGTTCTTGCTGCATTTTCTTTACATCAAGCAGTTTTGCTTGCGTCCAGTTGTCATCGACTCGGCGAAACAGCACGACCTGCGAATGTTTGGCAGATTGATTGAAGCCACCCGCAATGGCGATCGCTTGCACCACGGTCGTGTCGCCCCGCAGATCGTATTTCCCCGGCTTGTTCACCTGTCCGTCCGCAATGAAGTAAGGCTTCTCGAAATCCTTCATGGTCACGGAAATTACTGGATTGTTCAAGACTTTGCCGTAATCAGCACGGATGGCCTCAACCAGCTGGGGGACCGTCAGACCCGAGGCCCGAATGTCGCCGGCTTCTCTCAAATTGATGAACCCATCGGGTTGTATAAGAACTGTCTGATTTAGCTCCGGAGTGTAATCGAATGTAACATCGAAGCTATCCCCGGGGCGCAAGATGTACCTCGAATCCCGCTGTGAAAACGTGGGTTCATCCTTGCCATAGGTTTGGGTCGACGATGTCACGGGAGAGGGAGCCGTCGCGGACGAGTCTTGTTGCGCGTCCAGATTGAGGCCTACCAGCAGCAGGATTAATACCGCCAGACCCAGCAACTTTTCTCTCACGAGCCCTCCTCTACATGCCTGCGCCTTCATTGGGTATAGCTCCGCCCCGTCAACTACATTGCATTTTCTTACTAAAGTCCTCACAACAAAAGACTTCGCGAACAAACTTGATAAACCGGTAACTTACTTGGATAACATCTTGACGAAGGATTGTGAGATTCGAAAAGCACATGCCCCATTAGTAATTGTGCCGGATACCTCTAGTGATGTGCCGGAAACCTCTTGCAAGTCGATCTCGCCGAGGTGTCCACGAGCCCCTCTTTTCTCATTCTCACTATGCTTGGGGGAATTGGTTCCGAGTACCTAACCGCAATTCCGTCAACTCGATCGGAGCGAATTATGGGATGATGCTAGCCCAAGGTATAGGGTCCGTCAAGAGAGCCTTTTTTCTCGGAAGTGCAGAGTCCTTTGCCTCCAACGGGCGAAGAGGAGAGGAACGTAAACCCTGTGTTAAGATTGATTTAACGGGACGGTGCCCCGTCTCCCATTTCGAAGTGTCCGACTTCGCGGACCCAATCTCCATGCTCGTACGCTTCGATGAGCCGCACACAACGATTCCAGCGCAGAGTTGCCTCGTCATTGCCAAGGGGACGGATTTGCTCAGCCTCTTCGTAGCAGCGCATCGCTTCCTCTAGAAGCACCCGTAAGGTATAAGGGGGCCGACCGGCGCGAAGCTGGGCTTTCGCACGCCGCTCCTGGACAAGTCCTGCGTAATAGAGTCGCTCGTAAGGACTAGTGAGCTGCTGGAAGACCTTTTCAGCTTCCGAATAGCGATCCGCAGGCGCCCCTGTGAATTGATCCGTAATCGCCAGGCCGAGTAGCCGTCGTGCTAATTGATGTTCCGGCTGCACTGCTAAGACGTCGCGGCAAATGGATTCAGCTTCCTGCGGCTCGTGCAGCGTTCGATATAACTCGGCCTTCGACAGAGCCGCATCGATCGCGTCTAGGGAAATCGGTTTCAGTTTCAATGCCATATGCCCCCTTAGGGCCTCTGTACGCCGCGATAGTTGAACGGACTCAACCGGGACGCGAGATGCGGGATGCTAATCCAAGCTATGAGAACAGTCAACAGGGTACTTCTTCTCGCAATCCAGCATCCCTTCCCTGGGTGCGTCGCGAATCGCCCGTCAGTGGATTATTGCCGCCTGTGCTCCGTTCTTGCAGCTAACGTAATGAGTTGATTGGCTCACAAGCGGACATGCCCGGTTTTCGATCCCCGCTATTTCTTTCGACACCTGTTCATGAGGTGAATCTAGTGTGACCCTACTCCGTGGCCGCGACGAATCATGAATTTCGCCGGCGGTCCGCGCAATTCAGGCACACTTATGAGCCCTAGTAGCGTTCGAAGGACAGCCGAAATCGCACTTTTCATGTCGTGCTTGATTATCGGAGGCTGCGGCATTTCATCCGGCCCGAGTGCAACAACTTCTTCAAACCCGTCACCTACAAACCCATCACCTACCAACCCATCACCTACCAACCCATCACCCACCAACCCGTCGCCTACCAACCCGTCACCTACCAACCCATCACCCACCAACCCGTCACCTACCAAATTCAGCATTTCAGGGACAATTAGCCCCGCGGCCAGTGGCGCCAACGCAACCGTGAACCTAACTGGAGCGGCGCAACAAACTACCACGGCTGACGCTTCCGGTAATTACAGTTTTGCAGGTGTGGCAGATGGCGCGTATACGATAGCTGTCAGCAAGAATGGTTTCGTTTTCAACCCGAGCGACCGCGCCCTCATTGTCAGCGGCGGCAATGTCAACGAGTTGAATTTCTCCGCTGCGCCTTCGTCTCAACCGCTGTGGAGCATTTCCGGCACAGTCACACCGAGCGTCAGTGCCAGCGGCGCGGTGATTAGCCTTACGGGCGCGGGGACGGCATGGGCAGCTCCGGATGCGTCTGGCAACTACAGCTTCACCGGTCTGGCCGGCGGTTCTTATACTTTAGGCGTGAGTAACATGGGCTTCGTGTTCAGTCCCGGCAACCAGGCCGTGACCGTGAACGGAGCCAATGTCACCGCTGTGAACTTCAGCGGAACCAGCAGTTGCACCAGCAGTGGCGCCACGGCTGATTTTTTTGTACTGCCCTACGGCAACGACGCATGGTCAGGCACTCTTGATTGCCCCAACGCGAGCTTCACGGATGGTCCGTTCGCGAGCATTGCCAAAGCTCAGGAAGCAGTCCGAAGCCAAAACAGCAAGGCAATTACGGTTATGCTGCGCGACGGAACCTATTATCTGCCATTGAGCGCCACAAGCCCGGGCACGCTCAACTTCACGTCCCAAGATTCTGGTACCTCAGCGGCGCCGATTATCTGGGAGAATTATCCCGGCGAAACTCCTGTGGTAAGTGGTGGAATACCAATTTCAGGATCCCCGCAGCTCGGATTTTGGAATCAGGTATCAGGAAATCTTTGGCAGCTCTCCATGCCCTCGAATGTGCAACCCTTTGAATACATGTTCTACGAGGGCGAGCGACGCTTACGGTCACGACTTCAATCCTCATCGGGTGTGGGCTATTACATGAATGGCCAGTCATGTGTTTCGTCGCAAACCGGACAAGCCGTCAGCACTTCGTTTTGCAATCTAGGCACGTTTCTGCGGGTCGCTGCCGAAGTTCCCCCGACTGGCGCGAATGCGACGTGTCCCAACGTAAGCAACGGAACACAGTCGAAGTGCCTGGATCGCTTCCAATACAACCCGAATGATCCGGTCACGGCCTGGAGTAATTTGCACCCTGGCGACAGCAATCCGTGCAACGCAGCGGTTTCAAGTAATTATCCTGTTGGCGATATCGAAGTCGACCTTTTTGAAGCGTGGACGACGGAAGTCATGAGGGTCAACTGCGTGGATGAGACAAACCACGTCATTTACTTTACCGGGTCGACGCCTGCGGGCGCGAATCAGCTCTACGACTATTACGGGCCTACGGCGGGGCATCGCTACATGGTGGAAAATACCAGAGATGCTTTTGAAAGCGCCCAGTCAGCAGGGCAGACTGGAGTCTGGTTTCTCGATCGCTCCCTGACTCCGTGGACGCTGAATTACCTGGCGAATAGCGGCGAGAATCCTAACAACGACCTCGTCGTCATACCTCAGATCTCGCCCGTGAGTCCAACCGGAGGAAGCCTATTATCAGCCGTCAACCTAAGTTACGTCACCTTCCAAGGTATCACTTTTGAGATGGATGATTTCCTACCTGCCGCCGCCGGTTTTAACAACGACGAAAATGGCGAAAGTACTTTACCGGCGGCGGTTGATTGTGAAAGCTGCCAGAACGTGACCTTCAACGGCATCACCGTACGGCACACTTCCGCTTCTGGTATTCAGATTGCCTCGACTTCGGGAAGCCACGGAACGCCCGCAACGAACGACACGATCGAAAACTCTGCTTTCTATGATATCGGGGACAGCGGTATTCACATTGGGCATTCTCCGCAAAGTTCAGACGTTGCCGCCAGTGTTGTCCAGTCGATCACGGTTGAAAATAACATCATCCAAGGTTATTCCCGCGTCTTCGCGGATGGAGAAGGCATTGCACAAGGCAATGGTCACGATATCAGTTACCTGCACAATGATATTGACGACGGGTACCATGCCGGCATCTCCATCTGCCTGGATGGGTGTCCTTCGGTTGGGTTCACCGCAAATGGCACGAACGTAATCAGTCAATATAATCACATCTGGGATGTCATGCAGGGGATTACCGCGGACGGGGGCGCGTTGTACTACAACATTGGGCAAGCGGTAGGAGCTGGTTTGGGTAACAAGATAGAGAACAATCTAGTCCACGACGTTAGCGATTCCTCAATCATTGATTCCGGAGTTGCCGGTTCTGGTTACGGCGGGGAAGGGATTTACCTGGATAATCAGTCAGCGGGCGTCGACGTAGAAAACAACGTTGTTTACCGCGTCTCTGCCAGCGCACTGTATGAGACCGAGGGGCCAGGGAGTGGACAACCTGCGAACACTTTCAACAACAACATCCTGGCCTACGCCCGTCAAGGATTGTTTGAGGAGGACGCAGCCTGGCCGCAAGGCTGCGTGAGTCCGTCGTTGAGAGCCAATATCACCCATAACTTGTTTTACTTCGATTTGGACGAGTCCTCGGGGTTCTACGTGACTCGAGGCTGCGCCTACTCCTGCGGCTTGGTCTACAATCACTTCCAGAACTTCCAGGGGAACCTTTACTGGAGAACGGATGGCGGGTTCTCCAGCGATGCAAATGCATTTCATGCGTTAGCGAGTACCCCAGCGGACGTGACAGCTTGCGGGCAACCTTCGACTCCAAAAAGCGTGTGGACTTTCCTTGACTTTCCTCAGTGGCAGGCCGCCGGCCCACTACCGATGCGCGAGGATCAGGGAGGAACAGTGAGCACTGACCCAGATTTCGGGAGCAGCGGTCTTGCCACTGACTATCTGCTGGCAACCTCGCCCGTCAGCGGATTCGCCAATGCCGATACGAACGACACAATTAACAATGCTGGCAGACAGAATCCTGTGATCAGCCCCCCGGTCATACCAGCCACTTTCCCCACCTACTCGTACACTAGCTTCTAACCTCCAAGGGGCTGGAGCTTGTCCGCAGAGTTGAAGGTTTAACAGCCGCTCCCTTTTTGGCAGGTAAAAACCCGCGAGGCCCAGGTGCAACCGCTGCCCACCCGCGATTGATATGAGCACTGGCTGACCTGGTTTCCGTCCATGTACTGGTCCACGGCCCAAAACGTGAGGTCATCGTTCGGATCAGAGGACACGCTCTCATATTCTCCCCAGAAGTTATCTGTCTCGTCCTGCCCGCTCGATCCGCTGTTGCTCAGAATCGCTACCGGTGTACCCGGGTTCCCACTGCTGTTCAGTGTCACGAAAAATGGCGACGGATCATAATTGCTCCGGCTTCCGTGAGACGTGTTGCCTGTGACGGTGTACGTTACGCCCACATCGCCATTTTGATCCATGGCCACGCTAGACATCGAAAGATAATAGTCGTTCGTCGTGTCCTGTACGTTTTGACTGAAAACGACGGTCGGACTGGCCCCGGCGCGAATACTGTAGACCCGAATTCCGGTACGCCGAGTTGCTCCCATTTGTATTGCGTGGGCGACTGCCAGGTACTCGCCGGTCCCACCGCTGGTCAGATAACGGTAGGCCAAGCGATAAGTGAGCCGATCTCCCAAACTATCGATCACACCGCCATAAGGTTCGGGAATGCAGTAAGTATTGTATGGATGCGTGGGGCTATAACACCCCGGCGTGAAAGCCGGCACCGAGATGAATGTTGGTCCGTCACCGTTCACAAACCCTGACCAGGTCCAGAATGCCAGTTGACTTGAGGTGCAGGGAGACTTGGAACATTGCACATTAGTTCCCGGGTTGCTCGGATTTACCTGCGCAAGAAAATATTCCCCTGCCGTATTGTCCGGAATAGGATTGCTGCCTTCGAAATCGGCGGGCAAGAGTGTATGGATCAGGCTATTATTGGTCCCTCCCGTGCCGGTAACATAGGTGGGAATGTATGTGTAACATGTGGGCGAGTTCGATGAAAGACCCGCGATGATATCAGCTTTATCCAGTTTGCACACTTCGAAACCCACGATGTCGTAACTTGCGTTTACGTCTTCGAGATCCCAACTCACGTAAAAGCCGTCTTGCCAGGAACCGAACCTCGCATAGTCTGGAAAGTAGGGAGTCCCTTTCGCATTTGTCGGAATAGCTGCACTGATGTTATAGGCGTACACATTCCAATGGCTCTGGGAATTTTGTCCTTGAAGATTGTTCGCTGGTTCCGACCCGCTCGGGGCGCTTACTCCGATGCAGTAGTAATAAGTTCCCCCCGGATGGAAGATGTTGCCAATGACGAATACTCCGTCTAGCCGATCGTAGGTGGCAATGCCATCCAGCGAAGGATTGCCGCAATACGTATTACCATGCGGTGCAAACAAGGAAGAGATCGGCTGCGCCGCTGCACCGCTACTGGCCTGATTGCTGAAAATACCATTGCCAGTTGCCCGATCAAATGCCTGTATGAAATTGTCGGCATACTCCAAGTACTGACCCACTCCGTCGGAGTCAGTCGGGCCTACTCCGCCGTTGGCATCGGCTTGTGCTCCCGGCGTGCGTCCCGAATTCAAAATGCTGCTGGCGTCCAAGCCTTCAAATTGGCCACTCCAAGATCCGGAGGCTGGGGGCGACGTCACAAATCCGATCCAGGACTTCCCCCCTGAGCAGGTGCTACTGCTGTTGTTGCCACCGCACCAGACTTGTACCGGGGCTGGCGCTGCACAAGTCCCTGCGGGCGGCGTGGCTGCGCAATTGTTTTGCCCGGCTGCAGTAACGCTGGCAGAAGCCACCCAAACGAATGCCGCGATCCACTTTCCGACACCCATGGTTCGGTCCTCCAAAAAATCGAAACTTTGCTGTCGTTCAGTCCAAAGATAGTATGTTTCGCTGGCACCCAGTGTGCCAGTTCTCGACTGCAGGGGAGTTTTGGTTAAAAGGGAAGCAACTCAGCTACCACATTTGGTGGCGGCCAAGTTATCAGGTTTGAGCGACTTAGCGAGAAAACTGTGCCCTTTCTCACTCCAGGAGTGCACACACTTGCACTTGTCCACCCTTGGAACAGTCCTGACCAAAGACCGGGGGATGACGTAAACACGAGCCTAGTCCCGCGTAGGCTGGCGCGTACTCCCGTTCGGAGTTTCACGTCGGATGCCCCTAGTGTGGTTCCTGCTTTTCTTTGTTGATCTTCTTGCTGTTTTGGTTGAGTTCGCGGTTGAGTTGGCGCGATTCCTGCTTCGTCAGGTGACCACCGTTCGCGGCCATGTCCTTCCGCTCTTGGTTCGCGACCCGCTGATCGTTCTTGCCAAGCTGATGGGCTTGTTTGCCGCTGATCTGTCCGCTCTTATATTCCTGGTAAACGCGCTTGGACTGATTCATCTGGCGCTGGTTCACCTCATTGACCGCCGGATGCCCCGGGTCCTTCACCCCAGGACCGACCGGTTGTGCAGGCTTCGTAGATGTGGGCTGTTGCGGGCTGGCCGCCGGAGGTGTAGTTGTTGTTTGTGCCGAAGCAGAAGCAACCAGTATTAGGCTTCCCAGCAGCAAGAGTACCAATTGGGTGATCCGGTTAGGCATACAGAAACTCCTTTTGGGGAAATTGTGGTCCTACGCAGGTGCGGTCCCGACCTGAAGACGATATGGTCGGGTCTCAAGAACGCAACATCATCGTATGACGCAGATGATAATACTCTACTCAACGCGATCCCGTCCACGTTATCAAACCAACGATCCGGCAAGCCCAGAGGTCCCCTTGATCAGACAAAAAAGAGGACACTCTGGTAAACCCGGGCATCTCGACCACCCTTCATTGTGGCGGATCGGACAACAGACAACAGACCGAGGTTAGCAGGCACGCTCTATTTTCCTGGGCACCGCGCGCACCGGCAGCAACTCAGTGACATGGCCAAAAGGCAAGCTGGGCTTGCCATACGGCTGATTGAGGTTTCATATTAGGCATTGACTTTGCGACCTCGCAGTTCTAAGCTTTTCACCAGTCGCTGCTCGTCTGACGGGTAGTTCGAGTCGCACGCAGTCTCTCGCGTTGCATTGCCCACAGAAACGATCGTTCGCTGGCGCAGAGGGGAAGGAAGGGTGCGTTGGGCCATGTTTTTGTGTCAAACAGGATGTGGCAGTGTACAAAAAACGCAAATCATGGTGTTCCCTCCACGACTGCAATGTGTACTTCTGTGACCTTGTTGGTTAAGGCAGCAACTGCGATAGTGTGTTCCAGAGCTTAGTAATATTTTCGCGATTGCCTGCGCTACTCGTCTGAATCCGTCTCGTACTGAATCTGCAAAAAAAAGGAAGCGCCCCCATGTCCTTCAGCAGAATCGTACCGCTCCTGGCGTGTTTGATTGCGGTCGCCGTATTTCCCGCCTCAGCACAGGTGTCAGCCTCTCTCTTCGATCTCAGCCTTGACGGCGAGGCCATAGCGGGTCAGCCATGGCCTGTAGACTCCTTCTACGGTGTGCGGCTGATGGGGAATGGTACCTCTTGGGGTGAAGTAAACACGGCAGAAGGCGTTTACAATTGGACGAACCTCGATCTTTGGTTGGCCGCTACCGATTCCCACAGTACTGATGCCCTCTACACGTTCATAAACGTTCCGCAATGGGCGTCTTCTAATCCCACCGATCCGATCTGCAGACTTGGTCCGGGAACCTGTGATCCACCCAATGATCTGAACGCGAATGGTACCGGGCCCGACCAGCACTGGAAGGACTTCGTCACGGCACTGGTAAACTACAACCAAAGCAGTACGACTGGGCATATTTATTACTGGGAGATGTGGAACGAAGCACACAACAATTTTTTCTGGAACGGTACCTACGCACAACTAGTCAGGATGGTGAGTGACGCCTACGCGATCATCAAGAGCGCAGATCCTCAGGCTGTGATCCTGAGCCCCACTTTGGGGTGGCAGGGCCAATCGCTAACGTGGGCCTCTGGCTACCTTGCCGCGGGCGGAGCTGCATACGTGAATGCGGCCGCGATTCACGGCTACGTTTTTGAGTATCAGTTGCCGGGACCGGTGAAGACCGATTACCCAGAAACCCTGGTGACCTTACTTCCTGCTTACCAGTCGATGTTGCATACCTACGGCTTGGGCTCGGCGCCGATCATCGACACAGAGGCTAGCTGGAGTGAAAACGGACTGTGGGGTCGGTATTCCACCGATCCTGATTTGCAAGCCGGATTCGTGGCTCGCTTCTACCTGCTACACGCCGCATATGGAATTGCACGATTGTACTGGTTTGAGTGGAACGATCCCACGGACGGAACGTTATGGCTTCCGGACCCAAACGATCCTTCCGCTCCCGGCACCGTGCAGAAAGCGGGAATTGCGTATCAGCAGGTTTATAATTGGCTGGTCGGAAACTATATTTCAAGTGGCTGTGCTCAGGTTGGAACGGTTTGGGCCTGCGGCATCACTGGTGCGAACGGGTATACAGCGCAGGCGGTTTGGGATACGTCGCAGACGTGCTCGAACGGGACGTGTACGACTAGTCCCTACCAAGTTAATCCAATATTTACGAACTACCGGACTATTTATGGCAGTAAAATTTCAATTAAAAGTAAGGATGTTCCTATCGGCGCTCTTCCAATTCTGCTGGCGAATCAGTAGCTGCTGATCTCTTTGCGTTCCGCGGACTTAGCCCCTCCGCTTGCACAAGCTGCGGAACCCGCGGGTGACCGCAACAAAAGCTGGGGTCATGGGTTATAGAAAGTGCGCACTTCCCAATAGGAGCATGTGAGTAGTCATGGCTCTCGGCAGTAATAGAGGTGTGTTTGCCCTTAGGCACTCCCACGCCCACAGGGTGTGTGGCATCGTTGTTCTGTTACTGGCTGCCTTTTTTTCGTGGATCGGGTGTGGAGGCGGTGCCTCCCAAAGTGCCAGCACCTCCTCCCCAGTACCTCCCACTACCCCAGCTCCTCCCACCACCCCGCCAGGAGGGATCCCGGTAGAGTTTTTTGGACTTCACGTTCTTGATCTTGTAGATTTCCCCGCGCGGGTTCCGTATGGAGAATTCCGTAACTGGGATACAGAGGCGCAATGGCCTCAGCTGGAGCCGAGCTGTGGTGCCGCAAGCGGCAGTCCGTCGGACCCGTGCTTTGTATGGACTAACTTTGACCAAGAAACTGCAGACTTGCATACTGCTGGCATTAACAACATTTTATATACGTTGAGCAGAGTACCACCGTGGGCAAGTTCCAACCCTTCTGATGCAGCGTGCAACGGTACGCCTACTCGCCTGGGGGAATGTGATCTCCCCACGGATATTAATGCCGATGGGAGCGGCACCAACCAAACCTGGAGGAATTGGGTCACGGCACTAGCCAGTCACGCCAACGGGCTTGATGATCCTACTGGCACCTACAATCAGACGCATGCACATGTCAAATACTGGGAACCCTGGAATGAGTGGTATCGGGATCCGCTGGTATCTGACTGGCCTGGCACTTTGTCAGTAAGAGCAACCTACGCCCAGATGTTGCGCTTAACCGAGGATGTGCGCTGCATCATTACCGGAAAGGGCGTCATCCACAACTATCCGTCGGCTGGCAGCTCAACACCGTGTACCCAAACGCCTATTGATCCCAATGCCCTCATAACGACCCCATCCGGTGCCGCACAGTCGCAGTACGTGTCGGTGACTCCAAATTTCCTTTATTGCAATGACCAGCCATTTCCGGGATCGAACTGTACTTGGGGCAGTGGATTAAATTGGGGGAGTCAGGCAGTGGACATCATTGATTTTCACTTGTACGCCATAAGCGACACCCCGGAAGCGGTGGTCACCTCAGAGCTGCCGGCCGTGCGTTCGCTGCTCAACAGTACGGACCTTGCTAAACCGTTGTGGGACGGAGAAAGCAGTTGGGGGGTCCTGGGAATGCCCAACAATATTTGGAATGGTGATGCCTACGCCAGGGCTGGTTTTATTCCGCGGATGATTGCACTGTATTGGTCAGCCGGCGTTAGCCAAATCTTCTTTTACTCCTACGAAGGATTCTTGTTTCAAGCGGGCTCTTTTATTGAGCCGGAAGCGCAGGCATGGATCACTACCTATAATTGGCTGGCTGATGCCGTACCGGCGCAGAACCCATTCTGCCAAACTGGACAATTCGGCTTTTCATCCACGGTTTACACTTGTCCCTTGACGGAATCCAGCGGCACAGCCGCCTTGTTAATTTGGGACTCGCAGTTCGGGCCGGGAGGCACTGTCCCGATGAACTGCACAACTTCAACCACTCCGTTACTGTGCGGCAGTACCAGTATTACGGTGCCTTCCAAGTATGGGAAGGATTGGGTCGATGTCGGCGGGACGGTTCATGCTGCTTCGACCAGCGTAACTATTGGCGCTAATCCCATCCTGCTTGAAGCGCCTTAAAGGGGCAGGAGTCAAGTTTGGCGGTTGCAGCTTTTCCGTGGGCTTTCGAGGGATTTCCAGAATGGTGGGTGCATTGAAACTCCCATCCGCGGAGACGGCGATGAAGAAAACTGCAGGTCTGGTTTGGTGGTGCCTGCTGCTAACTGCAATGTGCCTGACGTTCCATACCGTTTCGGCGGATCACTCCGCTGCGGTTGCGCATGCTGGGTCTCCGGCAGGATCCGCTGGCGCAATACTGCCAACTCTCTTCGGTATGCATGTTCACATGCGTCCCATGAGACCGCAGCCGTGGCCGTCGGCTCCCATCGGCAGTTTTCGATTTGCGGACACCGTGGTCGGCTGGGACCGAATGAATCCCGCTGAGGGCAGGTACGATTGGAGGTTATTCGATCGTGAGATGGCGGAGCTGAAATCTCACAACATCGAGGATGTGCTGTTCACATTTCATTCGACGCCAACCTGGGCATCGAGCGGCCCTTATCATCGATGCGCGCATGGTCGGTTGGCGGATCTGCCGGAGGGGAATAGCATTAATTCGCAGCTAGGCTCGTGTGACCCGCCCAACGATCTGAAACCCGACGGTTCCGGTTCGGATCAACACTGGATTGACTTCCTCTCCGCATTGGCAACTCACAATAAAGAAAGCAGAACGGCGCGAGTGAAATATTGGGAAGTTTGGAACGAACCGCACAACGATTTCTTCTGGAGCGGCACGGACGCGCAGATGGTTCGCATGGCGCGCGATGCATACACCACCATAAAGCGAATCGATCCTGACGCCCTGATCTTGTCACCTTCCCCGGGCACCAATCCCCGACTTGGCATGAAGTGGATGGACAGTTATCTCGCGGCCGGCGGTGGTCAGTATGCGGACGTTATCGCATTTCACGGCTATTTGCAGACCACTTCTGCCATGGATCTGGTTTCCCGGGTAGCGAACTTCAGGCAGATGCTGGCCAGTCATGGCCAGGATACAAAACCGCTATGGGATACGGAGGCAAGTTGGGGAAATGCCGAGAACTTAGGATTTAACGAGGAACAACAGGCGGCGTTCCTTGCTCAATTCTACCTGCTCCACTGGTCAATCGGAATACCGCGTCTTTATTGGTTTGGATGGAACGATGGCAACGTTGGAACTCTGTGGATTCCCGACAGCGAGAATCCGTCGGGACCGGGAACGCTCACCAGGGCCGGACGTGCCTACATCGAGGTCTACAAATGGATAGTTGGCGCCAGGCTGACAAGGCCCTGCGCCGAAGAGGGTGGAATTTGGACCTGTGAACTACAGACGTCAGATGGCCACGAAGGACAAGTGGTATGGACTGCGGGCGGGGATAAGCGATACGGCCCAAAACCCACGCTAACAAGAGCCCACGACCTGGATGGAAATGTTTCTTCAATAGCGGGGAACATCCGCGTTCATGAAACTCCGGTGCTGCTCGAAGCGCAGTGAGGAGTCGGCGCGGTTTCTACTAAATTTCGAGTGCCTCATTCCACTTTTTGAGTTACCTGACCATGGCTCTTCTCGAAATTCGCGTCTCCGCTATACTGCACGAAAATAAAGTGGGTACCCGTTGACAGAGCGGATGTACTGTATTGCGCTTCGCCGTTAGTGAGAGGCACCTGTGCGAGTACGGTGCTGCCATTCTGAAATGTAACTGAACCCGTCGGGGTCCCCCCGTATTGTCCGGTGACGGTGGCTGTGAACGTGACGGTTTGACCGCTCTGAGACGGATTGAGTGAGGAAACCACCTGCGTCGTAGTGGGTGCCTTGTAGACCGGCTGTTTCAGAACAGCAGAGTTGCTCGGCAGATAATTCGTGTCGCCTTGATATTCGGCCGTAAGAGCATAGGTGCTTTGCGAGGTAAACGTATACTGTAGGGTGGCCTGACCGTTATTCAAGGCGGCCGTGCCCAAGGTTGTCGTCCCCGACTCGAAGGTGACCGTACCTGTGGGTGGCCCACCGAACTGAGTACTGACATTCGCCGTGATGAGCACCGACTGATGCACGCTCGAGGGATTCGGACTCGAGTTCAGTGCAGTGGTCGTTGGCAAGCGATACCCGTCGACGACATTCATCAAAATTGTGAAGGTTGAATCGGGGCCGCCGCCGACGACTATATCCGGTCTGTAGTCGCCGTTGAAATCACCTTCGGCAACGAAGACTCCGTTCGGGCAATAGGGAACCGCCGTCTGAAACGTTTCATCGCCATTGCCCACAAGAAGAAATGTGCCATCGCTATTTGCAACCACGACGTCCACATTACCGTCACCATCGAAATCGGCGGCTGCGAGGAAATAGGCATACTGTCCGCCGGAAGAGAAAGGACGTGCCGTACGAAATGTCCCATCGCCCATGCCCATCAGCGAACTCACAACCCCGTTGCTACAATTGCCTGGACCTGTGCAGAGATCTGCCACAACCAAATCGGCATTACCATCTCCATTTAGGTCCGCCACAGCCACTGAATCCGCCTGAGCAGCAGCTGTGCTGTAGGTCTGCGCGCTCTGAAATGTGCCGTCGCCGTTGCCAAGCAACACGCTGACTGCGCCGTTCTGGCAAGTGCTATCCTGACACTGGCTCGCGAGCACCAGGTCCAGGTTTCCGTCATTATTAAGATCGCCTGTGGCCACAGCATCTGTCTCGTACGCACCGGCGGCGAAGTTCTGGGCCGGCTGGAAAGTTCCATCGCCATTTCCCAGTAGCACACCGACTGAGCCGTTCACGCAAGTACTGTCTTGGCACTGGTTGGCTACAGCAATATCAGGTACTCCATCGTTGTTGAAATCGGCAATAGTAACGGCGAGGGAGGTCACACCTCCGGAAGGGTAGAGTTGTGCGGGTTGGAGGGTTCCGTTTCCAACTCCGAGAAATACGCTCACGATTCCGCCGCCGCCGCTGCCGCAGTCACTTGAGCTGCACTGATTCGCAACCACCACATCGGCGTTTCCGTCGCCATTCAAGTCGGCAATCGCCACCGAGGAGGACCTAAAGCCTAAGGTCGGGTAGCTGT
>Ga0187769_10000607_pt1 | contig 19911 bp, 18 predicted proteins | sample 0116_SJ02_MP02_1_FD_133140 | JGI IMG/M metagenome (GOLD analysis project Ga0187769, IMG submission 133140) | Tropical peat soil microbial communities from peatlands in Department of Meta, Colombia - 0116_SJ02_MP02_10_MG | ecosystem: Environmental > Terrestrial > Soil > Wetlands > Peat | place... | reverse complement strand
ATCATCGTGGTAGTCGCCACCTATGTCCTCAGGACACAGGTCAGGAAGGTGAAACAGGCCAACATGAAGGTCGTGGTCGCAGGCCTTCTGCTCACCTTCTCCACGTTTTGGTTCGGAGAGACATTCGCCGAACTGAACGACTTGCTGCTGATTCCCCTCTTCCTCATTTTCGCGTTCGCAGTGTACCTGTTCGCAAACAGGGCTGTGGTTTTGGCAGGGGCCCGGCCCTCGTTCGCCGCTACACCATCAGGAGGGTCCGCCGCTTAGCCGGGTGGGCAGCCCAGGCGGAGAGGTTCCCCTCATCCACGCTGAGGCGGATCGTCCGTTGACTGCAACAGAAGACATAAGATTCCCAGCCTCGACCCGTCCCCATGCCACGGGCGGTCTTAGCTGCCGACTTCAAGCTCTATTCGATGCTCTCGGACCCAAGCTTTTCCCCCGACGGCAGGAGGGTGGCCTTCTCTGTCAGGAGGGCCAATCTGGACGAGGACGCCTACGACTCCGAAGTCTACATCGCAGAGGTCAAGGGGGGCAAATGCGCTTCATTCACCACAGGGAAGAAGGACTCTGACCCAAAGTGGTCTCCTGACGGTCGCTCCATCCTCTTCCTTTCGAGGAGGGGACTGAAGAAGGAGGATAAGGGGAACGCCCTCTACGTCATCTCGGCAAACGGAGGTGAGGCAAGGCTCTTGAGGCGGGCCGAGGAGGGGGTGGACAACCCGCAGTGGGCTCCCGACTCGAAATCGGTCTACTTCCTCTCCTACGTTGCGAAGAAGTCCAAGGACGACGTGAAGGTCATTGATAGGCTCACATTCTGGTTCAACGGCCTCGGGTTCATCTACAACAGGCGCAAGCATCTCTTCAGAGTCGAGGTGGAGTCCGGCAAGCTGACCCAGTTGACGGCGGGGTCCTTCGACATCGCAGAGTTTTCGGTGTCACACGACGGCAGGAGGGTGGCCTATCTCGCCTCGTCCGACGACATCAAACCATACATCGCAGATGTCTTCGTAGTCGACTCAAGCGGGAAGAGCAGAAGGAAGCTGACGCGCTCGAACATGGAGATTAGCTCACTTGCCTGGAGTCCTGACGACAGGCAGATTGCGCTAGCGGGCGACGACCTCCCGGCCGGCTTCGCGTCTCACACACGGGTGTGGACCGTCGACCTTCGCTCCCGAAAGCTTGAGAGAGTCGAAGGGGTCGACAGGAACAAGGCGAACGCGCTCAACTCTGACGCCCGGGCGAAGGCGCACGGACCCGGCAACCTTGTCTGGTCGAGGGAGGGGGTCTACTTTCTCCAGGCAGACGGAGGCTCCGCAAGGCTCTACAGAGTGAAACCAGGTCGCGACCCGGAACTCGTGCTAGGAGGGGACAGGAGCGTAGAGGGATACGATGTCTACGAAGGGAACGTCGCTTTCACCGCCATGGATGACTCGCACCTGGAAGAGCTGTACTACTCAGGCGGCAGAGAAAAGGCACTGACGTCGCTCAACGCGAAGGTCCACGACGAGCTGAAAATCGTCAAGCCCCAGCATGTGAGCTTTCAGGCCAGCGATGGCGAGCCGATCGAGGGGTGGGTGATGATCCCCGAGGGCAAATCCAAGGTTCCAGGGGTCCTCTATGTCCACGGGGGGCCGAAGACCGCCTTCGGCTATTCGTACATGCACGAGTTCCAGGTCTTCGCAGGCTCCGGCTACGCCGTGATATACCTCAACCCCCGGGGGAGCGACGGTTACTCCGAGAAGTTCGCCGACATAAGGGGCCAGTACGGAACACGCGATTTCGACGACTTGATGGAAGGCCTTGACTTCGTCCTCAAGAGGTTCCCTCAAATCGACGGGGACAGGTTGGGAATCGCTGGGGGGTCATACGGCGGCTTCATGACTAACTGGGCGGTCGGCCACACAAACCGGTTCAAGGCCGCGGTAACCGACAGGAGCATCGCCAACTGGATAAGCTTCTGGGGGACCTCTGACATCGGACCCTACTTCACATTCGACCAGGTCGGAGGGGACCCCTGGAGCGCTGAGGAGAAGCTCCTCAACGACTCCCCGCTGAGGTATGCGCCGAACGTAGAAACACCTCTGATGCTGGTGCATTCGATGGAGGATTACCGCTGCTGGATGGTCGATGGGCTTCAGTTCTTCACCGCCCTAAAGCGGCTTGGGAAGGAGGCCGAGCTTGTCTTGTTCCCGGGGGAGAACCACGACCTTTCCCGCATCGGGAAGCCCAAGCACAGGGTCGCGAGGCTCAACCAGTACATCCGCTGGTTCGACGAGCATCTCAAGCGCAGGAAGTAGGGCCTCCCGATGGAAGGCATCACCGTGGGGGTCTTCGGAACAGACCAGGAGGTGAAGGCGACCTTTGAATCAGAAGTCGCGAAGAAGAGCGAAGCAGAGGGCATCTCCGTCTACACCAGGACTGAAGCGGGGAGGCGTTACTCGTTCCTTGACACAGCCGACTACCCCGAGAGAATTCAGGGCTATTCTCGAATCGCTTCGATTGTCGACCATGCCCTCTACTTCTTTCCGAAGGATGGGCGACTTTCCACGCCCGACGGGGAGCTGGCAGTCCTGCTGGGGGCCTTCGGCCTCCCGGGGAGCCTGGAGCTCGAGGATGGTGGTTCAACCCCGGGGTTCGCGGCTTCGGCGCTGAATGGGACCGTGGTTGCGAGATACCTTCCCGAGGAGCGCCAGCCGGGGTCGTCGGCCATCAACCTCTCCTCGGTCTGCCCCAGGGATGACTTCCCGAAACAGAAGACCCTCATCTACGTCGACAGAGCGTTCACGGTGAAGGGGGTAGGCGCGGTCGCCCTCGGTTTCGTTCTTTCCGGCGAGGTCTCGGTGCACGACCAGCTTCGCCCGGTCCCCGGGCCTTCAGGCCTGAGGGCGGACGTGAAGGGAATCCAGGTAAACGACGTCGACTTCGAATCGGCCGGGCGCGGGGTCCGGGTGGGCCTTTCGCTCCGTGGGGTCGAACCCAAGGACCTGGAAAGGAGCCGCTGGCTTGACGATGGGTCGTTCACGCTCTCTGACTCGCCGACCTTCGAGTTCGCGAAGTCTCCCTTCTATAGGCGGGAGTTGGTCTCCAGGGACCTGCACCTCCAGCTCGCCGGTGAAATCGTAACGGCTCGGACCTCGGATGAGGGGCCACAGAGAATCAAGGCCCAACTGCCGTGGCCGGTCCCGGTCTGGGACGGAATGAAGGCCGCCATAATTGACCTTAACGGGGGAAGTCTTAGGGTCGCAGGCGCCGCGACCTTTTAATTCGAGTCGAGGTACCTTGAAAGGGTTGTCTAGCGTGGAGGTGGCCACGTTCGGGAGCGGTTGCTTCTGGTGTTCAGAGGCGGTTTTCTCCGAGCTACGGGGGGTTACCAAAGTGGTGCCGGGATACGCCGGGGGGACAACGGCAAACCCGACCTACGAGGATGTCTGCACCGACACCACGGGGCACGCCGAAGTCTCCCAGGTCTCCTTCGACCCATCCGTGATCACCTACAGGGAGCTGCTTGAGGTCTTCTTCTCCACCCACGACCCGACCACTCTTAACAGACAGGGCGCAGATCAGGGAACCCAGTACAGGTCGGTGATATTCTACGGCAGTGACGAGCAGAAACGAGAGGCCGAGCGAATCATCAACGAGCTTGAGTCAGAGAAGGTGTTCCGCAACCCCATAGTCACTCAGGTGGCTCCACTGGCGGCGTTCTACCCGGCTGAAGACTACCACCGCGACTACTACAGGAGGAACCCTTCCAAGCCTTATTGCCAGTCGGTCATCGCGCCGAAGCTTGCGAAATTCAGGGCGCACTGGAAGTCCAAGCTGAAGGAATCAGTCCATGCACAAGGGGCATGAGCACTCGGCGAGAAAATCCGAATTACACGGTGTAGTAGGCATCACAGGCACCCCAGGCACAGGGAAAAAGTCAATCGCACCGATCCTGGCGAGCTCGCTGGGTCTCCCATGCATGGCCCTGAACGACCTTGCCCGCTCCTATGGCCTGATCGGAGGCGACAGCGGTCAGGTGGACACAGGAGCCCTGAAGAGGAGACTCGCCTCCGCTCTCCGTCATCAGGCCGTTGTCTACGGGCATCTCTTCCCCTACGTCTTCAGCAGGGCTTCCGTGGAACGGGTGGCGGTCCTAAGATGCGAGCCCACTGTCCTCAAGGAAAGGCTGCTTGCGCGTGGCTATCCTCCCCAGCAGCTGGTCGACAACTTGGAGGCGGAGCTGATTGGCCTGATCGCTTCTGACGCGTTCCGAGTCTTCGGAAAGAGCAAGACCTTCGAAGTGGACACTACGTACTTCACCCCTGCGGAGGCGGCAGCGTCCGCAGCTGAGGTGTTGAGGGGCGGGGAAGAGCCTGTGCCAAGGGTGGATTGGACCACCAACTACGACTCGGGCCTGAAGCTCAGGACACTGCTTTCGTGAGTGGGGTAGTCCGAATTCACTTGGATGAGGATGGGCTTTTGGAGCCTCGAGAGTCCGACGACCGCCTCGCCGACCCTCAGCCTGGTGAGGTGCTCGCGTTGCTTCTGATTGAGCCCCAATGAGTCTCCGAGGAGGGCAACGTCGTCAGGCCACGCGAGTCTGTGTACGATTTTCGTCCCTGAGTTCTTGACTATTTCGGACGCTACGTGAGTCGGGAACTGTGCCACGAACATCATTGCTTCGCCGAACTTCCGGAGTTCTGAAATCATCCTTTCCCCCACCGTTGGGGGATCCTCGGCCCTCCTGGCGGGTGCAATGTTCCTGGCCTCCTCGATCACCGTCAGGTGGTCAAGGGTTCCCTTCTTCCTGACCTTCTCCTCGTAAATCATCTTCAACACGACGTCCGAGAAGACCGCCCTGGATTGGACGTCTCTCATGTGGCCCAGCTCGATGCACACGACGGTGCCAAGGAGTTCCCCCAACTCCAGCGGGCCGGACCCTCCAAGCGCCTTTCCAGGCTGCCCTTGGGTAAGTGGAACGAGTCTTCTGAGAAGTGCAACCTTCGTCTCGTTATCGTAGGCCGATCTGAGAGGGTACGCCTCGATAGTCTTTACGAGAGCAGAGATGGTTGGGACCTCATCGGCCGGGGTCTCGCTGAGGCGCTTCTGCAGGGCGTTCCTGAACATGTAAGCCTGCGGGTGGGTGAAGTGGTAGATGTCAGAGAAAATGTCCGAGACCATCGCAATGTGCTCCACGGGGTCTGTACCCGGACCCACCTCGAGGGGGTTTAGGGTGAAGTCGTCCTTTCCAGGGGCGACGACCTTGCCGCCCCCCTCCGCAACAACGGCTCCATACTCGTTGTGCCAGTCAAGGACTAATGTAGGGAGCCCAGCCTCCACGATCTGCCTCACAATTGTTGCGGCCGTTGTCGACTTACCTGATCCAGTCATGCCCAGTATGCTGACGTGCCGCTTGAAGTCTTCCATCTGCAGTCTGAATTCGTGGAATACCTTCCCCCCGGACCTCACAGAGCCTAGCAGTATTCCGTCGGTCCCAGATTCAGCGGCGTTAGGAACGTAGAACTCTGGCACCTGCTCGATGCCAGCTGCGACGGGTGACATCTCGTCAAAGGAGCACAGGGCGCCGGCGATCCCTGGGGACCCGGCCTGGGGCAGGGCCCTCCCACCGGGCAGCAGTGCAGATTTCACGAACTCGGCTAATTCGGCCCGCACCAGCCGCACGATCGTCGCGGTTGGAAGCGCGACGCTCAAGGTTGCCGACAGGATGCTGGCCCTCTGTTCGAGCGTTGGACCTGGTTCCTCCTTCTTCTTGGTGTCTACCCAGGTCCCGACCACGAGGTCGAACTCCAGCACCGGTGGAGCCTGCTCCTGCTTCTCCGTCTGATTCATCAGCATGACGTAGACGAAAGGGACCGCAGCCCTACGTAGCCCTTCGAAGAGGCTGCGCATCCTCTGTTGCTGCAGAGTCGTCCTCAGGGCAGCCGAGTAGTCGACCTTCGGGTCTTCGCCAAGGTCGGGAACTCCAACCCTGAACATCGCCATGTTCCGGGCCTTGGAACCCTCAGAGGCCACGACGTATTTGTCCTCAGCAATCCTGAGCTCTTCCAGCCCAATACCCACCTGCGGTCGCAGACGCCATGATACCCGAGAGAGTAGCTCACGCGCCGGTTGCACGGCTCTCACCAATGAAACAGGCTGCTGAATATGCTACTCAGGGAGTTCGTAATTGAGCTCCAAACGTCCGCGGTATAATTCGAGCTCTGCTTGAGTATCGATTCTATTCCTCCGACGAGGAGAGAGAGCGCCACGAGGGCCACTGACAGCAGCAGTGCTTCTTCTATGAGTTGCGCGCCTCTGCGACTGAGCCTGATGCTTCGACGGAAACCCATCGAATCATAATGGGAATGCCCTATTTAACGCCCCATAGAGTCAACGAAGGAATACTTACCAGGGGAGCGACTAGCACGCTCACCGCGGAGAAAAGCAACAGCGAGGCGGCCAGGTTAAGGTAGAATCCTCGGCCGGACATGAAGTAGCCGAGCATTCCCGAGCTGATGGCTGTCATGGCGGCAGCCGCGGCGATAAACGTCAAGGAGTTCACCGGTGGTGCGCTGCCACTAAAATCCAGACTCCCCACAAGTGGCCCGAGCGAAGCAACCATTGCGGTCACAGCTCCGAGTACCCCGGATGTCACTAGGCTCCTGAACTTCATTACCCTGTGCTCTAGCGTGCTGTTCTCCTTGACTTTGACCCATCTCTCGAGGGTCTTGGCCAGGAACTCGCCGCTCCTTCCCACGAGCGAGATGCTGCTCCTGGGAGCTGAGACTACCAAGGACGCAAGGATGGATACCTCGTCCGAGCCCCGCTCAACAAGCGGCCGGAGAGAGTTGGACAGAGGGAACCCAAGGAGAAGCCTCCGGGCCGATTCTGAACCGAGTGGTCTGTCTCCCGCCAGCTCCTCTACGAGAGACCGAGACATCCCCTTCCCTCCACCTGCAGATTCGAGAACCCTTCTCAGCGACAAGAGCATGGAGAGGTCAGCGTTCATCAGGGCCCCCTCTCGGCAGAGCTGAGAAAGAAAGCCAAGTCAATCATAATGAACTCGAAGGCTGCCAATTCGGCCAGGCTCCCCGGGTCGTAAGAATGAGAGAAGGCGGCGTAGAGAAGGAGCATGATCGGTGCGAAGAAGCAGGCTGTCATGAACATGGGAAGCTTGGTCTCACGGGTCAGCTCCGAAGAACTCGCCAGCCCCCTGGCTTCTTCATCGCTTTCGTCAAGGCCACCGGCGTTCAGGGTGGCCATTCCTCGAAGAGAGGCGGTGGCTGAGTAGGAGGCAAGGCTGCTAGCGCAGGAGTCCACAGCGGCATCGACCCTGGTGCCCAGCAGCACCAGTCTTGCCACCTCGGTAAGGGCCCTTGCGACGGAGGCGTCCCTCGACCTGAGAAGGACGAGCATTCGCGACCTGGACCCCATGACGCCCAGGCAGGCGTTGGCTTCTGCGGAGATCAGGATCGACTCCCGGGCCTGAGCCCCCTTCTGTGCGTCGAGCAGCCTTCTCGGCGTCGACAGAACGATATAGCCCACCAGTGCTCCAACGACAAGCATGGCGGCCAGTTTCGCCTGCCCCAGGGAGTTTCCAACGACCGCCCCCATCAAGCACACAGCCAAAGCGGAGGCCGCTGCCGCAACGGCTGCAATCTTCCATCCGCTAACTTCGAAGTGATCGTAGGAAACGAATCTCATGTTTCGCTTCGAATCCTGTCGTGAATTCTCTCAGCTGCAAGGGAGACCTTTGCGCGCCACTTTCCTGGTTCGACCCCCTCGAAGGCAACCACGTAGTCTTGACCTGCCACGTTGAGCAGGTTGAATCCACGGTCACGCATGAAGAGCTCCTTCAGCCTAGGAGCCCCTTCCTCCTGGCCCATGACGCAGATTCTCTGCACGTACCTTTGCTGCTTCAGCCTATCCGGCCTGACCATTTGCACGATCAATCCGAGATCTAGCAGGCTCTGCTCCGAGATGTGATGCATGTTCACCCACCGCCGGACAGCCTGCTCCACCGACGAGGCGTGGAAGGTCTGAATCCCTCTAGCCCCCGAGGCGAGCGCCTGAAAGAATGCCCGGCTATGCTCTTCTGATTGGATTTCGCTGAGGATGACAATGTCGGGGGAACGGTGCAACGCCTTCACAATTTCTGATTCCTTTGTCCTCCCTGAGTCATCCCCGCGTTCGAATGGGTCGACCTTTACCTTCATCTGATGGTAGCCACGGTCGAGCATGTCTCTGGTCTCGACGGCGTCCTCGATGTACAGACGCCTCAGGCGTCTCTCGACCATTTCATCCAAGGCGTTAAGCAGAGTGGTCTTACCGGTGCCCGTCTCGCCGACTATAGTCACGTTCCCTCCGGTTTCCAACCATCCCACGAGCAGCGCGGCTGCCTCTTCTGAAAGGACACCCAGATTGATCAGCCGAGGCAACGAAAGCGAGGTAACGTTCAGCCTTCTGACGTCGAGTGCGAATCGATTGACGGAGACTGGCTCGAGGTCGAGTGATACTCTCAGCACCGCGCCTCCGATGGGCAGGTCGTTCTTCAGCGAAGGGGTCTTGAAGTCCAGAGTGTAGCCGCTGAAAGTATCGAGATGCGTTTCCAGGGAATGCCTCTCCCTCTCGGTCAGGACCAGCCCAGTTTCACACCTCCCGGCGGACGCGTGGTCCAGGTAGAGGGGGGTGACCTCGGAATCGACGAAGAACTCTGTAACATTTTCGTCTTTGGCCAGAGCCAGGATTCTGGAAAGCCCAATGGCTTCGTACGCAGCCAGCTCGGAAAGCTCCCTTATCCTGTTCCCGATTCCGTAGGTGGCGAGCCTTTCGGCGGAGTGCTGGGTCAGTACTTCCACCAGTCTGCGGAAAGTCAGAGGTTCGACCTCCTTCGGGTCCAGGCCAAGAGAGACTTCGGCCACGGCCCTTCTGAGAATCAAGACGGACTCGAGCGGCAGGTTGCAGGCGACTTCGTAGTGAGGGACAGAGTTCAGCGTCCTGACCCTGTAAAGGAACGGGTACGATTCGTCACTCCACCCCTCGTACCCGATAGTCTTCGCGAAGAGTTCGAGCAACAACGGCGACGGCTCTGATGGTCGCTTTCTCCTAGCAATTAGCCCGAAGAAGGCGGCTTCGAGACTCGACCTCAAGACTACTCGTTTCGGACAGCTCGAGAAAATAAAAGGGCCAACGTGGCTGCTTAAATTGCCAGAGGCCGTACTACGGCAATGGCAGAGATAGTCGAATACTGCCTTGTCGTGCTTGTTTCCTCGTTCTTCGTGGCTGGGTCTGTGGTTACCTATGCATCCTTCTCGTCCTTCGACTCGGAACTCCAGCTCAGGGCGGCATTTGCGACAATGGCAGGGCTTGCGTCGGAGGCTATCAGGAACGGAAGCGCAGGGGCCGCCGTACTTCTTCCCTCATCGACCATCGCATGCGCAGGGGGCTCACTAAGCCTAAGCGCGGGAAATTACACGGAAAGCGAGAACGTGCCGGTATCCTGCGACTTCCACGTCTCGGTGAACCAGGGTTCCCACCTTCTCCAATTCAGCGACAGGTCGGCGTGGCTCTTCCTATCGGTGAAGTGATCTGCCGGTATCCTCAATCAGCGCGATGAATTCCTGGGGAGTCTACATCGTTGCCTCTCTTGCCTTGGTTCTCGTCCTCGCGCCGCTGTTGACCGGGACAGCCAGAGGCTCCAGGGAGGGCGCCGACTGGCGGGAGGTCGACGGCGTGCGGGCTGTGCTTGATGGGCTTCGTCCGGGGGTCTCCTTGAACTTCTCCTTCGGGGACGCCATGACTTCAGACAAGATACAGCTCGACGGGAAGGTTATTTCCTGCAACTACGGAGAGGGAACGATCTCGGTCTCTTCGAAGTGGACCCTTCCGGACTTCACACTATTGCCCACTGTCCGCTATGTTGCATTCCTCAGCGGAACCCAGGTTCGGGTGGGTCAAGCTGGCTGAGGTGGAGGTTTACGTGGACATCGCAATTGTGTACGCTATTCTTGTCTCCCTTTCTATTCTGGCCGTAGCAATCTTGCTTTCGGAGGTGTTGCCTGGTTGAGGTATCTGGACATCGCAATCGCCGCCCTCGTAGCGATGTCGGCCATCTCTGGGACCGCCGTCTGGACTCCTAGGTCAGGGGACGGGGCTTCGAGGCAACTGATGTTGCAAGAGGAGCTTCGCGACTACGTGCTGGCTTACCTTCAACAGAGGGGAGTCTTCTGGCTGTTGCAGTCTCCGCCCGAGTCAATATGCTCCGAACTCTCGAGAGCTTCGAACGTCTCTGTCACGCTCTCGGCAACGATTGGGCCCAGGTCGTGCGGCTCGCCTCCGAGCGGGGCAGTCTACGCCGCAGTGAACCTCGACATGATTCCGGAGGAGGTCACCGTAGAAGCATGGTCAGACACGTTGGAATAGGGGCGACTTCAGCCGCCGTCGTCATCTTTGCCATCATCTTGGCTTCGAACTTCGCTCTCTTTTTCGCATCGCAGGACCGGGCAACGATGTACTCGAGGTCCGACTCCGAAAGTTCAATCAGTGATTCTGCAATCGCTCTGGCAGGGGTCGGAGGAGCGAATATTCTCGTGAAGGAGCAGAACCTGCTCGAGTCACAGGTCTGGAGTTGCTCGACGGCAACTCAGAAGATGACCGACGAGACTGGTTCGCTCTCTGACGACCAACGGGAGGGCAATCTCGCGGTGCTGGTGTCCGCCAAGTTGGGAGATGGAGGCAACGTGGCCGACAACATGTCGCTGCTCGCCCCGTTCAATGGCTCAATCTCCGGCGACCTCAGCATTTCTCTGCAGGTGATTGCTAGGGGTAGTGACAGCCTGGCTGGAGTCTACTTCAGCAAGCACGAAGACCACCTGGTCCATCTGCCTGTGCATCTGCAAAGCGCCATCGCAGACTGTTTGGAAGCAGTCAGGACGACAACTACCATAGTCTCCGAGAGCAGCGTGACCAACTGCACTGATTCGACGGTATACCCGATCATGAGAGCTTCAAGCGCCGCCCTGGCTTCCACAGCGCAGCGCGATGGGTTCCAAATTGCTCTCGATTACAGCCTAGAGGGAGGAGCGTCCTGCACGGTCGACTTCGAGGTGTCCCTCGCTCAGGTCGGCATTCAGGGACCCAGTGGTCCGTTCCTTATCAGGATGCAGGAAGGAGGGTCCGCGACCTTCGGGTCAGCAGCATCTGAACCGCAGGAGTGAAGATTCGGGCGCACTGCTCCCTTATCGTGTATTCCGCGGCGTCTCCGCACTCTGCTAGGTCCCTCTGGGTAACGCGTTTCCTCCTCGATTCGCAGATGGCATTGGCCATTTCTGCCGAGTATATGGCAGACGCGGCAAGAGCACACGGTCTTCTCCCGGCCATCGTCCCCTCATCTGCGAGTCGAAGGATTTCCCTTGCCGTCTCGCGGAGCGAGTTGAAAAAACAGGTCTGCGAGACGCCTTCAACCCTCAGACTCTCACATAGGCGCCAATTCAGGGAGAGGCGAGCCAGCACATGGGTGAGGTACTCCTCTGGCCTGCGCGCGAAGGTCTTGACGGGGGATTCGAGGGCCAATTGGATGACGGAGGAGGAGCTCACCTTCCTCCCAAGACTCACATGTGCGCCGATCACCTCCCTCACACTCACCGAGGTGACCCCTTCGATTTTGCAGGCCGCAATCAGGGAATACGCCGAGACCGAGGGGACCGTCACGCGGCGACGAGAGTAGTCTGCCGCGAAAACCTTTCGGGCTATTGAGGCCGCTTGGAGAATCACTACCCTTGGGAGAAGTAATTTCTCCGCCACCCGCTCTATCATCCTGCTGCATGAAATAGCCGCTCCTTCCGACCGTCCCGCGAAATCAGAGACTGCTTTTAGATACTCATACCTTGAGTTCGAACCCGCCACGCCCCTCGAGAATCTCTCTCCGCGGGTTGGTTCTATCGAACCCATGTAGCTCCCGAGTGCCTGCCGTGTCAAGATAGGCATCATTGTCGTGTCTGTGGCTTCCGCTTCTGCGACTTGCTTCTCCTTCACCACTCCGCAATTAGGGCAAACCAACTCGTCCCCTGCATCAAGCAGCGTTGTCGAGCACTCTAAGCAGGAATCGAATCCGTACGCTTGCACGGTCCGAGGAGTATGCTACTCAGGTAACTTCGAAGTGGGACTCTCGCATCTATTGCAACAGGTGGTTCAATCTTGGCTCCGTACCGCGTTGTATCGGTGGGGGTCGGTGCCTAGAAAGTGCTTGCTGAACGGTTAAAAGCGCGCCGTCGGCGCGGCATCGACTCTCATGAGACGCATCCAGGGGCTGAGGAAGGTCCTGGACTTCCACGCCTCCCCTTCGGAAGACATCGCAGAGATGATCGATGGGATGGGCAGGGCTGGGGGTTTCATGGCGAAGAACCTCTACGATGTTGCCACGAACCTGGACGCGATGTGCGCTCGAGAAGGGGTCACGAAGTTCCTGTCTTTCCCTGCGGCGATAGTCTCGACGGGCACTCGGGGGATACTCGTAGACATGGTCAAGGAGGGGCTCGTCGACGTGATCGTGACCACCTGCGGCACCCTGGACCACGACATCGCCCGGACCCTAGCTGACTACTACGAGGGGAGCTTCGAATTGGACGACGCCAAGCTCCGGAGGTCGGGCTATCACCGTCTCGGGAACGTCCTCGTCCCCCTGCAGAACTACGGGCCATTGATTGAAGAGCGAATGCAGGCGCTGCTCGGTAGGCTGTACTCCGAGGGGACGAAGTCGATCACCACGGAGCAGCTGTGCGAGGAGATCGGCCGCGACCTCGGGTCGAAGGATTCTCTGCTCTACTGGGCCCAGAAGATGAACGTCCCTGTGTTCGTTCCAGGCATAACCGACGGAGCCGTCGGGAGCCAGCTCTGGCTCTTCGCCGAGAGGCACAGAGACTTTCGGGTCGACCTGATAGGGGACGAGAGAAGGCTCTCAGACATCACGGCAGAAGCGAGAGAAACAGGAGCGCTGGTCCTGGGCGGGGGGATCTCCAAGCACCACCTGATATGGTGGAACCTTTTCCGCGGCGGGCTGGACTGGGCCTGCTACATCACGACCGCGTCCGAGTATGACGGGTCTCTCAGCGGTGCACGGCTGAAGGAGGCGGTTTCCTGGGGCAAGGTGAAGGAGAACGCCAAACAAGCGAGCCTCTACGCCGAGGTGACGACGGTCCTCCCGTTCATCGTATCGTACGTCCTTGCCAAAAGGAAAGGCCGCACGAGGTAGCCATTTTTTCGGGGAATTGTTTTAAAGTGAACTTTGAGGCGCCCGTGAACGGATGGCCTTCGACTACGGATACCTAGCGGTAGGGGGGGCTGTGGTTGCACTCCTTTACGCACTCGTCCTCGTATATACAGTGAGGAGGCAGGATCCCGGTAACCCCAAGATGGTCGAGATCGCTACCGCTGTTCGCCAGGGGGCCGACGAGTTTCTCAATAGGGAGTACAAAGTCGTCACTCCCATCGCGGCTGTAGTAGCCATTCTGATTTTCGTTTTCATCGATCTTCCCCTGAAGACGAACGGAGCGACTGCCGCCGGCTTCTTGGTCGGGGCGTTCCTTTCGGCCCTGGCGGGATACATCGGGATGGCTATGACAGTGAGGACAAGCTCGCGGACGGCCCAGGCGGCGAGAAAGGGCCTTGGAAGCGCACTGACGCTCGCATTCAGGGGTGGGGGGGTAATGGGCATGGCGGTCGTGGGGTTCGGCCTTCTCGGGGTCTCGGCCTTCTATCTTGCCTTTGAAAGCACCATCGTGGCCACGCCGGCCATCCTGGCTGGCCTTGGGTTCGGCGCCTCCCTGATAGCCATGTTCATGAGGGTCTCTGGCGGCATTTACACCAAAGCGGCCGACGTCGGGGCGGACCTGGTGGGCAAGGTTGAGGCGGGAATACCTGAAGACGACCCTCGGAACCCGGCAGTGATTGCAGACAACGTTGGCGACAATGTCGGGGACTGCGCAGGCATGGGCGCCGACATCTACGAGTCGTTCGTTGTTATCTCTATTGCAAGTCTGATCTTGGCGGCACTCATCACTGCGGGGGGCTCAGCCTACGGGTCGCTTGAGTCTCTGTTCACTTCGAACCAGCTGCTCGTCTATCCTTTGCTCCTCGGCGCTTCGGGCATCGTGGGCTCCATACTGGGAGGGTTCTACATCAGGAAGGGAATCTCGAAGAATCCAATGGGGGCGTTGAACATCTCGCTCATAATCTCGGCCGTCATCGCCATAGTCATCGACGCGGTGATGAGCGTCTACGTCTTCGGTGGAAGCTCCTTCGGTTGGTCGATGCTGGCTAGCGCCATCGTCGGGGTGATTGTCGTGGTAGCCATCGAAAGGGTCGCGGACTACTTCACTTCATACAACTACAAGCCGGTGAAGTTCGTAGCCGAAGCGAGCCAGACTGGGGCTGCCACTAACTTCCTCGCCGGATACTCCACAGGGCTCCAAAGCACCGCGCCATCGGCAGTGGTGCTCGTACTTGCCATACTGATTTCCTACTTCATAGGATACTACGCGGCTCCTTCCAGTCTTGCGGAGTCTTCCAGGATACTGGTGGGCGTGTACAGCACAGCCGTGGCCGCAATGGCTGAGCTCTCCCTCACTGGGGTCATCATGTCCATAGACTCGTTCGGCCCCATCACCGACAACGCCAACGGCATAGTGGAGATGGCGGGGCTCGAACCGAGCGTCAGGGAGGTGACGGACCAGCTCGACGCCGTCGGGAACACGACAAAGGCGACCACGAAGGGGTTCGCGATCATGTCGGCGGCGCTCGCGGCTGTCGCACTCTTCTTCGCGTTCCAGAACGAGGCGAACCAACTGATATCTCAGAACAACCTCTTCGCGAAGTACGGCCTAAGCTCAGGGGCATCGCTCACCTACGCCCTAGGCGACCCGAGGGTCGTGATAGGGATATTCATCGGAAGCCTACTGCCCTTCTTCTTCTCTAGCTTCCTGATTCAGGCTGTCGGACGAGCCGCCATCAAGATGGTGAACGAAGTCCGGAGGCAGTTCAAGGAAATTCCAGGTATCATGGAGGGCACGGCGAAGCCCGACTACGCGAAGTGCGTCGGCATCAGCACCACTGCGGCGCTGAGGGAGCTTGCGAAGCCGGCACTCCTAGCAGTCGCGACTCCCTTGGTCGTGGGGTTCTTGCTCGGTCCCCTTGCCCTGGGCGGTCTGCTCATAGGGAGCGTCGCGTCAGGGGTGTTCCTAGCGTTCCTGATGTGCAACGGAGGAGCCGCCTGGGACAACGCGAAGAAGTACATCGAGCTCGGGAACTTCGGGGGGAAGAATACTCCTGTCCATGCGGCAGCAGTCATGGGGGACACCGTTGGCGACCCGTTCAAGGACACTGCGGGGCCTGCAATCAACTCTCTGATTAAGGTCCTGAACACCATATCGATCGTATTCATCTCAGCCATCGTGCTCTACGCGCTGTTCGTGTAGCCCTTCTCGCCGCTAAGGAGAGGTGGGGAAGGGATCTCCGGCGGCCTCGGGTAGCCGCATTCGGACCCTTGTGAATGCGCTCACCGGCGGGTGCCTCTGCAGGCGCACGCGTAACCGCTCCGCCACCCCACCGCAATCTGGCCTCTTCAGGGACGATAATTATGCGTTACATCGGGACTGAGCAGGCTACACGCAAGTTGCTCTGAAAGCCTGCCTTCTCTGTCAAAACTTATAACCCAGACTTTAGGGCGCAGGCGTGCTTCTAGCCTAATGCTTTCGGTTATTCTGACTGTCCCACCTACTACAGCGACGTTTGACTTCCTCTTCAGCTGGTATCTTGTCTCAGGCATAATAGCAGGCGGATTCGTGGTCGGCCTCCTCCTTTTCTTCGCCGTGAAGTACAGGGCCAGAGAGGGCGCCCCCGCTCCTTCAAGGGGCCCGGAGAGCCTCTGGGTGGTGCTGGCCGTGGTCGTGATCATGGCCATCGCCCTCGGCGCGGCCGGCTACCAGACCTTCGCAAGCGCCACCAACATCGAGATCCCCACCACACCGAACTCCGTCACCATCAAGGTCACCGCCTTCCAATGGGGCTGGAACTTCACATACCCCAACGGGCACTTCGCAATTGACAACCTGACCGTTCCAGCCGGCCGAGTCGTCATTCTGAACATAACAAGCAGAGACGTCTACCACACATTAGGCATCCCAATGCTGGCGGTGAAGGAGGACGCGATCCCGGGCAAGGTGAACCAGCTCTGGTTCGAAGTCCCCGACGCAGGGGTCTACAAGGACGCAATCCACTGCTTCGAACTCTGCGGGGTGGGCCACGCCTTCATGATAGCCAACCTCACGGTCGTGAGCCAGCCCGCTTGGAACGCATGGATGTCTTCCGGGTGACCTAGATGGGTGCGACCGCCTGGCTCGGGCGTTGGGTAACGACTACCAACCACAAGGACGTCGGCCTGCTGTATCTCTTCACGTCACTCTACTTCGGGATGGCAGGGGGGACCCTGGCCCTTCTGATGAGAGTCCAACTCTCGGTCCCCAACAACAGCTTCCTCAGCGCCGTCTACTACGACCAGGCCGTAACAATGCACGGGCTCATCATGATCTTCTGGTTCCTGTCCCCTCTCGCCGTCGCCTTCTTCAACTACCTGGTCCCGCTCCAGATAGGCGCAAAGGACCTCGCCTTTCCTAGGCTCAACGCCCTGAGCTATTGGTTCTTTTTGGGTGGGGGGATACTCGCGGTTTCCAGCTTCTTCGTCCCGGGCGGTTCCGCTTCTTCAGGCTGGACGACGTACCAGCCACTCTCCAGCCCCTCTTTCCAGCCTGGGCCTGGGCCCACGCTGACGTACATCGGGCTGCTGCTGCTCGCGGTATCGGTGACCCTAGGAAGCGTCAACATCATCACGTCCATCCTCTGGATGAGGACCAAGGGTATGGGCTTCTCCAAGCTGCCCATGTTCACCTGGTTCGCCCTCTTCACTACCGTGGCGATGCTCTACGCCTTCCCCACGCTGATAGCGGCCTTCGCGCTCAACGTCTCCGATAGGATACTGGGTACAGGCTTCTTCACCAGCCCTGCTATCCTAAGCGTTCCAGGAATTGACCCATCGATCCTCTGGGACGACCTGTTCTGGTTCTTCGGCCACCCCGAGGTCTACATCGTACTCCTGCCAGCCTTTGGAGTCATCTCCGACATACTCCCATCGTTCACCGGAAGACCCCTGGCAGGGAGGAACTGGATACTCGTCGCGACGGCGCTTGTCGTCCTTCCCCTGAGCTTCGGGGTCTGGATGCACCACATGTTCCTCACGGGGATTCCCCTGGACCTCCAGGAAGTCTTCGACGCGTCGACGGAAGCGATCTCGATCCCATTCGGTGTCATCGTCATAGCCTTCACCCTCTCCCTCGTCAGGGGAAGAATCCAATTCAAGACTCCCTTCCTATTCGTCCTGGGGGCGGTGGTTCTCTTCATCATCGGGGGCCTGATGGGGGTCTTCCTGTCGTCCCCGGTCCTCGACAGAGTCTTCAGGGGGTCCTACTTCGTCGTGTCCCACTTCCACTACGTGATGGTGGGGGCCACCATCTTCGGCCTGATAGCGGGACTCTACTACTGGCTCCCCCGCATGACGGGGAAGATGTACAACGAGAAGCTGGGGAAGGTCCATTTCATAGTCTCCTTCATCGGCTTCAACGTCCTCTATTTCCCGATGAGCTTCCTCACCGACATGCCCAGGAGGGTCTTCACGTACCCCAACACAGGGGACTTGGCGCTGGCCAACGGTATAGCCTCGGTAGGCGCGTTCATCTTCGTATTCGCGCAGGTGTTCCTCGCCTACAACGTCGTCCACACCTGGTTCAGGGGGCCCCCGTCCGGGCCTAACCCGTGGGGTTCGAGCGACCTCGAATGGTCCTCAGGTGCAGAGGAAAGGACACCTGCCATCGCCTCCGAGACCGCCCCTGTCGGAGGATGGATAGGGCAACTGGCGTCTGCAGCCACTCCCGAGGCCCACTCCCCCGATGCTGCCCCGGCAGAGACTCACGGAGGCCACACGAGCACGAGGCCGTTCACCCTCGGCCTTGGCGTCACGATATTCTTCCTGGGCACGCCGTTCTATCCTTCGGCGGCAGGCCTGGCGACCATGGTGGTCGGGGCTCTCGCGGTCCTGTACACATTCCTCTCCTGGGCCAGGGACGACCTGAGGGGTAGGTTCTCCATCCCGGACGAGGGGGAAGAAAGATGGCCCTTCGCCGCCCTTCCCAAGGTCAAGCTGGGAATGTGGCTCTTCCTTTCGTCGGAGGTGATACTCTTCGGGACCTTCATCAGTGCCTACACGTTCATCCGGACGGCTGTGACCGGCTGGCCAATCGCTTCGACGATCCACAATATCCCGCTAGGGACAGCGAACACGCTCATCCTTGTCAGCAGCGGCTTCACCATGGCCATGGCTGTCCTCTCCATCAGGAAGGGGGACCAGAGGGCGCTCCTCGGCTGGCTTGCGGTTACCTTCATGCTCGGGTCTGTCTTCATGGGGATCAAGCTGTCGGAGTGGACCGACCTGGCGTCCACCGGCTTTACGATCGCTTCACCGAACCCGCTCTATCAACTGGCTGCCAGCGCCTACTACTTCCTGGTGGGCCTGCACGGCGCTCACGTCACCGCAGGGCTGATCGTCATGGTGTACCTGATGAAGAAAACGGCGGCAGGAGCGTACACCAAGGACAGCCACGGCGCCATCGAGAACTTCGGCCTGTACTGGGCCTTCGTCGACATAGTCTGGTGCATCCTCTTCCCGCTTTTCTACTTGCTATGAGGTGTTGAGAAATGAAAGCATCAGTCCTCGCGGGCGTTTGGATATACACCCTGGTCGCCGTGATTGCCGAGGTGCTCGCGGCGGAGAACCTCCATCCAGTCCTGGTCGCCGCCTCGGCGGTCGTGACCTTCGCCATCAGCCAGGCCGCTGCCGCGGTTCTGTTCTACATGAATCTGAAGGAAGAGCCCGGTTCGCTCATCATCACGGTAATCATTCCACTAATGTTCCTCGCAGGACTCCTGATTTCGATGGTGGCGTCCCTGGGATGAGCATCCTAGACTCCGACGAGGAGGAGTACTCCCCAAAGTGGATCCTCATTTCGCTCGTCGTCGTTCTGCTCCTGGTCCTCGTGGGCATCGGAGCCTTCCTCGGAGTCCCCCTGCAGCAGTCCCTCAACGGCGGAAGCGCCACGGCGGCTCAAGGGACCGTAATCATGCCGCCGGGGGTGGGAACCAACGGGAAGCTGAATTTCACCCCTGCGGTGATAGTCGTGATCATCGGAAAGAACAACACGGTTACGTTCAAGGACATGGACACGACTGCACCTGACCACACCGTCACCGCCACAGACAACAGCTTCAACTCCGGAAACATCAAACCCGGCGGGAGCTGGACCTACACCTTCGACACACCAGGTAACTTCACCTACTACTGTCTTTACCACTCCTGGATGAAGGGCACCGTGATCGTGGAGTCAGGCTAGCGAAGTGAGAACATGAGTAGCGAGAGGACCGATTCTTGAAAGGCGGCGCCGGCGCCGGAGACAAGAGCGATGGCAACGTCTTCCCCGGAAACTGGGACGTGGTGTCCGAGACCCTCCTCAGGACCTACGAACTCTGGTTCCCCCAGAACTGGAACCCGGTCGAGCTCCCCTGGGACGATTGCGACGCCAAGAACTTCACGCCTGACGAGGCTGTGGCCCAAGCCTACTGGCTCTCCAAGCTCGCGCTTTTCGAAAAGTCTGGAATAGGAGCCTTCGGCTCCGCCGCAGTCCAGGCTGCCACCCACAACTTCGAAGACCCCACGAAGAAATTCCTCACGGCCGTGGCCTTCGACGAATGCAGGCACGACGAGGTCTGCAGGAGAGCGTGCTCCAGGGTCTGCCCCAACTTCCCCTACAGGTTCAAGCCGAAGTCGAAGCT
>Ga0187769_10000606_pt1 | contig 19912 bp, 19 predicted proteins | sample 0116_SJ02_MP02_1_FD_133140 | JGI IMG/M metagenome (GOLD analysis project Ga0187769, IMG submission 133140) | Tropical peat soil microbial communities from peatlands in Department of Meta, Colombia - 0116_SJ02_MP02_10_MG | ecosystem: Environmental > Terrestrial > Soil > Wetlands > Peat | place... | reverse complement strand
GCCGGAGTAGCGGTCGCGTCGACGGGGCGACGGGGCGGGGCGACATGGGGCGTCGCCCCAAGGCGGCGGGCACCGGAGCGTGAGACCGGCGCCGGTGGCCCGCCGGCTTGGATAACGGCTTAGTCCTTGGCCGCGAGCGGTGCCGTCTCGGGCTGCTCGAGCGTGACCTCGGGCTCCTCGTCGGGCACCTCGGGATCGCTCAGCGGACGGGTCCGCTCGAACTCATCCCACATCCGGCGGCTCGCCTCGGCCTCCTGATGCCGGCGTCTGAACCACCACTCTTCGCACACGGCGAGACCTCCTCTGGTCGACCGGTTGATGATGACCCCGGCGGGCGCCGGGCGCAAGAGGCGTCAAGCAAGGAGGAATCAGCGGCATGGCCGCGGCAGTAGCCCGTCGCGGGCCGCTGGTCGAGCCGGAAGCGCTGCCGACAGCGGCGCGTTCGCCCTCTTCGGCATGAGCGGGTAGCCCGCTAGCGGGCACCCACATCTGGACGGCCCGGACGGTCGCCCGCCTGGGGCCGCCCCCGGGTGTTCTCGTTGGCAGCCGGTGAAGGGCGGGGAGCAGCGCGGCGCCGGGCGACTTGCCACGAGAGCCGATCACGCCCTCATCGCCGTGTCCCGTACGGGCGCCGCGTGACCTACACGCGCCCCCGCCCCAGCCGGCTCGAGTCGAGCGCGCGGATCATCCACCAGGTCAATCGCGCGCTCGACGATCACCACGGGTCGCTGGCGGCGTGACCGCGGGCCGGTTCGGCGTCCGCCGCCTTCGCCGGTACGGTGGCCGGCCCGGCCAAGTCGTAGGAGGACAACATGAGAAGACCCAGTGCGTCACTAGTGATTGCGATGGTGGCGCTGTTCGTCGCGCTCGGCGGGACGAGCTACGCCGCGTTCAGTCTGCCCGCGAGCAGTGTGGGGACGCGCCAGCTGAAAAACGGCGCGGTCACTGCCGACAAGCTTGCCAACCACTCCGTTGGCGCGGTGAAGCTCAAACTCAACGGGTTGAACGTCCCGCACGCCACCAACGCCAGTTTCGCCAGCGAGGCGGGCGACGCGAGCTCCGCCGCGAATGCCCTCAACCTGGACGGCATCCAGCCGAGCGGTTGGGAGCAGAAGGTCCTGGTGGTCATCGCGGGCGGAAGCCAGGTGGGGAACATCGCAGGCTCGTCGAGCTCTTACGTGTTCGCCGGATCGCCGATCACGATGACCACCACCGCGACCCAGACGATCGTGGCGTCGGAGTCCGCGGCGCTTGGCCAGACCCTGGTAGGGACGCCCATCCCAGTGAACGTGGCGATCTGCACCCAACCGGCGGCGGGCGGGGCGACCACGCCAATGCCATCCTCCGGCGCGATCGAAACGGTCAACCCAACCAACTACGTGGCCCCGTACGCCATGTCCTCGGCCGGCTCTCCCGGAGCGGGGACCTGGAAGGTCGGGTTCTGCGTCAAGAACACGAGCAGCACGACCCTCAACGACGACGGCAATATGGTCGGCTGGGTGGCGGTCGTCTAAGCGGCGGCGGAAGGTCACGCGGGAGCGTCGCGCCGGACGGCGCGGCGCTCCCGATGTCCGGCTCTGCCGCCGGCGGCGGTCGGATCGTCGGAAACCGGTTCGCGGGCTTGCGCCGTTCGCTAGGGTGCTTCGGGTCTTGCGGCGGCGGCGAGCGTGCTAGCTCGTGACGGTGCGTGCGCTCCGGGCAGCCTCAAGCCCCCAGCTGACGATCCGCTCGGGGTGGATCCTGATCAACGGCGTGGGTAGCGCGATTGCCTCGGCGCGTCCGCGGATCTCGACTCCGCGCGGGCGCCAGGGGTCTGTGCTCTCGAGGTCGTCGATCACGATCGCCGCTCGTCCGGTGCGGGCCACGTCGCGGAACTTCTTGGTCCGTTCCAGCTCGTGCCCGCCGATGTCGATCGTGTCCCTGGCCGCGTTGTAGATCCAGCCGACCGGCACCACGTGCGGGGTGCCGTCGACCCCGACCGTCGCGACCCGGCCGAGCTGATGCCCGCCGGTGAGGTAGCGAAGCTCGGCGTCGGTGAAAACGCTCATCGGCCCGACGCGTACCGCCCTGCGCGCCGGGCGCTACGGTGGCGGCGTTGCGGGTTGTCGCTTCGGCGACGGGAGCGTCGACCTGGCTCTGGTACCGGCAGCGGACTCGTCGCGGTGATCGGCTTGCTCGCTGAGGGCATCGCCCGCGTCACGGGCCGGAGTTTCCCGAGCTCGCCGACACGTCACGGGTGACGTCCTCGTGTGACGATGGACCGACGGACAGCACGCTCTTGGTCAGGGGCAGCGCGTGTGCCCGCGCTTCGGCTTCGGTGACCGGCGGCGCCAGCCCACGGTGCGAGCGCGCCGCGCGGAGACGCACGCCCGCGAGCGCGAGCAACGCGAGCGCGATCGCCCCGGCGATGACCAACGGCAGCAGCATCACGCTGAACCTCCGCGACCGAGCGTACCCGTTGCCACCATGCTGACTGCCTCGCTGCTGTTTGTACCAGGGTGGGAGTCCGGCACGGGCCCAAGGTATTCCCTGCGGACTCAAAGCCGGGACGCTCGACGTGCCGATGTCGACGGGGCGGATCTGAGTGCAATTCTGGTCCTGCCAGGCCGCTACGTCTCGCCAGAAGGAACGTCTGAGGCCGTTGACGGACCCGGGGTGGCCGTGAGCGTTTCGAGGGCAGCGGCGACCGCGTCGGTGAGCTCCTGCAGGCCTCGGGCCAGCTCGGCACGGCGGGCGCCGCTGAGGCGGCCGAGGAGTTGGCGCGCGCATTCCAGTGCTCGAGTCAGCTCGCCGATGGCTTCGGCCGGTGTGACGGTCGAGGCCTCCGGCTCGATGGCGACGGTCGCGCCCTGAGCGAGGACGCGGACGCGGTGGCCGATGCGCACGGCAGGCAGTCGGCCGTCGTCTGTCCAGTTTTTCAGCCCGCGCAGATGGCGCTCTTGCCCTTACGGAGAGCGGGGTTTTTCGCGCCTGGGTGTGTCTTTACAGGGCGGGTTTCCGTCCGGATCGTGGCTTACCTTCGTGCGGTGGTCGATCTCGATCTTGGCGCCCTTCACGAGCCGGGGTTCCGTCCGTTCTTGATCCGGGGCGAGTCTTCGGCGTACTGGACCGTGTACGACGGCGCGTATGAGCCGGTGGTGGTCGCTGACGTTTACCTTCGCCGCCTTCGGTTCGGCAGCGGCAAAGCGCTCGGCACGACGCGCGTGTATGCGAGCAACCTGGCGCTGTTCTTTGAGTTCTGTGTTGCGAGTGGTCGCTCGCTTGGACGGGCGGCGCTCGAGTTCGATCGTTTCGTGCACTACCTGGCGGTGACGCCGATCGAGCGCCGTGGCCGCGGTCAGGGACAGCTTCGCTCACCGGAGCGGGTCAACCACATCCTTAGCTCGGTGCGCGAGGTCTACCGGGAGGCTGGTCGCGCGCGGGCTGCTTGACGGCGGGGTGCTCTGCGCGCTGTTTCGGGCCGAGCGGGGCTACAGGCTGCCGGTCGGGATCGTGGAGGATCAGCGGGTGACGCTGGATGAGCGGCTGCGCCACCGGCTGCGGGTGCCGAGGCGGGGGCGGCCTGGGACGGTGTCGTTTGAGCAGTTCGCCGGGCTGATGGTGGCGTGCCGTACGTGGCGGGACCGGAGCATCGTTGCGTTGTTGGGGCGGGCGGGGCTGCGTCGCGGCGAGGCGGTCTCGCTGCGCATGGAGGATGTGCACCTGGCCGACTCCTCGCGGGAGGTGGGCTGCGCGGAGCGGGGGCCGCATCTTCACGTGCGCCGGCGCGAGGATCTCGACGGTGGTGCTGCGAAGAGCGTCGATCCGAGGATCGTGCCGGCTGACGATCTGGTGGTGTTCTGCCTGGATCAGTATTTGCTCGAGCGCGCGGGAGTGAGCGAGGCCGCTGGTTGCGATCGTGTGCTGGTTAACCTGGCGAGTGACTATCGGGGCCGGGGGATGCGCCCGGACGGGCTTGGGGCGCTGGTTGGCTCGTTGAGTCGTCGCGCCGGACTGGACGAGGTGGTCACTCCGCACCGGCTGCGTCACAGCTTCGCGAGCGAGCTTGAGGCTTCCGGCGCCGGGTTGATCTTGATCCAGGAGCTGCTCGGGCATCGTCACATCACGAGCACCCAGGTGTATGTGCAGCCGGGCGCGGCGGCGTTGCGCGCCGCGGTCGAGCGCGCGTATTCCCGCACGCGGGCGATCGGCGGAGCCGGACGGGGAGGGGCCGCGAGTGTCGATGGCTGAGCTAGCGCCGGTCCTCCCCCTGCGGGTCCCGGTGGTGGACGAGGATGAGCTGTCGCGGCTGCGGCGGGCGCTCGATCTGCCGCGACTGATCGAGGCGGGTTATGAGCAGTGTGCTGAGGTGATCCGCCCGCCGGCTGATCATCCGGTGCTCGGCTACGGGCTCTGCCCGGTGGCGGGGTGTATGGCGGCGCTGGTGGCGGGCAGGCTGTGTTACGGCTGTCGGCAGCGCTTCCGGCGCTTTGACGGCAGCTTCGAGCAGTTCATCGCGATCCCGCGCGTGTTCGCGCTGTCGCGGCGGGGCGAGGAGCGGTTGTGCATCGTGTGTCGCACGGCTGGGCACGAGCGCCCGGCCGCGGGGCGCAACGGACTGTGCCTGAGCTGCGATTCCAGTCGCAGGACGCGCGGCCAGACCGTCGCCGAGTACGCAGCGAGCGCGGTGCCGCGACCTTCGTATGGGCGGTGCGCTCGTTGCGAGCGCTGGGCCGCCTTCAACGCCCCTCGGTTGTGCGCGGCTTGTCGTTCTCACTGGGTCTGGCTTGGGCGGCCGGCGCTCGAGGAGTTCGCGGCGATTCCGCTGCGTCGGTCGCGGGCGGCAAGTCGTGGCATCGAGGTCGAGCTGGCGGCTCTTCCGGAGCGGCTGCGGCTGGAGATCCTTTACGCGTTCCAGGTGACCTGGCTGGATGGTGGCTATGTGTGGGAGGGCACGCGTCGCTTGCAGGGGCTGGTCGACGCGCTCGCGCGCTGCGGCGCCGGGTCGCTGCTGGAGCATCCGTCGGTGGGAGGCCAGATGGTCGCTGTGCTTTACCGGCGGCTGCGCGCGCCGGTCGAGCGGCTGCTGGCCGATGCGGACGGAGAGCTCGAGCAGGACGTGTGGCGGCTTGGGATGTTGCGCCCGGACGTGGGTGGGCGGACGATCGACTACACCGCGGTCACGCAGCCATGGCTGCGGGAGCTGGTCAAGCAGTGGAACCGGCAGCGGCTGGTGTCGCACAGCGTCGGGTTGCTGCGGCTCGACGCGCAGGTCGCGATCGAGCTCTCGAAGTTGCTTGGGCTGCGGGCCGACGGGGGCGAGGATCCGAGCTTGCTGGCGCGTCAGGACGTGGTGGACGTCGTGGTGCATCTGCGGGCTCGTCAGCTGCGGGGCGAGATCACCAACGCATATCAGCGCAACTGCGTCACCCGCCTTCGGGCGATGTTGCGTGACGCGCGTGAACGTGGGCTGCACCGTCGGCCCGGGCCGCTGGCCGGGCTGGCCGAAGAGTTCGCGCTGGTCGACGCGGACGTGCCGCGCAAGCTCGCGCGGGACGTTGAGGGCGAGCCTGAGCGAGCGCTGCCGCAGGCGGTGATCGACCAGCTGCTGGCGCCCGAAGCGATTGCGCTCTTGCGCGAGCGCGCCGGTGAGGTGACGGCGTGTGCGATCGAGCTGCAGATGCGCACCGGACGCCGGCCCCAGGAGATCGCGCACGCGCCGTTCAGCTGTCTGGAGCACGAGCAGCGCGTGCGGGAGGACGGGAGGCTGGAGTCGCTGCCGGTGTTCGTCTACCGGCCGGAGAAGCGGCCCAAGACGCGCAAGGAGCTGCCGGTCTTCGTCGAGGAGCGCAGGTTGATCAGGCGTATGCAGGCGTTGGCGCGCGAGCGGTTTCCCGACGCGGACCCGGGCCGGCTGCCGCTGTTGCCGCGCTACAAGTGCAACCGGGATGGCCGGCGGCCGTTCGAGCCCGCGATGCTGGCGGCGAAGATGCGGGAGTGGATCGGCGGGCTGTCGGCTGAGGCCGAGGTGGATGGGCTTGAGCGCTGGGCGCGTCAGGCTGCGCTGCCCTCGCAGGAGGAGATCGATCGGGTCCGCTTCTTGATCGGGCGGATTCGCGAGGCGATGGGCGAGCTCGAGCCCGAGGAGCGCGTCGAGCTCGGGGCGCTTCTTTGCACCGAGCGCATCAACCGCTCGGCGATCCTCGAGCGGCTGCCCAGCCGCCACGAGCTGAGCGTGCTGAACGTCGGCGCGACGTTCGACGGGGTGGCGGGCTGATGTTCTCGACCGAGCACCTGCGCGCTCATCACAGTCTGCGCTCGGAGCAGAAGCGCCAGGCGGTGCTGCAGGCAGCGCGGGCGATGATCGGCGCTGGGATACAGATCGAGTGGGCCGCGCTCGCTCGCCGAGCCGGGGTCTCGGAGAAGTTCATCCACGACAAAAAGCACGCCGACATCAAGGCGCAGGTCGCGGAGATGATCGCCAGTCAGGCCGATCGTCAGGCCGAGCGCCAGGTGGCCGAGGACCGGGTCACGATTGCCTCGCTGCGCGCCGAGTTGCTCAACCTGCGCGCGCAGCTCAGGCGCAAGGACCAGCAGCTCGCGGTGCTGGAGCGCAAGCTCTCCCAGCAGGCCGGACGGGAGCTCGAGGCCGAACTTCCGCGGCCGCCCGGGTCGCTGATCGAGCAGGCTGAGCGCGCCTCCCAGCGCGCGCTTGAGCTCGAAGTCCGCGTCGGCGAGCTGCAGGCGCAGCTTGATGAGCGCGAGCGGGAGATCCTCGCGCTGCGCGACTGGCTGCGCAAGACGATCCGCGAGCGCAACACCGGTACGTGAGCGCGTTCCTCGCAGTCGTCGATCAGGCCGCCGTGCATAGGCCCGGAGGCGGAGTCGTGCTGGCGCTCGCGCACGGAGGTCTGCGGGAGCTGAAGCGCGATCGTTCGGTACGCCGCGGGTGAGCACGCTGGCGCCGTCTTCGGCCGTTTCGTCGCACAGCCACTCGGTGTTGGAGGGAGTCCTGGAACGGATCACCTACGCCAACGAGGAGACCGGCTACACGATCGCCCGGGTGGCGACCGAGCGGAGCGGCGCCGACCTGCTAACGGTGGTGGGACCGCTGTTGGGCGCCCAGGTCGGGGAGAGCCTGCGCCTGACCGGTCGATGGAGCAGCCATCCCAAGTACGGCAAGCAGTTCCAGGTGCACTCCTGCACCACCGTGCTGCCGGCCACGATCCAGGGCATCCGCCGCTACCTCGGCTCGGGGCTGATCAAGGGGATCGGGCCGATGATGGCCGAGCGGATGGTGGCGCACTTCGGCGCCGACATCCTGACGATCATCGAACAGCAGCCCGACCGCCTGACCGAGGTGCACGGTCTCGGACCGAGACGCACCAAGCGGATCGCCGACGCGTGGGAGGAGCAGAAGGCGATCAAGGAAGTGATGGTGTTCCTGTCCGACGTCGGGGTGTCGACGTCACTGGCGATCCGGATCTATAAGAGGTACACCGACGACTCGATCCCGGTGGTGCGGAGCGAGCCCTACCGGCTGGCCTCGGAGGTGTGGGGGATCGGCTTCAAGACCGCTGACACGATCGCCAAAGCGGTCGGGATCCCGCACGACAGCCCGGAGCGGATCAAAGCCGGCCTGCAGTACACGCTCTCCCAAGCCGCCGACAACGGGCACTGCTACCTCCCCGAGCCCGACCTCGTCCGCGACGCCGCGACGATCCTTGAGGTCGGCCCGGAGCGGATCAGCCCTTGCCTGGATGAGCTCGTGGCCGAGGAGGGCGTCGTCCGCGAACCGGTGCCGGCTCGGGCGGATGTCACCAGGAGCAGCGTCGCGGCGATCTATCTGGTGCCGTTTTACCGAGCCGAGCGCTCCCTCGCCGGTGGGATCCGGGACCTGCTGAACACAAGCCAGGAGCGGCTACCCGTGTTCGCCGCCGTGGACTGGCAGAAGGCGCTGGGCTGGCTACAGAGCCGGACCGGGCAGGAGCTCGCGCCGGGCCAGCAAGAGGCGGTCAAGCTCGCGCTCACCAGCAAGGTCGCCGTGCTGACCGGCGGCCCGGGGTGCGGCAAGAGCTTCACCGTCCGCTCCGTCGTCGAACTCGCTGCCGCCAAGAAAGCGGCGATCGTGCTGGTCGCGCCCACTGGCCGCGCCGCCAAGCGGCTAGCCGAGCTGACCGGCTACGAGGCCTCAACCGTTCACCGGCTGCTGGAGCTGCAGCCCGGCGGCGACCCCAAATACGACCGCGACCATCCCCTCGACGCCGATCTCGTCGTCGTCGATGAATGCTCGATGATGGACGTGATCCTGGCCAACAAGCTGATCAAGGCGATCCCCGAGGGAGCGCACCTGCTGCTGGTCGGCGACGTCGACCAACTCCCCTCGGTCGGCGCCGGCGAAGTCCTGCGCGACCTCCTCACAGCCGAGCGCATCCCGCGGGTTCGCCTGACCCACATCTTCCGCCAAGCCGAACAGTCGGGCATCGTCGTCAACGCTCACCGCATCAACCACGGCCAGCCCCCACAGCTCACCGGGTTTCCCGACTTCTACTGGTTCACCTGCGACCCCGCAGAAGGCTCCGGTCTCCACCCCGCCGAGGAGACCGCCAAACTCGTGGTGGACATCGTCGCCCATCGCATCCCCGCCAAATTCGGACTCGACCCGATCCGAGATGTCCAGGTCCTGACGCCGATGCACCGCGGACCCGCCGGCGCTGGCGCACTCAACGCCCTAATACAAAACGCGCTCACCCCGCAACGCGACGGAACACGGGAGAAACGCTACGGCGACCGGGCGTTCCGCGTCGGGGACAAGGTCATCCAGCTGCGCAACAACTACACCAAAGGCAAGGCGGGCATCTTCAACGGCACCGTCGCCACCGTCACCGACATCTCCCTCCAGGAGCAAACCATCACCGTGCTCACCGACGAAGACGAGCAAATCGACTACGACTTCGCCGAACTCGACGAACTCGCCCACGCCTACGCCATCACCATCCACCGCTCCCAAGGCAGCGAATACCCCGCCGTGGTCATCCCGCTCACAACCTCCTCCTGGATGATGCTGCAACGCAACCTGCTCTACACCGGCGTCACCCGCGCCAAGCAACTCATCGTCCTGGCCGGATCCCGCCGCGCACTCGCCCAAGCCGTCCGCACCCCGGGAGCTGGCCGCCGCCACACCGCACTAACCCACCGACTCCAACCCGTCCAATAGACGACATCGAACCGCGGTCAGATCTGGCAGCGCACGCTCACGCTCAGGATCACTATCCATCCCGCTGCAGGATCCGGCGCACGCGCTCGCGCGAGATGTTGAACTGGCGTGCGATTTGCGAGAGCGACGCCCCCCTGCCGGCGCATCCGGATCAGCTCCTAGTCGCGCTCGGAGATCGAAGGCGCGCTCGGCAGCGCCAGACAACCAAACCGGATCCTCCGGGCGCAGCACTGGGTCTCGAAGCGCCGCCGGGTGCCCGCTGCCGCGGACGATAGCCTTGGCTCTATGGCCGCCAGGGAACAGGTGAGCATCGACCTCGACGCGGAGGTCGCGGCGATGCTGCGTGCGCACGCCGCCGAGGCGCACGTCAGCGAGGGGGAGATCGTCGACCGCGCGATCCGCGCCTATGACCTACGCGCGCTCATCGCCCGCATTCGCGGGCGCAGCGACCTGGATGAGGAGCAGGCAATCGCGCTCGCCCGCGAGGAGCTGCAAGCGGCCCGCGCCGAGCGCGACAAAGCCGCTTGATGCGCATCGTCGCGGACGCGAACATCCTCGTGTCCGCCGCACTCGCCCGCTCCCCACAGGCACCATCGGCGCTCACGCTCGACGCGGCGCTCGATGGACGAATCGAACTGGTCACCTCGCCCCTGCTGCTGCAAGAAGTCGCGATGGTGCTCGCCCGCCCCCGCCTGCGGAAGTACCTCTCTCCCGAGGAGGCCCTGCGGTTCGTCACCGACCTGGCCGGCCAGGTCACCCTACTAATCGACCCACCAGGGCCTCACCCAGCAATGTGCCGCGATCCCCGCGACGACTACCTCGTCGCGCTCGCCACCGCCAGCGGCGCCGACGGACTCGTCACCGGCGACCTCGACCTACTTGCGATTGACGCCGAGCAGCTCCCATTCGAAGTCCTAACACCGCGCCAGCTGGTCGAGCGGCTCGGCTGACAGCCGACTCCATTCGGGTTCCTTCGTATCGCGTCACTGCGTGACGAGGCGCAGCCAGCGCCTCGACGGTACGTCAACACACCGTCCACGAAACCAGCGACAACAAGGGAATCAAACCGAACCTCTGCTGAAAATCCAGTTGCGCACGGTCTGTTGGTTCAGCTTCAGGTGCTCTGCGATCTCCTTGACCGTGAGGTACTCGTCGTCCCAGGTGGCATTCATGCCAATTGAGTCTAATCTGCGCTACCGACGGCTGATCAGATACTGTCGAATGGCACGAGTTCGGAATTGAGGAACGCGCCTCCCTGTGCTGACTACGCCCCCTGATTGCCGGAGACCGCCGGGGGCGCCGTCCTCGGCGGGAGGTTGACCCAGACCGCATCGAGGTCCGCTCGCGTCCTGGCCTCGTGCGCCAACCCGACCCGCTCCTCGAACTCGTCGTCGGTGAGCCGGCCCGCGAGCAGGTGTCGGCGCAACTCGTCGACGGCGGCCTCGCGATCGACGTCGGCGACGAGCTCCGCGGGAGGGTCAGCCGTCTGGGTGAGCGCCGCCGCGCCGGAAGCAGCCGTGGCGGCGACGATCGCGGCGGCGGAGGCCGCGGCCGAGCCCTGGATGGTGCCCAGCAGCTCGCGGTGTCTGAGCGCCTCGACCTTGCGCTTGCGCGCGCCACGGCGCAGCACCCGATAGGGAACGAGCAGCAATCCCCACATTAGGTACCACACGGTCACGAGCACCCAGACGGCGAGGATCAGGAGGATCGCCAAGGCCGTGATCGCGACGAGCTTGCGACCGCCGTCCGCACGGCGCCGCAGCCGGATGATCCGCTGGGCCGATCCCGTGTAGCTCATCGGCGCGCTGATGATTACGTCCTCGCTCGCCAGGCGAGTCGGCGGCTTCGGCGATGTGCTCATACCTCGTCTCCGCGTTGGCGCGAGACGGCAATGTTCGTGAAGCCCGGTGAGCTTAATGTGTCCGTCACACCGCTGGAACAACGTTCGGCCTGGTGAGTCGCTTCCGGATTCCGGGCCAAGGGCTGCTCGCCTGGCTCGACGCCACGCCGCATCGTCGGAGTTCATGGCACGCACGACGTATGAGCGCGAGTGTCGAGCCGCTGACGACTTAGCTGCACGATCCGGCGACCGCAGATCTTTCCCGAGAACGGTCGGTGTCCCTTTGCTCCGGGGTGCGGGCGCTTGGTCGTTACGGGGCCGCGGCGCGACGGTATCGCGACACGACGATTCACCAAGGAGGTGTGACGATGTCGCCCGAAGCGGTCGGAGACTCCGGTACCGTGTCGGCCTGAGCGAATCGCTTCGACTGACCATCGTCTACGAGGACGCTGGCGATGGATGGGTGCTCACGCGGATACCCCAAGTGCCCGGGGTGATCACTCAGCGGGCGACGCGCGACGAGGCGCGCGAGAACGTGATCGACGCTGCCGTGCGGTGCGGGTCGTTCGCTTCGGCGCACCGCCAGGTGTGGAGGACGCGACGGGCAGCGACACTACTGTCGAGTTCACCATCGCGGCGTAAAGCGCCGCGCACGGGAAACGACGTGCGCGTTCCCGGCTGTTGAAATAGTGGGGCCGCCTTCGTATGCCGGAAGGAATCCGAGCAGACCGTTCGCTCGCGGCGGCAAGACGTACGCGACGGCGACTCTCAAGAAGGACACGATCACGTTCGATCTGACTGCCATCAACGCCAAGGTCAATCACGCAACTCCCACGTTTGACAAGGCAACCTGCTCCGGGTCGATCACCCAGTCGCTTCGCCACTTAGGGACCAAAATCGTGGGCGTGCCCGACCGGGTAGGTCAGCTCTTGGCCTGGGTTAGGTCGTAGACCGTCTGGCCGCCGACCGTCTCGGACTTGAAGTGCTGTTCGACCCACTGCGTGATCGCGCTGGTGCTACCGCTGCCACCGGGGCCGCCCTGATCACCGCCGGCTATGTAGTAGTGGATGTCGCCGGCGGCCACGTAGCGCTTGAACTGGCTGAGTGTCAAGAGGCCGCCGTTGTTGTTGAAGCCGCCGATGGCCATCACGGGGTCGCCACCCGTGGCGAGCTCGAGGCTCGCTGCGCTCTGCGAGCCCGAAACGGCTGCGACCCAGCGGTAGTGGCTGGCGTTCTGTTCGAGCGCCTTGATGAGCGCGGTCGAGGCCTGGGCCTGGCCGCCGCCGCCCGATCCGCGCGGGGCGCCAGCGGCGGAGCGGCCCGACCGGCCGGAGGGTGGGAAGCCTCCGTGTCCCGACGGGAGGGTGCCGCCGCCCGAGATGGGGAAACCACCGCGCCCGTGGGTACCGCCGTGCCCGGAGGGGAAGGCGCCATCACCACCGCCAGCGATGCCACCCACGCCGCTGGTGGCTGGGCCCGCGGACGGGATCGAGCCGGTGTGTGCGGTCCCAATCGTCTGCGCCGCGTATGCGACAGGACCGGCGAGCGCGGCGGCCACGCCGAGGGCCAGCGCCGCCGCCCAGACCCGGTGGTGGAGCCGTCTGAAGCCCGGAGCGGCGAGCAGACCGAGGACGGCTACGATCGCCGAGATCAGGATCGCCGGGCGCAGCCATGGTTCCCACGAGGGGGCGCGGTCCAGCAGCGCGTAGGACCAGGTGGCCGTCGCGCCGAGGACGAGCGCAGCCAGGCCGCGGCCGCGCAGCTCGTTACGGTGGGGCCACCAGAGCGCTGCGCTTATCGCGACCAGTGCGGCGATCGCGGGGGCGAGCGCGACGGTGTAGTAGGTGTGGATGACGCCCTGGGCGAAGCTGAAAACGATCGCGGTGACGACCAGCCATCCGCCCCACAGGAGGAGCGCCGCCCGCGCCTCGTCGGTCCTTGGGGTGCGCCGGCGTGCCCACAGCCCGACCACCACGGCGACGAGCGCCGCGGGGAGCAGCCACGAGGCCTGGGCGCCCATCAAGTCGTTGAAGAGCCGGAGCAACCCGGTGGCGCCGCTGAAGTTGCCGGCCCCCACGCCGCCGGTGCCGCCGCTCAGGCGGCCCAGGCCGTTGTAGCCGGTGATCAGGTTGAAAATGTTGTCGTCTGGAGAGCCGTCGATGAATGGGCGGGATCCGGTCGGCCACAGCGCGACGATTGCCACCCACCAGCCCGCCGAGAGGACCAGCGCCGCCCCTCCCGCGAGGAGCTGTCCGATGCGCTGGCGAAGGCCGGTGGGGGCGGCGATCAGGTAGACGAGCGCGAAGGCCGGGAGCACCAGGAAGGCCTGGAGCATCTTGGCCAGGAACGCGAAGCCGATCAGCGCGCCACAGGCCAGGATCCAGCGGGTTCCCGCCCGCTCGATCGCGCGGGTCAGGCAGTAGGCGCTCGCGACGAGCAGGAGCACGAGCAGGGCATCCGGGTTGTTGAAGCGGAACATGAGAGCCGCGACCGGGGTCATTGCGAACAGCGCCCCTGCGAGCAGGCCCGGGCCCGCGCCGAAGCGTCGTTTCACCGACGCGTAAAGGAGCGCTACGGCGGCCACACCCTCGAGTGCCTGGGGGGCCAACATGCTCCAGCTGCTGAAGCCGAAGATCCGCCCGGACAGCGCCATCACCCACAATGAGGCCGGCGGCTTGTCGACCGTGATGAAGTTGGAGGAGTCCAACGACCCGAAGAAGAACGCCTTCCAGCTCTTGGTCCCGGCCTGAACCGCCGCCGCGTAGAAGCTGTTGGCGTAGCCGGATTCGCTGAGGTTCCACAGATACGCGGCGGCGGTTCCGAGCACCAGCACCACGAGGCCCATGCGTGCCCAGTTGATCGGACGGCGCGCGCGCGGGACGGCAGCGTGCGGTAAGTCTCGGTCGCGCGGGGCCGCATCGCCCGGCGCGTCGAGAAGGGTCGATGGGGACGTCACGGAGGACAGCATCGGCGCACCGCGTAAGGTGACCCTCGGCATCTTGTAGGACGAACGTATGGACCCGTGGGGTCACTGGCGCCGCCAGCCGCAACCACACATCGCAACCCCAACACCCCAGGGGCCGTCAAACCCTGCCGCTTGACACCCGCTCCTCCATATGGGCGACGACGCGATCGATGACCGCCGTGTGGGCGCGTGGATCGCCCGCGACTCTGACATGCGCCTGAAATAACGCTCGGGTCAGGGGGCGCCGCGCGCTCGGCGGTTTCGCGGCGGGGTTGCGCGAGAGGCGCAATCGACCGCGTCGAGCGGCTCACCTACGTCCCGGCAAGATCGAACTCCACTGTTTCCGAATCGCGAGAACATCGAGGATCGATTCGACTGTCCTCGCCCGCGCTGTACCGAATGTTGAGCGGTTGACGCCAGACTACGTGTCCGCGCCCGCGCTCGACGCAGCGGAACCGCCACGCCGAGATGCACGCTCTACCGTGCCGGAGATAGGAGCAGAGGAATTCCGCGTCACGCTTCCGGTGGGCTACGCTACGTCGGTCCGGACGGCTCGCTGCAGCGAGATGGGACGACGACCTCGAGCCGATCGCGGATCCCCGGGTCACGGCCAACCGGATCAACGTTCGCGAGCCCGAGCGGCTGCGCGTCAAGTGCCCCGACTGCCACCACGAATTCCAGCGCCGGTAGCCGGGATCGTTGGGATCCACGGCCGGGAGGCGGCGTTGCTGCTTGCGCAGCTCCCACACCGCGGCGTGATCGCCGCGTGTGCGGGCACGCGAGATCGCGTTCTTGATCCTGCGGACTCAGGGTTGGGTTTCCTGCGCACGCCTCGGGTGTATTCCGGCATCAGCGTTGTCTCGATGAAGCGAACGACGTCGCGCAGCACGCGGCCGCGAACAATTCGGCCGCTATAAGAGCGAATAAGAGCCGTACCAGACCGCCGACCGGCTCGCGGCGATTGCCCAGTCGATCGCGCTGCTGAAGGGCTCCGTAGTTGCCGACGGATACCTCGGGTTGGTCAACACCAGCGACGAGTAGACGCCTTGCGTCGGCGCAAGACATAGAGCAATCGGCCCGCCAGTCGCGAGCGGCCCGCCGTCGGCGTGGTGTACCGATCACGAATCGCCAGACCATCAGGTCGGCGATGCCGAAATAGACCGCAACAGACGTCGCGCGGGCAGCGTCGGTCAGTGCGCGTCCTGGCTGGTTGCGGGTCAGGCAACAAGCGGGTTCGCCCGGCAAGAGCGCTATTCGGCCCGAAAGTGAGAAAGAAGGCATGAATCGGCGTGCTATCAGCACGAACAGCAGCCCGAATAGAACGTACCTAGGACTGCGACTCCACCGAGTAGAAGACGGACAGCATTGCCGTCGCCGCCGGTCGCCCGCTTCGGATCGGCTGAAGGTAAGTTCACGGCACCTTCCGTATCTAGACGGTCACCACACTTCGCCACCCGGCCGTCCACCGACCGGCGGCAGAGCGGTCAGCTGTCAGACACGTTCAAGGCTGTCAGCTGCGGCGAGAGCACGCCCGCCGACGAGCCGATGGCTCCGCCCGCGACTAATCCTGGGATGCAGAATCCGGGGGGACCCGGCGGCGGAAGGGCGGTTCGGTGTAGTAGTCGTACTGTGCGTCAAGCCCGCTCCGGATGAGCTTCGCTCCTAGGCGGGGCGGCCAATGGAGCAGCAGGTCGACGATGCCCGCGCGAGCCAGGTAGGTGTCGCGACGCAGACGCCGCTCGAGCTGACGCTCGAGCATGGCGTCGGTCTCATCGATCGGGCCGTACACCTCCCTCAGCTCTCTGATCTCCCGCTGCCGCTGACGCCACTCGCGTTTCTCGGCGTCGCTTGGCCCGGCAAGCCAGGCCTCGCGTCGCTTCTTCTCAAGCTCCGCCCATTCTTCTACTTCTTTGTCCGTTGGCTCAGCGGCCACAAGCCCGATCCCTTCTGCTTTTCGTTGGCTACCCGTGTCGTCACAACTCAACACATCCTGGCGATGGACACACCACCCCCTATTGGGGGTAGGCTATCGCATCAAAGTGCGACGCTCAAGGTACGACAATGGTCGCCGGGGCTGCCTAGATGCTTGATGCCATTTAGGTCTACAGGAGCCCTTGCGCCGGACCTTCTCGGACCGTCAGCACAATGAAGACGCTCCGTCGTCTAATCCAGATCATTGGGGTCGTCTTCAAGTACGGTGTCCTTCCGGGCCTGAGGCTAACTCGGTATCGCAAGCTGCCGCGGCCTGTCCGGCTCCGCCTCGCCTTCGAGGAGCTTGGTGCGACTTGGATCAAGCTGGGTCAAGCGCTTGCCTTGCGGTTCGACCTCCTTCCCGCCAGTTACTGCCAAGAGCTCTTCCAACTGTTTAACGATGTCACTTCGTTTCCGTATTCCGACGTTGAACGCATAATTCACACTGAATTTGGGCGCGAGGTCTCGGAGGTGTACGCGTGGTTCGATCCCGAGCCGTTCGCGGCTGGCTCAATTGGCCAAGTGCATCGCGCCATGCTGCCGTCTGGGGAAGCTGTCGCGGTCAAAGTGCAGCGTCCTGGGATCCAGCAGCGAGTCGAGATGGACCTACGGCTGATGTATCGGATCGCCTTCCTGCCGGACATCGTGAGCCTATTCGGCGGCACGCCTACCCGCGATGTGATCGACGAATTTGCCAGCTGGCTCGCCGATGAGCTCGATTACGCGACTGAGGCGATGCACGCCTACACGATTCGCGAGAACGCCCGCTTCGATCCGATCGAGTACAACCCGAGAGTCTGGCTCGACTATTCCGGTGATCGTGTTCTCACGTTGGAATACATCGACGGAACCCCGGTGAGCGACATCTTGCGACATCTTCGTCGCGACCGCGGCGAATGTGTTGAGAGGCTGCGAGAGCAGGGCATCGATCTCGAGCGAGTTGCTGCCAACATAGTCTGGAACTTTCTCAACCAGGTGTACGTGATTGGTCTGTTTCACGCTGATCTGCACCCGGCAAATCTAATCGTGCTTCCCGGTAATCGCATAGGCTACGTCGACTTCGGAATCACGGGGAGTCTCCCGGTCAGTGTCCGCGACTCGCTCGGCCTGTTTGCCAGACGCCTGCTGCGGGGCGACGTCGATGGCGCCGTGTCGGAGCTCACCCGGTGGGTGACACCCTCTGCAAGAACCGTCCAGCGCGACGCCCTAGACGAGCTCAAGGAACTCGGCCTCGCCTTTCTGTTCCAGCTTCGCACGACACGGCAATCCAGACAGGCTCTAGCCGCTGCCTACCAGGTGGCTTTGCTCGGTGCAATTCGCCGCCATCGCATGAGGGTCGCTCCAGTGGTCCTCGGTTACGTGAAGGCGGTCATCACGATGGATTCGATCACCGCCGAGCTTGCACCGACTCTCGATCTCGTCGAGCATGAACTGCGGTTCTTCAGCGCGCTGACGTTGGATGAGGTCCACAATCTGGTGAGGCCGGCCGAGATCGTAAACACTGTGATGGACTACCGCAATCGCGTCGACCGCATCCTCGATTTCGTCGAGACGATCATGGGGGAGCAGCGGGCAGTCGTAGGCATCCTCGGCACCGCGAAGACGTGGCTAGAGCGGCTCGCGTTCGTGGGAGTCATCGGCGTGATCGCGGTGTGGTTGGTCCAGCGCTTCAACGGACACACGCACGGCGTGTTCAGCACCAACGCCGGATTCGTTCTGATCGTGATCATCGGTATCTTCCTTACGGCGGTTCTACGGCAGACCCGCAAACTACCCGACACTAGGCCCCAGGCCCGGAGACGAGCCAGGCTGAGGCGCCACTCGATCCTTCGCGAGCGAAACGGCTGGGCACCACGGGCACAGTCGGACGGGTGGGCAACGCAAGCATCGGAGCGGTCGAAGTCGGAACTCACACGGTGACCCTGCTTCCCGCGGGCGTTGACTTCGAGCTGCACTGACGTAGTCATACCGCATAGGGTTACGCCAACATGCAACTCGCGGCGTCGTAGGACGAGAACGTATTACAGGTCATCCGCGCGATTGTCGACCGTCACGGCACGATCGGCGGCGCACGCCGCGCAGCGAGACTGCGCCACGTGGCCGGCGTACTAACGGCGAGAATGGACGGCGTTCCTGCGGTCCGCCGTCCCTGGTGATCCGCCATGTGTTCCAACTGCACTGGCCAGCAGCGGTACGGGCCTCGTGGTTTGTGCTGCGCGCCAGGGACTGCTCGGCGCCCTTCCCCGACAACGACCCCTTCGCGGCGCAGGTGGCGATGGAGCGTTTCTGCCGCGTGGTGAAGGACCAGCGCGGTGACTCGTTCGACCTCGCGGGGACGGTGCGGCTCGAGGTCGAATGGTGCGTGTAAATCGCGAGCGTCAGCACAGCGACCATCACGCGGGGAGAGCTTGCCGATGCGGTGGGCGCACGGTATGCCCACGCCCTCGGGGTGCCGCACGCGGCGGTTCGCCCAAGCTGCCGAGGAGCGCGCCCCCGCGATTGGGCCATTGCACGCGTGCGGGAGCTAGACCCGGGATGACTCCCTTCGTGACAAAGCGCAAGCTCGAGCCGCGCCGAGCGAGCGCTCTCGAGTGCTAGCTCGCTGGCGGTGGGTCACCTAACTCCGAGCCGATCCTCGGTGGCTGCTTCAGCGGCGAAGGAGACCTGCTGCCCGCGGCGGACACGAGCATAGCTACGTGCCTGGTTTGCATTACGAGCGAGCGCAGCGCGTTGCCGAGCCCCTCGCTGCGAGCCGTGGCCACAGAGCTGCTGTGCCGCCGCGAAAGCGGCGCGGCTCCGGCCGTGCCGCTCGTAGCGGACAGGTGTGGTCTACAGCTTGCGGCTAGCCAGCGGGGGCATCGGGCCGCTTACGTCCATGGCGTGGACGTCGGCGATGGTTCCCATGAACCACTGATCAAACTCGTGGTCCGAGGACGCCATGTCCGCCAAGAAGCTGTCAGCGCCAGGCCCTTCGTGGATCGCCAACACGAGGAAATTGCCGTCGGGCATCGGCTGCAGGTAAGCCCGGTGCTCCGTCAACCCGTGGCGAGCGTTCATATCGTCGAATGCGTCCTTTCGCGGGCCAGTCAACTCGGCGGTCCAAGACTCCCAGGCATCGAGCTTGTCAGCCGCCAGTGGCACTGCTATTGCCGGCATAGTGCTTCTCCTTCCTTCCACGATCGTCGGATGACGCCACTCTCCCTCAGGCAGATGCCGAACGTCAAGCGGTCTCATTCGGCAAACGCGTGGGATTCGCGGCCTCTGCGCGTTTGGACCGCCTTGCTTCCGCGGTTTCTCGATCACGTCGTTGGGCTTGGCGCGCCGATTCGCGGACGCGCCCTTTGCCGCTGAAGCGGCCACGGCGGATCGGCTCGGGGTTAGCTCACTCGGCTTTGCCACGGATGCGAGCGCCCGCTCCGGCCGGACCGGACTGCTGTCCCCGCCCAGATCCAAGCGTGCGCGGGCTGGGAGTGGCACGAGTGCTTTACTTCCGACCCCGCTCGGCCGGCGCTATTGCAACGCCCGGGTGCAGCGGTCAGGTCGCGCTGCTCCTCGCGTACGAAGCAATCATCGGATACTCCGACGACCGGATCCATGCCGAGCAGTCGCCGGACGCCCTTGCTCCTGGCGCGTCCCGTGTCGGGCCGGCGGACGTCTGCTTACTTATCCGGCGTTGGCCTGTCAAGTGCCTCGGGGGTTAGCGCGGGGTGCCGCCTACCCCGCGGGGGCGGCGGGTGTGTACGTGTCTGGCTCTGCGCGGGGGCGCCCGGGCTTACTTTGGTCCTCGATCCGGGTTGGCTGCGGATCGGCGACGAGGTGTTTGATGGGGTGATCCCGCGGGGGGAAGCGTTGCGGCCGCTCGATCTTTCTAGGCGGTACACGCGGGTGGCGTGCCGGCAGCGGTCGTTCGGGAGCTGGCCGCGGCGCATCGGTGTGAGTG